>Ga0189287_100019_pt1 | contig 295412 bp, 278 predicted proteins | sample UW86minimetaG_FD_130319 | JGI IMG/M metagenome (GOLD analysis project Ga0189287, IMG submission 130319) | Marine microbial communities from the Costa Rica Dome - UW86 mini metaG | ecosystem: Environmental > Aquatic > Marine > Oceanic > Photic zone | place: Costa Rica: the Eastern Pacific... | reverse complement strand
GAACGGCAGTTCCAACACGGTGATCGAGGGGTTCTTGTCGCGGTGATAGCCGGCACAGAACTGCGCCATCTCAAACGCCCCGATCGAGATCCCATCCAGGTTCTCGCGGTTCTTCGACAGACCACCATAAGAAATGTTCAGCGTGAACTCACCACCCGTCTTCTCAGACACCAGCTCCGCCAGCTTCTCAACATGCTCCGTAAACGCACGACGCTTGCCCCAAAGCGACACATTCCATTCCTCTGCAATCGTCTCCGACGCAAAACCAACCGCAAGCGAGGCCACAACGGCCTTGGCAAAAATAGACTTCATATCTTCCTCCCGTAACTGGGCCCGTGACTGGGCCGTCCCGGTTGAGGCTAACCCAGCCCCAATGCCAAGCCAAGCCCTGCGTCCCGGCAAAATCGCAATGCCGTAGTTTCACGGGATCGGGTAAATTTCATGCAAATTCACAGCGGTTAACCGCCTTGATTTGTGCCAGATCAAAGTGCCCCCATTGCCCCAGGCGCAGGGTTGCGACCATGAAGGATGTGCTGATCATATGTTATTCACGCACCGGTCTGACGCGGCAGGTGGCGCTGGATCTGCGGGCGCGCTTGGATGCGGACTTTGAAGACATTCGCGAAGGCCATCGGCGCCGCGGCCCGCTGGCCTATCTCTGGGGGCGATGGCAGGCCAGCCGCGGCATGGCCTGTGAAATTGCGCCACCGCTTCGCTGGGCTTCAGACTACCGGGCGCTGGTTCTGGCCCTGCCCAATTGGGCCGGGGCCCTGTGCCCGGCGATGCGGGCCTGGCTGCTGGAACAGGGCCGCCCCCTGCCCCCCTATGCCACGCTGATCACCCAGTCTGATTCAGGCGCGGATCAGGTGAGGACGGCTGTGACACAGCTGATTGGCGCGCCGGACCGGGCCCATCTGTGCCTGACCGATCGCCAGATTGCTGAACAGGATTTCCATGCTGCGCTGACGCCCTTTGCCCGCGGCCTGCCATCGGCGCTGGGGCTGACCCAGCCCGCGGAGGGGCGCAAAAGCGCCTGAGGTCTCTAGCCTCGGGCCTTGCTGCGGCGGGGCATCGGGCGGGTTGGGATTTCTTTCAGCAAGCCGCCCACACCCATTTCGGCGATGTCCTGCCCGGTCACCTCAATCCCGCAGACCACGCGGCTGAGCACCCAATCCGCGCCATTCAGCGCCGGTGAGCGGGCACAGCCCGGCAAGCCGATCACCGGACGGCCCGAGATTTCGCCCAAGAACAACAGGTTACCGGGATCCACCGGCATGCCGAACCGTTCCACCCTGCCGCCTGCCTGGCGCACCGCCTGTGGCGCGACATCATAGGCGTCTGAGGTGGCCGAGGCGGTCAGGATCAGCACCATATCGGCGCTCATCGTCGCCAGGGCATCGGCCAGTGCGGCCTCCTCATGAGGAACCAACTTGGTCTCGACCAGCTGCATCCCCAGGGCGGTCAGGCGGTCAGCGATCGCCTGTTCCCCCTTCAGCCCAGCACCGCCCGGAATGTCGGTGACAATCAGCGCGGCGGTTTTGTGCACCGGCGGCCGCAGACGCAAGGCGCCGCGCGCCACGGCGCAGGCTTTTTCAACATCGCGCGCGCTGACGCCGTATGAAATGACCTTGACCGTGCCGACCATGCCGCCCTCGGTCATCTGCTGATAGGCGGGGACAGTTGCCAGCGTGATCATCGGGTCAATGGCGTTCATCGCCACCAAGGCCCGTTGGTTGAGCGAGACAACACCGGGGCCCTTGGCGGTGATATTCACCCGGCCGGTAAAGGCTTTGCTGAGACTGAGGCCCGCAGCCTCCGGATCCGGTACCAGCGCCTGTGCTAACGCATCGGCGGCGGCATCTTCATGCATATCCGTAGCCTCAAGCCGGGCAACGGTCACCTCAGTGACGTCAGCCGCCTGCAAGGCCGTGATATGGTCAGCGTCCAACAGCAGACCTTTGCGCAGTTTCTGGCCGGGCAATTGCATCGAATGGGCCAGAATGGCGCCTCCGGCTTCAGCGACGGGGACGGGTCCAAACTTCATCCTGCCGCCTTTTCCGACGGTGCCTCAGACCCGTTTTTTGGCCCGTTTTCTGGCCCGTGGCGCAAGACCTCGGTGCATTCCGCCATGATCGACAGCGCAATCTCCGCCGGGCTGGCGGCGCCGATATCCAGACCAACCGGGCCGTGGATCTTGCCAATTTCGGCAACACTGTAGCCCTTTTCCTCAAACCGGGCGACGCGTTTTGCGTGGGTGCGTTTGGAGCCAAGCGCGCCGATATAAAACACCTCTGAGCGCAGCGCCTGTTCCAGCGCCGGATCGTCCAGCTTGGGATCATGGGTCAGCAAAACCAGCGCGGTGCGGCTGTCCAGCCCGTAGCTGGCCACACCCTCATCCGGCCAATCATGCAGGATCGTTTCACCGGGAAACCGTGCCTCGGAGCCGAAGCTTTCGCGTGGATCGATCAGGGTTGGGTCATAGCCCGCCAGCCGCGCGATCGGCACCAGCGCCTGAGCAATATGCACCGCCCCAACGATCAGCATCCGCAGCGGCGGGTTGTGAATGGCCACAAAGGTTTCGCCGTCCTCTTCGAACCCAGAGCGGTCCATACGGAAGCGTGTGCCATACCCGTCGGAGGTCAGGCTACGCGCCCCGGATGTGGGGTTCACAACGTAGGCGATGGGCTGGCGGGCTGTGCGGGCGGCCACCAGATCGGCCAGCATTGCCTCAGGCAGGACTGCGCCAATCGGTTCAACCAGCACCCGGATGGTGCCGCCGCAGGCCAGCCCAACGGCAAAGGCATCGCCATCACTGATGCCATATTCCAGCATCCGGCTTTCGCCCGCCTCTAGGGCTTCAATCGCCTCAACGACCACAGCGCCCTCAACACAACCGCCTGAGACGGAGCCCTGAATCTCCCCTTCTGAGGAAATGGCCAACTGGCTGCCCACACGACGCGGGGCGCTGCCCCAGGTTTCCACCACAGTGGCCAGCACGGCGCCTTTGCCCTCACGGTGCCAGCCCAGCGCGATTTCCGGAATATTGTCAAAGCGTTCCATCCAAGCCTCCCTGCCCGGTGATAGCAAACTAGCAGCCCCGCCGCTGTTGTCCATTGGTGGTAGTCCGCGCCAAGTCAAAGAAAACATGACAAGGGGGTTTATTTTTTATCGGAACTAAATTAAATTCAATTATTCGAATTTATAGGAAGCGCAATGCGAGCCCTTTGCCAGCCAAAATCTGACGCACCGTCCTGCCAACAGCAGAAATGGGAGGATGTCTATGCCACCAAAGACCCCAAAACCGTCAGCTGGTTTGAGGCCGAGGCGCGCCAGTCCCTTGAGCTCTTGGACCAGATCGGGGCCACACCGAACAACAGCCTGATCGACATTGGCGCCGGCGTGTCGCCTTTGGTGCCGGATCTTTGGGCGCGGGGTTGGCGCGATCTGACGGCGCTGGACCTTTCGGCCAATGCGCTGGCGATCAACAAGGCAAAACTGCCGGAGGCAGAAAGCATTCAATGGATTGCCGCTGACGTGCGGGAATGGCGCCCGAAACGCCGCTATGACATCTGGCACGACCGGGCCGCCCTGCACTTTCTGACCTGCGCGCGCGATCAGGCCCGTTATCACCGCACGCTGCTGGCCGCCCTGCCGGTTGGCGGACATGCAATCATCGCCACCTTCGCGCCGGATGGCCCCAAATCCTGTTCGGGTCAGCAGATCGAACCCTATGATGCCGGGCAATTGATGCAGTTTCTGGGACCTAGGTTCACCTGTCGTCACAACCAGCGTTTCAGCCATTTCACCCCTTCGGGCAGCGAACAGCGATTTTCTGCGGTGGTGGCCCAGCGCAGCAGCTGATCCCTGACCTTTGAGCTGTTAGCCCTCAGCCATCATCGCCATCAGGCGATCCTTTTCACCGCGGTCCTGCGCGTCGGAAATCGCTTCGGCCAGAGCCTCCAGCGAGGCGATGGAATGGCCGGCGCGGAAGGCATCGACATGGGGCAGCATGGCCTTGATCCCCTGCGCCTTGGGGGCAAACCCTTCCCAACGCAGCAAGGGGTTGATCCAGATAAGACGACGTGAGGAGAGATGCAGCCGCTCCATCTCTTTGCTGAGCGCGGCGGCATCGCCGCGATCCAACCCATCAGTGATCAGCAGCACCACCGCCCCCTGCCCCAACACCCGGCGCGACCAGTCGCGATTGAACAGATGCAGGCACTCACCGATCCGCGTGCCGCCCTCCCAATCCTGCGCCTCAGACCCAGCTAGGGCGAGGGCCTGATCCACGTCGCGGCGCCGCAGATGGCGAGTGATATTGGTCAGCCGGGTACCAAAGGTAAATCCATGCACCTTGGCCCAGCCCGCCCCCTTTTCATTGGCGACCGCATGGAGGAAATGCAAAACCATCCGGCTGTATTGCGACATGGAGCCGGAGATGTCGCAAAGCACCACGAGGTTGGGCCAACGGGTGCGCCGCTGTTTCAGCGCCAATTCATGCACCTCCCCCCCCCGCCGCATCGAGGCCTGAATGGTGCGCCGCCAGTCCAGCGCGTGGCCCGTTGTAGCGGCCTGCATCCGACGAGACCGGATCGGCTGCACCGGCAATTTCAACCGTGCGATCATACGTTTGGCGGCGGCAATCTCCTCGGTGCTCATCTGTTCGAAATCTAAGGTGCGGAGTTTTTCCTGCAGAGATGTTGTTTGCGAGGCATCAACCTCAATCTTGACCTCATCCGCATCAGGCTGATCAGGCAGTTCATCAGGCTGGTGCCCCTCCAGCAGCGCCTCTGCCGCGCGTTTTTCTGCGGCGCGCGCTTTGCGTTCCTCCTGCACCCCGCGAACGGAGGGCAGCAGCATCGACATCATATGTTCCAGATACCGCGGATCGCGCCAATAAAGCCGAAACACCTGACCAAAGACCGCGCGATGTTCGGGGCGGGTCACAAAACAGGCATGCAGAGTCCAGTAAAAATCTTCCTTGCGGCTAAACCCTGCCGCCTCCACCGCGCGGATCGCGTCAATCACCCGCCCCGGCCCAATCGCCAACCCCGCCTTGCGCAGCGCGCGAGCGAAATGGATGATGTTATGGCTGAGCTTAGGATCCTCAGGCAGGTCGAGATCGGGCAGCTGGGTCATGGATCGCCCCCCAATTACGCTGGCTCTAGACTGGCCTTGGCCTCATCCAGAATGCGTTTCGCCTCGCTTCCCTGCAATCTCTGGATATCATCCTGATATTTCAGAACCGCCCCCAATGTGTCGGCAATCACCTCGGGGCTGAGGGTCAGCACATCCAGCGCCAGCAGGCATTTCGCCCAGTCGATGGTTTCGGCCACGCCGGGTTTCTTGAACAGATCCTCGGTGCGCAGACGTTGGACAAAGGCAACCACCTCACGGCTGAGGGCCTCGGCGGCTTCGGGGGCGCGGGCCTGCAGGATCTCCACCTCCCGCTCAAAGCCGGGGTAATCCACCCAATGGTAGAGGCAGCGCCGTTTCAGCGCGTCATGCACTTCGCGGGTGCGGTTGGAGGTCAGGATCACGATCGGAGGCTCAGGCGCTTTGATCGTGCCCAGCTCGGGGATGGTGACCTGAAAATCGCTTAGCGCCTCCAACAGGAAGGCCTCAAATGGCTCATCTGTGCGGTCAATCTCATCAATCAGCAGAACGGGCGCGCCGCCATCCTGCGGCCGCATGGCTTGCAACAGCGGCCGTTCGATCAGGTAATCTTCGGTGAACAGCTCATTTTTCAAGGCATCACGGTCTGCCCCGCCCGCCGCCTCGGCTGTGCGGATGGCGACCATCTGTTCGGCAAAGTTCCATTCATAAACGGCCGAGGAGGCATCCAGCCCCTCATAGCATTGCAGCCGGATCAACCGGCGGCCCAGCGCGGCGGCGATGGCTTTGGCAATCTCGGTCTTGCCGGTGCCGGCCTCGCCTTCTAGAAACAGGGGACGGCCCAGCTTCAGTGACAGAAAGCCAACGGTGGCCAGGGCGCGGCTGCAAACGTAGTTTTGCTCTGCCAGCTGGTGCTGCAGATCCTCAATGGATGTGGCTGTGCGCATGAATGTCCTCCCTGTCCGGTAGAAGGACAGCTGCACCTGCCCCCGTCAAGCGCGACCAAGGTCTAGGCCGGGTCGGCGTTGCCAAAGGGCTGCGGTTCGGGCCGCGGGTAAGGTCCAGCCCCCGCCGGACAATTGACGCATTGCAGGGGGGATTGTAGGTAATTGGGAAACAAGCGGCTAAAGCCATAATAAAATCAGTCGTTTCGAGAGCAGAGAGTAAACAAGTGAGCATTGCACAACCCAAAGGGGCAGGCAGATGCGTGTAACCGCAGTCACCTGCGTCAAAAACGAAGGCCCATTCCTACTGGAATGGATTGCGTTCAACCGGCTGATCGGGGTGACCGATCACCTGTTTTATTCCAATGATTGCACCGATGGCACGGATGAGATGCTGGATGCGCTGGCAGCGCGCGGCATTGTTCAGCATCTGCCCAACCCCGCCAAGGGGCGCAACTACCAGATGGAGGCGCTGAAACACGCCGCCAAACAAGAGGTGGTGAGCGAAGCCGATTGGGTATGGGTGGCCGATGTGGATGAGTTTTTGAACATCCATGTGGGCGATCACACCATCCCCGCGCTGGTCGAGGCCTGTGGCAACCCTCAGGCAATTTCGCTGAACTTTCAGTTCTTTGCCAGCGATGGGATTGAGACCTTCGAAGACCGTCCGGTGATCGAACAGTTCACCCGCTCGCACAATCCCGACCTGTGGTGTGGGGAGGCGGCGATTGAGGTGAAATCGCTGGTCCGCCATGATTTCCCGCTGCAGTATTTTGGCGCCCACCGCCCGTTTTTCCGCGAAAAGCTGCCGCCGAAAAAGCGCCCCTCCTGGACCGATGGATCTGGTCGCAAGGTGCAGCACAAGTTTCTGGTCGCTGCCAATCCGCGCCGCATCCGCAAGTTTCCAGCCCAGGGCGCGCGTGACTTCGCAACGCTCAATCACTACGCGCTGCGCTCTCTTGACAGCTATCTGGTGAAAAACGACCGCGGCGATGTGAACCGGGAAAACCGCGCCTTTGATGACACCTATTGGCGCGAGCGCAATGATCCCGCCTGGCAGGATCTGAGCATTCAACGCTACCTGCCTGATTTGCAGGCCGCACTGGCCGATCTGAAATCCGATGCTGAGATCAACGCGCTGCATGACAAGGCTTGCGCCCTGCACCGGGAAAAGCGCGATGCGCTATTGGCCCAGCCCGCCTATCAGGAGATGCAGGCACAATTGCGCGCGGCCTCGACCCTGCCGCCACAGGAGGAAGCGCTGATCCGCAAACTGGGGCTGACCGTATGAGCCGGCTGAGGGTTGTCAATCTGGGCCTGCCGAAATCCGGCACCACCACCGTGGCCCGCGCCCTGCGCCGGGCCAGCCTGCACACGGCAGACTACCGGATCCGTACCGGGCAAAGCAAAGACAACCACATCCTGGGCGATTTTGTCGGGCAGCTGGTCTATGAGGCCTTCTTCCGCACCGGCGATCCGCTGGCTTACTTGGATGAATTTGATGCCTTCAGTGAGTTAAGCGTGCTGCGCAAAGGCCTGTCGCTCTGGCCGCAGATGGATTTCGCGGTGATTGACGCGATCCGCCAGAACCACCCCGGGGTGAAGTTCTTTGCCAGCTGGCGTCCGGTGGCTGAAATGTCGGATTCCATGTCGCGCTGGTCAAACCTGACCTCAGAACGGTTGCCGAAAAATCAGATCCCCGGTCTGCCACGCGGATTTGGCGGGGCTGATGGTGAACGCCAGCGCTGGATTGCGGGGCACTATGACCATCTGGACCGGATCTTTGTCGGATCGGATGACTTCCTGCGGCTGGATGTGGGCGCAGCGGATGCGCGTCAGCAACTGGCCGCTTTTCTCGGCCGGGACGTGCCATGGTGGGGACATCTTAATCGCAACCCTGTGCGCGCGGACACGCCAGATCGGGATGATACGGACCGGGAAGATAATGACCGGCACGACAATGACACGCCAACAGGCGATACGGATACGGAGGCCGTCTGATGCAGATCTACCTGCACATCGGTTTGGAACAGGTGGGCGCGGCCCGCATTCAGGACGTGCTGGCCAGCAAACGTGAACAGCTGGAGGCCAAAGGCATCCTGTTCCCGCGCGGCGCCGGCGGCAAGAACCACACCCGGCTTTATATGGCAGTGACGGATCCTGACCACGTGGACACGCTGCGGTTCAACCGCGGCTATATCGATCCCGAAAAACAACGCAGCCTGTTTAATCTGGTGCAGCAGGCGATCCTGCGTGATGTCGCCGCTGTGCGCCCTGAAAAGCTGATCCTGTCGGCCAGCCAATTGGGCGCGTCCCTGGCGCGGCGCTCTGAGCTGGAGCGGCTAAAGGCGCTGCTGGCCCCGATTGAGGGGGAGATCAAAGTTGTCGCCCATGTGGATGAGCAGGCCCGCCTGCTGGCCCGGCGCTACAGCGCCCAGGTGCTGGAGGGGCGCGCGACTTCACTGGCGCGGGAAATGGACATGGCCGGCACCGCCGACTGGTGGGATGATGCGCTGCTGGATGGCCATCAAATCGTGCCGGAAAACGGTGAGTTTCTGGAAATCCAACATCCGCCGTTCTGGTTGGATTACGCACGCCTGCAACAGGAGTGGGAGGCGGTCTTTGGCGAAGGTTGCGTGAGCTTCCGCGCCTATGACGAGGCGCTGTTTTATTCCGAGGCCGTCACCGATGAAATCCGCGCGATGTTTGACATCGACCAGGCCATCGGCCGCGCCAATGCCGAAGAACCGCCCAAACAGCCGGCTGCCGCCTGGGTGACCCGTGGCCGGCAGATGAACGATCTGTTTTTGCAGATGCTGAAATCCTCGGACCGGTTGATCAACCGCCAGCTCTGGCGGAAGTTCATGAATGAAATCAAGGTGGACGGTGATCCAATTGCCCCCGGCAGTCTGGCAGCCATCTCAAACGGGTTTGCGAAACAGAACAAGGCGCTGATCAAGGCGCATAAGGGCCTGAGCAAGGCCAGCCTAACCCCGGATGCCGCCCTGCCCGACTGGGACGAAGCGGACCCCACCCGCGGGTATCGTGCCACACAATACCTGCTGTCCTTCCTGCATCGGATCAACAAGTTCACCCGCGAAGAGAAAGAGCATAAGGCTGCTGAACTGGCCAAGCTGAACGCCTCCACCGAGGAGGCCCCTGCCCCCGCGCCGGAAGACGAAGGTGACGGGATCACCGGGCTGACCGCTGCGGCGCGCGCCATCATGCCCCCATTGGCGGTGCAAAACTTTGAGAAGCTGCAAGGCTCCTCTTTCAAGCCGCACAATGACATCGGCCGGGTTGATGAAACCGCTGAGGCCGCGCCCTATACCGCCATGAAGCCGCGCAAACTGCCCAAAGGCAGCACAGGCAATATCATTGTTGGCTGCATGAAAAATGAGGCGCCTTACATTGTGGAATGGGTCGCCTACCACCGCGCGATGGGCGTCGACACCTTCCTGATTTACACCAATGACTGTTCCGACGGCACCAGCGAAATGCTGGATCGCCTACAGGAAATGGGCGTTTTGCAGCACCGGAACAACGACAATTGGAAAGGCAATTCACCCCAGCAATATGCGCTCAATCAGGCCCAGAAAGAGCCGGTGCTGAAAAACGCCGAATGGATCGCGCATATCGATGTGGATGAGTTCATCAACGTGCGCTGCGGCAATGGAACGCTGCAGGATTTCTTTGACCGGGTGCCCGATGCCACCAATGTGGCCATGACCTGGCGGCTGTTTGGCCACAACGGCGTGACCAAACTGGCCGATGATCTGGTGGTGGGGCAGTTTGACACCTGCGCCCCCAAGTTCTGCCCCAAGCCGCACACTGTCTGGGGCTTTAAGACGATGTTCAAAAACATCGGCGCCTATGAGAAAATCTCCTGCCACCGGCCAAACAAACTGGATGAGGATTTCAAATCCCGTGTCAAATGGGTCAACGGATCAGGCATCGATATGACCCGTGAGGCCGCCGAGAAAGGCTGGCGCAGCTCCAAGAAATCCATCGGCTATGATCTGATCCAGCTGAACCATTATGCGCTGCGCAGCGCCGAAAGCTATCTGGTCAAACGCCAGCGTGGCCGCGCCCTGCACGTGGATCGCTCCATCGGGTTGAACTACTGGATCCGCATGGACTGGTCGGATTTCAAAGATGTCACCATCCAACGCAACCTGCCACGCCTCAGGGCCGAATATGACCGGCTGCTGGAGGACAAAGAGCTGAAGCGCCTGCATGAGGCGGGATTTGCCTGGCATCAGGCCAAAGCAGCCGAATTGCATGGCATGGCGGAGTTCGAAGACCTCTATCAGCAGGCCGTGGCGCTGAAACTGACCGAGGTGGAGCGCGTGGCCTACGCGCTGGCCCTTGATATGGAAAGCTGACCCAATGCGCGCGCTTGCCATCCTGACCCTACGCAACGAAGGGGCCTTCCTGCTGGAATGGCTGGCCCATCACAAACAGGTCGGCTTCACCGATTTCCTTGTGTTTTCAAATGACTGTCAGGACGGCACCGATCAGATGCTGGACCGGCTGCAGGAGATGGGCGAACTGACCCATATCCGCAATGACGGCCCCTATGGCAAAGGCGGCATTCAGTTCACCGCCTATAAGCTGGCTGAAAAACACCCCCTGATGCAGGATGCAGACTGGGTGATGACGCTGGATATCGATGAATTTGTGAACATCCATGTGGGCAATCACACATTAGACGCGCTGTTCGATGCCCTGCCCGAGGCGACGGCGATCCCGCTGACCTGGCGGTTGTTCGGCAACGGCGGCCAGATCCGCTACAATGATGTGCCGATCACCCAGACCTTCTTTGCCGCCGCACCCGTGGTGCTAAACTGGCCCTGGCGCGCGGCAATGTTCAAAACACTGTTTCGCAATAATGGCACCTACGGCAAGCTGGGGGTGCATCGCCCGCGCAACCCCGATCCTGAGCGCCTGAAGGACCAGCGTTGGTTTGACGGTGAGGGCCGCGAACTGCCTGAGAAGTTCGCCCGCACCCGGATCTTTTCCAACTACGGCCAGTCAAACTACAAACTGGCGCAGCTGAACCATTACCCGCTGGGCACGATGGAAAGCTATGTGCTGAAGGCTGATCGCGGCCGCGCCGTGCATGAAGGGGATCGGCTGGGGCTGGATTACTGGGTGGAACGCAATTTCAACGTGGAAAAAGACCGCTCAATCCAGTCGTTGGCGCCAGAAATGCTGGCGGCGATGGATCAGTTGAAGGCCCACGAAACGCTTGCCACCCTGCACCAACAGGCCGTCGCCTGGCGCCACGCCCGGTTTGAGACGCTGCTGTCAGAGGAGCCATCGCGCGCCCTGTTTTCCCGCCTGCTGATGACCCCGCCCAGCCAGCCCGTGCCGGAGCAAGCCGCGAAGTTTCTGACCCATCACGCCAATAAGGCACGGGTGAACGCGGCAGAAACCTCTGGCAAGTAAGCGCAACCACTCCCCTGCTAAGCCCCTGTTAGGTCACGGTGAATTGCCCCATCATGCCGCAATCTTCGTGTTCCAGAATATGACAGTGATACATGAACGGCGCATCAGCCGGCGCGGCGTGATCAAACCGCACCAGGATCTCTGACCAGCCTTCGCCGACATGCACCATGTCCTTCCAACCTTGCGCATAGGCGGGGGCTGCCCCACCCTCTTGCTGAAGGATACGGAAAGAACAGCCGTGCACGTGGAAGGGATGCTGTTGTTCATCCGCCGTGATGCGCCAGATTTCCGTAGTGCCCTTGGTCACCTTTTCGTCGATCCGGTCCATCTTCATCGGCTGACCGTTGATCGCCATCGCCCCGGCATCGCCGCAGAAATTATCCCACGCCAGTGCCAGTGCCGTCAGATCAGCGCCCAAGTCCATGCCCAATTGGAACGATCGGGTCACCGTAGCTTCAGACCGGTTAGGTGGCGCCAGCACAGCCAGACGATTTGGCATCGACCCGGTGAAGCCTGCCTGCGACGTGCGATTAAGCTGCAGCGCAACCGTGGTCTGATTGCCGCCAAACAGGCTGGCAAAGAACCCCACATCACCACCGTTCAGGTTGACGGTCAGCGCGTTGCTTTCGACAGCCGCCATGTCAACAAGGATCTCATAGCGTTCGCCGGGGGACATCACGATGCTGTCCACCTCAACAGGGGATGAAAGGAAGCCACCATCGGATGCGATCACCGTGATTGGGCCCGTCGCCATCGACAGTTCCAAGAACCGCGCGTTACAGCCATTCAGCAATCGCAGCCGCACCAGCCCCGTCGGCACATCCTGCGCCACCGGTGCAATCGCCCCATTGACCACGAGGGTATCACCTTGGAACCCCTCCTCAATGGTGTCGCCCGTCAGGGAATAGCTCATTCGCCCGCTGGCATCGAACATCTTGTCCTGTAGGACGAGGGTGAAATCATCCACGCCATAGGTCTTGGGCAGATCTGCGGCGAGGCTCCCCTCGTCTTCGATCAGCAGAACACCTGCCAGACCATTGTAGGTCTGCTGCGCGGTTTTGCCGTGCATATGCGAATGGAACCAGTTCATCGAGGCCCCCTGCACAATCGGCACGTCAGGCGACCAGGTTGCGCCATCCTCAATCTCCTGGTGGGGGCCTCCGTCAACGTCACCGGGGATGTGCAGCCCGTGCCAGTGGATCGTTGTCACATCGCCGATGGTGTTCATCACATCAAAGGGCAGCACTTGGCCCTGTTTCACCCGCAGAACAGGCCCCAGATAGCTGTTGTTGATGCCAAAGGTGGCGCTGGAGGCCCCGGTACCAAAATCATGCTGCGCTGCTTGCAGGTTCAGCGCGATCCGCCCCTCAATTCCGGCAGTGAGATCGGTCATCGGGATCAGCGGCAGTTTTCGCGCTGCCGACTGGCCCCAAGCGTAGCCCGTGCCCGCTGCAATTGCACCGGCGCCGCCCAGTTTCAAAAACCCTCTGCGATCCATTGTCCTCTCCTGCCTGAAAACCTTCGCCAAACAATCACTGTTTAGGTAGGGGCAGCCCCTGCGCGTTCAACGCCGACCGACCAATGCCATCGGGCGGGCGACACATTTCCGCCTAAATCATCCGGTTCCAAGTCCCAAAGGCCCTAGGATTCCCGCCGTTTCTCCGCATTTTGGCCGCAAACTCGGGGCAAATTTCCTCAAAAGCCCACAAAGCCCCCCAAAAGCCCCGAGTGCAGGTTGCACCCCAAAGGGCACGGTACTGAGGATCTGAGTATATGCTGGACGCGCCCAACCCGCTCGACACGCCGCTGAACGGCCTGAAGAAAGCTGAATGGCTGGAGCGTTTTAGCGAGATCACCGAAGAAACCGGCTTTTTCCAACCCCTGGGCGCGCGCCACTGTGCCGGCTTCGTGGATGAAAAGCCGATCCTCTTGGTAACCTTTGAAACCCGTCAGGGCATTCAGGCCCTTTCCGAAAGCGCACAGCCGCTGGGCTGGGATTTCGCCCGTTCGCTGGGCTGGTCCCACCTGTCGGTGATCAGCGACGGCGACACATGGTTCCGCGCGCCAGAGGTCTATGGCTTCTTTGACCAGCTGATCGATGACGGCTTCTTTGAGGAATTTGACCGGGTGATTTTCTATGGTGCTGGCCCCTGTGGCTATGCGGCTGCGGCCTTTTCGGTCGCTTCGCCCGGCGCGCATGTGCTGGCCATTCAGCCACAGGCCACACTGGACCCGCGCGTCACCGAATGGGACAATCGCTTTGTTGAGATGCGCCGCACCTCTTTCACGGATCGTTTTGGCTACGCGCCCGATATGATGGATGCCGCGCAACAGGGCTACGTGCTTTATGACCCGCGCGAAGAGCTGGACGCGATGCATGCCGCGCTGTTCACCCGCCGCAATGTCACCAAGCTGCGCCTGCCAAACATGGGCAGCGCGTTGCAGTCGGACCTGCTGAGCATGGAACTGCTGTTCCCGATCCTGCAGGCCATTGGCGAGGATCGCTTTAGCGAAGAGGAATTCGCCCGCCTCTACCGCGCCCGCCGTGACTATCCTCGGTATCTGCGTGGCTTGATCGCCCGCATGGATGCCGCTGAACGGCCCTGGATGGCCGCAATGGTCTGCCGCAATGTGACCAGCCGGATGCGCGCCCCACGGATCCGCCGCCGCCTTGACGCGTTGGAGGCTGCCGCCCGCGAAGGCAAAATCCGCATCCCCGGGATTGAACCGGTAGCCCCCTCGGAGGCTGACCAGCCCGCGCCAGAAGACGGCGCAGAGGCATAAGCCGCTCTTAGGGCTCTAGCGCTTCGGCATAGATTTGTGTAAGCGCGGGGCCATGAGCACCTCCATCACCATTCCCCGCCCCGATGACTGGCACCTGCATCTGCGCGATGGCGCGATGCTGCAGGCCGTCCTGCCCGAAACCGCCCGCGATTTCGCCCGTGCGATCATCATGCCAAATCTGGTGCCGCCGGTAGTGAAAGGCGCGGATGCCGCCGCCTACCGGGATCGCATTCTGGCGGCCCTGCCCGAAGGTATGGCGTTCGAACCCTTGATGACGCTCTACCTGACCGAAGACACCGACGCCGAAGATGTGGCCGCCGCCCATGCCAGCGGGCTGGTCAAGGCGGTGAAGTTGTACCCGGCGGGGGCGACCACCAATTCCTCCTCTGGTGTGACCAACTTTGATAAGGTCCGTCCGGTGCTGGAAAAGATGGCCGAGATCGGCCTGCCGCTCTGTACCCATGGCGAAGTCACCGACCACGACATCGATATCTTCGACCGTGAGGCCGTGTTTATCGACCGGGTGCTGGATCCGATCCGCAAGGCCACCCTGGGCCTGCGTGTCGTGATGGAACATATCACCACCGCCAATGCCGCCGATTACGTGCGCAGCCAGGACAAGGATCTGGGCGCCACGATCACCACGCACCACCTGATCATCAACCGCAACCACATCCTGGTCGGTGGGATCAAACCGCATTACTACTGCCTGCCCGTCGCCAAACGCGAAGAACACCGGATCGCCCTGCGCGCCGCCGCGACCTCGGGCGATGCGCGCTTCTTCCTTGGCACCGACTCGGCGCCGCACACGGACGCCAACAAGCTGCAGCCCTGTGGCTGCGCCGGCTGTTTCACCGCCACCAACACCATGCCGCTCCTGGCGCATGTATTTGAGGAAGAAGGCAAGCTGGAAAACCTCGCCAAGTTCGCCAGCGAAAACGGCCCGAACTTCTACCGCCTGCCGGTGAACGAAGGCGCCATGACCCTGACCAAAGGCGACGCGCCCACTGCTTTCCCGGAGCAGATCGACACCGCAGACGGCCCCGTCACCGTGTTCGACCCCGGCTTCCCGGTGCATTGGAAAGTGGCGTAAGCGTTACACTCGAGAACAAAAGGCTGCGCCTGCCAATGGGGCAGGCAGGCGCAGTCCGACCTATCGGTCGGGCGGGATAATAATCTTACATGGGTGTCTCAGGCTCTCGCCGACGTATTTCATCGCAAACGGCTTGAGTATCCAAATCGATAAGCTTAGGCGGCAAGTGCTGCAGGATATCGTAACGGTCCACAAGCGCCTGCAGTTTCACTGCCTCAGAACGCGAACAAATCAAAGCAATCGGCAGCAACCCACTATCTGACAGCTATGCGCGCAGGATGTTGGCGCAGGTCTTTTTCTGATCGACACTTAATTGATCTCGCAAGCCCCACAAAACACCCCAAGACTGCCCACGCCACACGACCTCGCCCCCCTTCCACCGCAACCCCTCTCGACATCGTCGCCATAGATCGGCTATCAGCGCGCGAGCTGCTGATCGCTTCAAAAAGGTGCTGCCCAGATGATCCCAACGTCCTATCCGTCCAAAGAAGAAATCGCCCGCCTCTCCGCCCGTATGCTGCTGGAAATCGGGGCGGTGAACTTCAACTCGCGTGAGCCCTATACGCTGGCCTCGGGCCTGCCCTCGCCCAGCTATGTAGATTGTCGCAAGCTGATCTCCTTCCCGCGGATCCGCACCACGCTGATGGACTTCCTGACCGTCACCGTCATGCGCAACGCGGGTTTTGAGGCCTTTGACAACATCGCCGGTGGCGAAACCGCGGGCATCCCCTTTGGCGCGCTGGTTGCTGAACGCATGGCACTGCCGATGACCTATGTGCGCAAGAAACCCAAAGGCTACGGCCGCAACGCCCGCATCGAAGGCGTCATGACCGAAGGCCAGCGGGTGCTGCTGGTTGAGGATATGACCACCGATGGCGGCTCCAAACTGTCCTTCGTGGATGCGATCCGTGAAACCGGTGCGGATTGTGGGCATACCGCGGTGATCTTCTACTACGACATCTTCCCTGAGACCACGAAACGTCTGGGCGATCATGGCGTGGAGCTGCACTACCTCTGTACCTGGTGGGACGTGTTGGCAGAAGCCAAGGCGCAGAAAGCCTTTGATGAGGAAACGCTGAACGAGGTTGAGTCGTTCCTGAACGATCCCCGCGCCTGGCAGGAAGCCAACAAAAAAGGCTGATCCGCGACGCTTTCGCCGCTCAACCAAAGCTGAACCACCTCTGAGCCACGGCCATAGGCAAAGGCACGCCGATCCACACAGGGTCATCCGGCGTGCCTTTTCCACCTTCTGGCTGTGAGACATCCAGATATTGACAGAAACCAGCCGCAGCCGACAAAATGATGTAGGACCAATCTATCCACAGGCCATTCACAGGTCTTGCACAGGGTGGTCCACCAAAACATACAATTTGCCCGGCAAACGCAGCTTCGAGTAAAACCTCCACCCACTGGGGGACAGTAAAAACAATGAACGAAATCGCTCCGATCAACAGCGCTGCGCCAAAAGAAGAGGCGGAAGCGACTGATCCAATGCCGCATTCGATCGAAGCCGAGCAGCAATTGCTTGGCGCGATCCTGACCAACAATGATGTCTATGACAAAATTGCCTCGGTCATTAATGCGCAGCATTTTTATGAGCCTGTCCATCAGCGCATCTACGAGGTGGCCGCCGCCCGCATCGCCAAAAACCAACTGGCAACGCCGGTGACGCTGAAAGCGTTCCTTGAGGAAGACGAGGGCCTCAAGGCGCTTGGGGGACCAGCGTATCTGGTCCGGCTGGCGGGGGCGTCCATCTCGGCCTTTGCGGTGCGCGACTACGCGCAGATGATCTATGATCTGGCCATCCGCCGCGAGTTGATCCGCCTTGGCGGTGACATCTCGGAAAAGGCGCGCCGGGTCGATGTGGCCTCTGAGCCGAAAGAACAGATCGTTGATGCCGAGCAGAAGCTTTACCAGCTGTCCGAGCAGGGCCAGACCGAGTCGGGGTTCAAATCCTTCCTGAAAGCCGTCACTGAAGCGGTAAATGTCACCAACGAAGCCTATCAGCGCGGCGGTGGCATGGCGGGGATCTCCACCGGTCTGGTCGATCTCGATAAACAGCTGGGCGGTCTGCACCCCTCGGACCTTTTGATCCTGGCGGGCCGTCCCTCGATGGGGAAAACCTCGCTGGCGACCAACATCGCCTTTAACGTCGCCAAGGCGTATAAACGCGGTCTGAAACAGGATGGCACCGAAGGCGCGGTGGACGGAGGTGTTGTCGGCTTCTTCTCGCTCGAAATGAGCGCCGAACAGCTGGCGGGTCGTGTTTTGGCCGAAGCTTCGGAAATTTCCAGCCACAAGATCCGTCAGGGTGACATGACCGAGGAAGAATTCCGCCGGTTTGTGCAGGCCGCAAAGGATCTTGAGGCCTGTCCGCTGTTCATCGATGACACGCCCGCGATCCCGATCAGCCAGCTGGCCGCGCGGGCACGACGGCTGAAGCGGACCCATGGTCTGGACCTTCTGGTGATCGACTACCTGCAGCTTTGCCGCGGTATGTCAGACAACCGTGTGAACGAAATTGCCGAAATTTCGATGGGCATGAAGGCCATCGCCAAAGAGCTGAACATCCCGGTGATCGCGCTGTCCCAGCTGTCACGTAACGTCGAAAGCCGCGATGATAAACGCCCACAGCTGTCGGACCTGCGGGAATCCGGCTCGATCGAACAGGATGCGGATGTGGTGATGTTCGTGTTCCGTGAGGAATACTATAAAGAACGTGAAAAACCCGGCGATCATGAGCTGGAAAAGATGGAAGAGTGGAAAGAGGCGATGGAACGCCTGCATGCCAAAGCCGAGGTGATCGTCGGCAAGCAGCGTCACGGCCCCATCGGCACCGTCGAACTGTCGTTTGAGGCGCAGTTCACCCGCTTTGGCAACCTTGTCAAACAGTGGCAGCAGGACGACAAGGGCTATTAAGCCGCCCTTCGGTTTGCCAAATCTTAAGGCGGGCAACACCCGCCCCCTTTCCCCTCCTTTCAATGTTCCCCAAATACTCACATTGCGCAGCCGCGCCTCAAGGCGCCACGTTTTGGCGGGGTGGTTGCGCTTTCATCTTGACCCGCCCCACGCGTCTGGCAAAACAGGCGCCATGACTGTTTCTACTCTGACGATCGACCTCAATGCGCTGGTGGCCAACTGGCGCGCGCTTGATGCTAAATCCAACGCCTCGGTGGAAACCGCCGCGGTGATCAAGGCGGATGGCTATGGCCTCGGCTCTGCTGCGGTGGCCAAGGCCCTGTGTGCAGCAGGGGTGCGCCGGTTCTTTGTGGCCGCCGCCGAGGAAGCGATCCCGGTGCGTGAAGCGATTTGCGACGGGGCTGAGATCTGCGTCTTTTCCGGCCACGGCGCCGGGGATACCGATCTGATCCGCGATCTCGATCTGATCCCGATGCTGAACTCCGCCGCGCAACTGGACCGTCACCTCAGCGCCCTGCCCCATCGCGGCTACGGCGTGCAGCTCGACAGCGGCATGAACCGTCTGGGGATGGAACCTGCAGAATGGGCCGCAGTGCGGTCCCGCGCCGAGGCCGGGGATCTGCGGCTGGTGATGTCCCATTTGGCCTGCGCCGATGAGCCTGATCATCCCATGAATGCCCAGCAACTGGCCTGTTTCACTGAAATGACGGCAGGTGTGACCGTGCCGCGGTCATTGTCAGCAACCGGCGGAACCCTTTTGGGGCCGGACTATCACTTCGATCTGGTTCGTCCCGGTGTGGGGCTTTATGGCGGTCTGCCCTTTGAAGATGCGACGCCCGTGGTGACAGTGGCGCTGCCGGTGATCCAGATCCGCGATGTCGCGGTCGGCGAGGCCGTGGGATACGGCAACGCCTGGGTGGCCGAACGGCCCAGCAAAATCGCCACCGTGGCGGCGGGCTATGCCGACGGGTTGCACCGTATGATCGGCAACGGCCTGAACGGTGCGACGCTCAACGTCTTTGCAAATGGCACAGCCTGCCCGGTGGTGGGCCGGGTGTCGATGGATCTGATCACCGTGGATGTCACCGATCTGACCGAAGCCCCGGATCAACTTGAGATCCTGAATGGCCAGCAAAAGGTTGATGATCTGGCGGATATCGCTGGCACCATCGGCTATGAAATCCTGACCTCCATGGGGCGGCGTTATCAGCGCCAGTATATCGGCGGATGAGTGTTGTGCGGGTGATAGGCGGCCTTGGGGCGCAGGTGCTGGCGATGCTGGCCATGGTGGGGCGGTTGACGCTGTTTGCGGCGGAAACCATCAGCCACCTGCTGCGCCCGCCGTTCTACACCCGCGAATTTCTGACCGCATTGGTGCAGATCGGCTGGCTGAGCCTGCCGGTGGTCGGCATGACCACGCTTTTCACCGGCGGCGCGCTGGCGCTGCAGATTTACGCAGGTGGCGCACGGTTTTCGGCTGAGGCGGTTGTGCCCTCGATTGTGGCCATCGGCATGGTGCGCGAACTGGGGCCGGTGCTTGGTGGCCTGATGGTTGCGGCACGTGTCGCCAGTTCCATCGCGGCCGAGATCGCCACCATGAAGGTGACCGAACAGATCGACGCGCTGGTCACCCTGTCAACCAACCCGATGAAGTACCTCACCCTGCCCCGCGTTCTAGCCGCCACCCTGGCGGTGCCCTGTCTGGTGGCCGTGGGCGATGTCATCGGCATCATGGGCGGCTATCTGGTGGGCGTCAGCCGGTTGGATTTCAACGCCGCCGCCTATCTGAAAAACACCGTCGACTTCCTTGAGGTGTTTGACGTGACCTCGGGCCTGATCAAAGGCGCGGTCTTTGGCTTCATTGTTGCCACGGTGGGCTGTTTTTACGGCATGAACTCGGGCCGCGGGGCGCAGGGCGTTGGCGCGGCGACCAAATCGGCGGTTGTCGCCGCCTCGGTCCTGATCTTTGCTGCCAACTATATCCTTACAGAGCTGTTCTTTTCCGCATGATTGAGCTGACAGATGTCCATAAGGCCTTTGGCCCCAAGAAAGTGCTGCAGGGGGTCAACCTGACCATCCCCAAGGGCACATCGATGGTGATTATCGGCGGCTCGGGCACCGGCAAATCAGTGCTGTTGAAATCGGTTCTGGGTCTGGTGACCCCGGACAGCGGTTCGATCACTCTGGATGGGCAGGACGTCGGCACGGGGGATCGCGATGCCTTTCTGGCGCGTTTTGGCATGTTGTTTCAGGGCGGTGCGCTGTTTGACAGCCTGCCGGTCTGGCAGAACGTGGCCTTCCGTCTGATGCGCGGGGCGCTGAAACGGCCCAAGGCCGAGGCACGCGACATCGCGATTGAGAAACTGCGCCGAGTTGGTTTGACCCCGGATGTGGCGGATCTGTTCCCGTCGGAACTGTCAGGTGGCATGCAAAAACGGGTCGGACTGGCCCGTGCCATTGCCGCCGAGCCTGAGATCATCTTCTTTGATGAGCCGACCACCGGTCTGGACCCGATCATGTCTGGCGTTATCAACGATCTGATCCGCGAGATTGTTGTGGAAATGGGCGCAACCGCGATGACCATCACCCACGATATGACATCGGTCCGGGCGATTGCCGACAATGTGGCGATGCTGCACGATGGGGTCATCCAGTGGACGGGCCCGGTGGCGCAGATGGATGCCTCAGGCGATCCCTATCTGGATCAGTTTATTCACGGCCGCGCCGACGGCCCGATTGAGGCTGTGCGCTAGGCCCTGAGGCTGGGCAACAAGGGAGAGGCCGGAGATGCCTGAAACACCGCTGATTGCCACCTACCTGCCGGATCTGTCGCCGCTGGTTCTGACGCTGCTGCGCCTCTGTGTTCTGTCTCTGCCCGTTCTGGTCGCCATCGCCGCCCTGATGCGCCTGCGCAGCCCGCACCCACCGCGCGCGGCGTGGTCCTGTGTGGTGGCGGCGGTGTTGTTGTTCCTGTTCTGGCTGATGCCGCCCGCCTGGCTGCAACAGCTGCAGATGCGCCAGTTCCGCGATTTCGCTGCGATTGGCATCTATGGCTGGCTGCTGTTTGACTGGTTCCGACTGGGGCGCGAGGATGGCTGGGGCCGCGCCGATCTGCCTGCGCTTGGCGCGATGACGGCGATGATTGCCCTGACCGGCTGGGGCATCTTGGGCTGACCCCTTGCAGCAGGTGGCGTTGCTGCTTACCTCTCAGCCACGCCGATAACACGCTGGCAACACGCCGATAACCCGCTGGTGACATAGGGAGACCGCGCAAAATGGCCCGTATTCTCAACCTCTTGCTGCTGGTGCTGTTTCCGGTCGCCTGGTTTGCCCCGCTGCTGCGCGCCGGGCTGTTGCCGCTCTTTGGCCTGAGTGAGATCAGCGTGATTTCCGGCCTGCAGAGCCTTTGGGGCAGTGATGTGTTTCTGGCGCTGCTGGTGACGTTTTTCGCGCTGTTTGCCCCCTATGTGAAAACCCTGGGGCTGGCGCTGGTGCAGTTTCACCTGCTGGATCGCCGGGCCCTGCCGGTGCTGACCGTTCTGGGCAAGCTGGCGATGGCAGATATCTTCCTGATCGCGCTTTATATCGTGCTGGCCAAGGGCATTGGCCTTGGCACGGTTGAGGTGGCTTGGGGCCTATACCTGTTTACCGGCTGTATTCTGGCCTCCCTCGGCCTGTCTTTGGCGGAAAAACGCCAACGCCTCAGCGGCAAGAAAAACGGGGACGATACAGCATCGCCCCCGCTCTCCGTCTCATAAAGTTCTGTGCATCAGAACTTTTTACCGATCTCCAGCCAGGCGCTTTGCTCTGAGAAGTCCTGACCAAGGCCGCCGAGGGACAGCCCCAGATCGATTGAGAAGCCATTGGCCAGTTCCGCCTGGAACCCCAGCGAGGCCGTGCCGGCCCAGCCGTTCTGGTCATATTCGCCCGAGCTGAGCGCGATCGGCGCATTGGTATCGGTGTAATCGCCGCTCAGTCCCAGGGTCAGTGAGCCAGCGCTCAGCGCCTGACGCCATTCCGCCCCGATGGAGGCACGGGTGAAATCAACGCTTTCGCCCACCCCGCTGCCCGCCAGCGAACCAGAGGTGCTGGCCAGTTCCACGCGGCCTTTGCTGAGGCCCAGGGTGGGGGTCAGTGTGCGCCCTTTGCCCAGATCGATGTCGCGCTTCACCTCGGCGCTGAAGGCACGCAGATCGCCCTCCGCCGCGGCGGTGCCACCGGAATGGGTGATCTCATCATAGTCGATCTTGCCCAGGCTCAACGATGCGGTGCCGTGCCAGTCGCCACTGCGCCACCCCAGATAAGGCTGCACCATCGTCTGCTGACCGGTGTAGCTGAAATCAGGCGAGGACGCATCGAGGTTGGCGCGCCCAACCGACAGACCCGCCAGCAGGTTGTCGTTCAGCTCAACATCCACACCCAGCTGCAACAGCGGGCTGGAGAATCTGCGGTCATCTTCCTCTGATCGGAAGCCCGAAACGCGCATCCACACATAGGTGTCACCCATCATGGTGCCGGTGCCAGCATCGCGGCCCTGCGTGGACATGAAGACGGTGTTGTCCCGGCTGGCAAAGCTGCCCGCGACCGCATCGCGCACATTGGTTCGGGTGATCAGGATCGTGCCCAGACCCGTCTGCACCATGATCGAACCGGTTTCATCCAGCTGCTGCTGCGCTGTTGGTCCGGCAAGCAGATGTTCGACGATCAGGTTGTAGAACTCCAGCTGATATTCAAAGGAGGTGGTCCCAACCCATTGTTCGGAAGAGGCAAAGGCGATATAGGCGCTATCTGTTTCGCTCTTGAATCTGAGCTTGAAACCATCTCCTTCGGAAACCCTGCTAACGTAAAAATTCCTGGTTCCGCGCAGGGCGCCATCATACCGCTCGTAACTTTCGTGCGCGATAGAGTAGAACGCCAGATCGCTCTCACTTAAGGGCACGCCCGTGTGTGTCACACTGACAACGCGTACATGGGGCCTGAACTCAACTACTGGCAGTTCATCCATCACCGCAACAGTTTCCCCCCCACCGGCAGGGGCTGGAGCACCGGGCACAGGTCGTGGTGGCGGCGGCACCATGGTTGTCGGCTTCACCAAAAACTCGGTAAACCCGGCAGAGATTTCTCGATTGTTGTCGACGTAGTAGACCCAGCCATCATCCGGACTGTTGGTTCCTGAAATGGTGGCCGTATAGGTCAATTTGCCCAAAGACTGCGCATAAGCAGCCGGGGCAGCGCAGCACAGCAGCGCCAGTGTTGCGGCAGTCAACCGCGAAGGTAAAATTGAATTCATTGCATGTCCCCTACAATTCGCCGGGCAACGCTGCTCAAAATGTCTCGGTAAAAAATCAGCACTGATAGGCTACGCGGGCGCGTCACCGGCGCGTGTATTAAGCCCCGCGGACCGCTTATTCCCCTAGGAATTCTTCAGCATCAGCGGCATTTTATTAAATCTTGTCTCATCGCTACCTCACCCGAACGGGTGATCCCGCCACAGGAAACGCCAGACAAAATCGCCGTTTGACCCTTGCGCGTGGCTGTTGCATCAACAGCCCATGGCCAAGCAAAACAAAACCTTCAGCTGTTCCGCCTGTGGCAGCTCTTTCACCAAATGGTCCGGCCGCTGCGACGGTTGCGGCGAATGGAACACCATCGTTGAGGACACGCCGCTGTCGGCCGGTCCCGCGTCCAAATCGCTGGGCGGCAAACGCGGTGCCGCGCTGGAACTGACCGACCTGTCGACCGAAGAAGCCCCGCCACCGCGCACCCAAAGCGGGCTGGATGAGTTGGACCGCGTCTTGGGCGGTGGCCTGGTGCCGGCCAGTGCCATTCTGGTCGGCGGCGATCCCGGCATCGGTAAATCCACCCTGCTGCTGCAGGCGGCAGCGCGGTTTGCCCAGGCGGGTTTGAAAACCATCTATGTCAGCGGCGAAGAGGCCTCGGCGCAGGTGCGGATGCGGGCCCAGCGGTTGGGCCTTTCGGATGCGCCGGTGAAACTGGCTGCAGAAACCAACCTGCGCGATATCCTGACCACGCTGGAGGCTGAGATGCCGCAGCTGGCGATCATCGACTCGATCCAGACCATGTGGGCTGACAATGTCGACAGCGCGCCGGGATCGGTCAGCCAGGTCCGCGCCGCCGCCCATGAGCTGACGACCTTTGCCAAACGCAAAGGCATTTCCATCGTGATGGTCGGCCATGTCACCAAAGAGGGTCAGATCGCCGGCCCACGTGTGGTCGAACATATGGTCGATACCGTGCTCTACTTCGAAGGCGAGCGCGGCCATCAGTTCCGCATCCTGCGTGCGGTGAAAAACCGTTTTGGCCCCGCGGATGAGATCGGCGTTTTTGAAATGACCGGTGGCGGCTTGTCTGAGGTGTTGAACCCCTCCGCCCTGTTCCTCTCTGAACGGGGGGAGCCCTCTCCCGGATCGGTGGTCTTTTCCGGCATCGAAGGCACCCGGCCGGTTCTGGTCGAATTTCAGGCCCTGATCGCCCCCTCACCCCACGCGCAGGCGCGCCGGTCCGTGGTGGGTTGGGACGCCTCACGCCTGGCGATGATCCTGGCCGTGCTGGAGGCCCGCTGTGGCATCCCCTTTGCCGGATTGGACGTCTATCTGAACGTGGCAGGCGGGTTGAAAGTCAAAGAACCCGCCGCAGACCTGGCCGTTGCGGCAGCGCTGCTGTCGGCCCGCGAAGACGCCGCATTGCCCGCGGATACGGTGGTTTTCGGTGAAATCTCGCTCTCCGGGGCGCTCAGACCGGTGGGTCAGGGCGAAAACAGGTTGAAAGAAGCGCAAAAACTTGGTTTCACCTCAGCCATCGTTCCGTCTGGTGGCAAGATCACCGGGGGCGATGGGTTGAGCCTGCGCTCATATGCAGACCTGACCGCTTTTGTGGGTGATATTTTCGGCGCTGGCTGAGGCGTCACATAGGGAACAGGGATAAGAAACGGACCATGGACGGTTTCACCATCATCGACGGCGTTGTCGCGCTGGTCATCATTTTGTCGGCCCTCTTGGCCTATTCGCGTGGCTTAGTCCGCGAGTCGCTGGCGATTGCTGGCTGGATTCTGGCCGCTGTGCTGGCCTTTATGTTCGCCCCGAAAGTGCAACCGCTGGTCAAAGAGATCCCCGTTGTGGGTGATTTCATCGCCGACAGCTGCGAGTTGTCAATGCTGTCGGCCGCCTTTGTGGTGGCCGCACTGGTGCTGGTGGTGGCGTCGCTCTTTACGCCGCTGTTCTCATCGCTGGTGCAACGGTCGATCCTGGGCGGGTTGGATCAGGGTCTGGGCTTCCTCTTCGGTGTGCTGCGCGGCGTGCTCTTGGTGGCGATCACCTTCTTCGTCTACGAAACCGTTGCGGTGGGTCAGGACGTTGCCATGGTGGACAACAGCCGCTCGGCCAAGGTCTTTGCCTCAATGACCGGCAAGATCGAAGACCGCGACCCCAGCGCGTCGCTGGGCTGGATCACCTCAAAATACGAAGATCTGGTCAGCAGCTGCGAGCTGTAATCCCAACCACCAGCAAGTCTCCAAACGGCGCCCCACGAGGCGCCGTTTTTTGTTGGATCAAGCAATTTGAAGGAGGGTTTGGCAAAATAGAAATCCGCGTTAAGGTAGCGGCATTATCACCAATTTTTTGCAACAATTTTCATTTAGGGAGCAATTTCAAATGCGGCTAATTCTTTGCGCACTGCTGTTGGCCTCCCCTGCGCTGGCAGGTGGTGACCATGCTAATCCCCCTCAGAATGCCTGTTATTACGATGGTAAAGCTTTCACCAAAAACGCTCAAATTGTCCGTGATGGCGCCAAAACTGTTTGCGAAGGCCCAAATTGGGGGGTCCCAAGAGACACCAAATGCGCCTATGCGGGTGAGCTGTTTAGCCAGGGTGCAATCGTCTCGCCCTCCGCAGGGATAAACACGATGTGTGATACCGGAAACTGGGTCGATACGTCCTGCCGAAACTATGACGTCCCACGCGAACCGCTTGCGCTGATCGTCCAGCCCAATATTGATACATGGTCCGTATGTCTTGTGACGCCCTCTGACGCTGATCCCGCTGATCCCGGTGCGGTTAGGGTGACAGTCCGCAGTACAACGACGCCACCAAACGGGCCCCATCTGTTCAGCGATGTCCTCGTCGGGTCCGTTTCCAAAGGTGATGCAGACGCAACATACAGCTGCATTACTGTTTCTGTGGGACCCAAAGATGTGCTTGCAGCGGTGAATTCAGCCAGCAAGACAGATCCGTTGCAGGTTCGAGTCTGTCCGACGAGCCACTAGAGTGCCAGCCCTCGCCCCAATTTTGCGCTGGGCTCGCCCAATTTTTGTTGGCGGGCAGTCCAAAATCACATCTGAAATCGGCGCCCCACGAGGCGCCGTTTTTGTTGGGACTTTGGTAAGATTGCATCGTCGTTACGGGCGAATGGCAAGGTCGACGTAGTCATCCGCCATTTTATCGGCCGCGATCCATGGGTAGTCGGTCAGCGTGATATGCGCCATTGCCGCACCGATTAGGGCGGCCAACAGACTGTCAAACCGCTGCGTTGCATCCGCGCCCGCCGGCACGGCAGCAGCCACCAGTTCAGCAAAGCGCTGAAACTGCGCTTTGGTTTCCGCTCGGTTCAGAAAACAGCCGACATCGCTGCGTTCGACCCCGTCGGACATGAAGACCAGACGAAAGTGTTCCGGCGCCTCAATCCAGAACCGCAGGAAGGTCTGCGCCGCCGCACGCAGCCGCGCAACCTCAGAAGTCAGCGCTGCAATCTCCGCTTCGATCTGGTCAAAAAGCTGATCCAGCACATCCGCCCAGAGATATTGCAGGATGTCGATCTTGCCGTCGAAATGGGCATAGATCGTCATCGGGGAACAGCCCGCTTCCTGCGCCAGACGACGGATGGAGACGGAGTTACAGCCCTCGGCATGAAACAGCCGCAGGGCCACTGCCGCGATTTCCTGACGGGTCTGCGCGACATCAGCATCACTGCGTTTCGGTCTGCCGATCTGACGCGGGGGGGATTTTGCCATGGCAACCTCGCTTATTTGGCACACGTTACACAAAACCCTTGCCAGAGACCAGAGGATGCATATTTTAGAACGCGTTCTAATTTAGAAAGGCCGGCGCGATGCTCAAATCCGAAAGCTTGCAGAAATACACCCTGGTGTTGGTGGGTCTGGCGATCAGCCTTCTGGGCCTCGACTTTGCAGTGGGGGGGATCGCTACCTTGGGCTGGCAGGTTGCCCCGGGCTATGTCGCGATCGCGGATCCAACGGCCTATCAGATCCAGGACAATCACATCCGTTTCCTCGGCGGTCTTTTTGTGGCGACGGGGCTGACCTATGTGATCGGCAGCTTTCGGATCGGCACCATGCGCCCGGCGTTGATTTCCCTCAGCCTGATGATCGCCGTGGCCGGGCTGTTCCGGCTGGGCGCGATGGAGGCTGCGTTGACCCCAAGCGTTATGCCGTCACTGCTGCTGGAGGTTTTAGCCTTTCCGGCGCTGGCCCTCTGGCTGTGGCGCGACGCGGCTTAACCGCTGGGCAATTCATGCGTGGCGCAGTGGATGCCGCCGCCCAATTCCCCCAGGGGATCGACGTTCAGCATCACCACATCACGGCCGGGGTACAGACGACGCAGCGCCCGTTCGGCCGCGGCATCTGTCTCACGGTCGCCAAATTCGGCAGCGATCACCGCGCCGTTGCAGACGTAATAGTTGGCGTAGGAGGCGACGAAGTCCAGCGACTGGACCCGCCGCACATTTGGTTCGGAAATCACCTCCAGCGCCACCCCGGCGGCTTGCAGGATATCATGTGTCTCAAAGGCTGAGACATGGAAGGGATCATCAAAATCCGGCTCCTGCGGCAGGTTGATCAGCCCCCGCCCCGGCCCGGTGAAGCGCATCAGGCTGTCGATGTGATAATCGGTGATGTCCTGCCCTTTCACCCCCGGCGCCCAGATCATCCTTTCGGCGCCATAGGCCGCCAGCAGCGCCGCCTCCACCTGATCGCGGTGCATGCCGGGATTGCGATTGCTGATCACCCAGGAACTTTCATGCGCGCAGAGCAGGCCATGGCCGTCCTGCTCCACACCGCCGGCTTCGCCCACCAGACCAGTGCGCAAAAGCGGCAGTCCCAGACGCTCCGCCACCCGTTCCGCCACCAGGCCATCCCTTCGGTGGCGCTGTTTGCCGCCCCAGCCGTTAAACTGGATGTGCTGCACGGCCCGCCCGCCGGTGCCATCCACCGCAACAATCGGGCCGCTGTCGCGACACCACAGATCCTCCGTCGGGATGTCCCAGAGCGTCACCTTATCTGACAAGAGCTGCCGTGCGGTGGCGTGATCGCCAGCTGCGGCCAGCATCACAACCGGTTCAAATTCTGCAATCGTGTTGGCAATTTCGGCAATCGTGGCCTGAGCCTGCTGCAAAAACCACCGATCGCCATAGACCGACAAGGCTACCGGGAACTGCATAAATGTCAGCTCATGCGGGACCTCCTCGGCAGGCACATACCACGCCCCCGCGTGCTGTTCTGCGGCCTCGGCCGTTGTGGCCTTCCCCCCTGCAAGGCCGCCGGTCAGACCGGCCCCCAACCCACCAATCATCTGAGCCAAAACGCTGCGACGCTGCATCTCATCCTCCGCCCTTTTGCCTTGCGGCTGTGGCCCCATTTTAATCACGCGACAGTTCGGCACAAATTCTTTTGTGATCCTTTGATGACAGCCGCGCTCGCAAGTCCTATACGGGGGCCAACTGCCAGCGAACGGATTCGGAGCATCCCCTTGTCCAAGCCTATGCCCCTCGCCCACCCCTTTGATGACGACAAGCTAAAGGAGGAGTGCGGTGTGTTCGGCGTCGTCGGCGTTGCTGATGCCGCAAACTTCGTGGCCCTCGGCCTGCACGCTTTGCAACACCGCGGCCAAGAAGCCGGCGGCATCGTTGCCCATGACCCCGAAGAAGGGTTCAACAGCGCCCGCCGTTTCGGCTATGTGCGCGACAACTTCACCAGCCAGTCGCTGATGAAAACCCTGCCGGGTCCGCTGGCCATTGGCCATGTGCGCTATTCCACTGCTGGATCCAAAGGGGCTGCCATCCGTGATGTGCAGCCTTTTTTTGGCGAGTTCTCAATGGGCGGCGCGGCGATTGCCCACAACGGCAACATCACCAACGCCGAAGCCCTGCGCAAAGAGCTGATCGAGCGTGGCTCGATCTTCCAGTCCTCCAGCGACAGTGAATGCATCATCCACCTGATGGCGCGCTCGCTTCAGCGCAACATTCCTGAGCGGATGGAAGATGCGCTGCGCCGTGTCGAAGGCGCCTTCTCGGTTGTGGCGATGACCCGCACCAAGCTGATCGGCGTGCGCGACCCACTTGGTGTACGCCCGCTGGTGCTGGGCAAGGTCGGCGACGGCTGGGCGCTCAGCTCGGAAACCTGCGCGCTGGATATCATCGGTGCCGAATTCGTGCGTGAGATCGCGCCGGGCGAAATGGTTGTTATCACCGCCGAGGGCGGTGTGGAAAGCCACTTCCCCTTCCGCAAACAAGCGTCGAAGTTCTGTATCTTCGAACATGTCTATTTCTCGCGCCCCGACAGCATCATCGGTGGCCGCTCAGTCTATGAAACCCGCCGTCAGATCGGTGTGGAACTGGCCCGCGAAGCTCCGGTGGAGGCCGATCTGGTCTGCCCCGTGCCGGACAGCGGAACGCCTGCTGCCATTGGTTTTGCCCATGAAAGCGGCATCCCCTTTGGTCTGGGCATCACCCGCAACCAATATATGGGCCGGACCTTCATTGAACCGACCGAGCAGATCCGCAACATGGGTGTGCGCCTGAAACTCAACGTGAACCGTGCCCTGATCAAAGGCAAACGGGTCATTCTGGTGGATGACTCGGTGGTGCGCGGCACCACCTCGCGCAAGATCAAGGAAATGATCCTTGATGCCGGCGCTGCCGAGGTGCATTTCCGCATCGCCTCACCGCCCACCGCCTGGCCCTGTTTCTACGGTGTCGATACGCCGCAGCGCGAAAAGCTGCTGGCCGCCACGATGAGCGAAGAAGAAATGCGCAAGCATCTTTCGGTCGACAGCCTGAAGTTCATCACGCTTGATGGCCTCTATCGCGCAGTGGGGGAGGCCGATGGCCGCTCCAAATCCTGCCCACAGTATTGCGACGCCTGTTTCAGCGGCGAATACCCGGTTGTACCAAGCGACATGATCGAAAAAGGCTTCCAGCTGAAAGCCGCTGAATAAGCGCAATTTGATCTAAATTCGAAACATCCAGGGGGCCGCGTGCCCCCTGTTTTTTTTGTCCGCGTCAAGACAATCACAACACTTCTGAGGCACCGTTTCCCGGCTCGGCACAGTTCTTGCCAAGCTTTGCTGATGTATTGGAGTAACCCGTGATGTCTGTTCGTGGCCGGCTGGAGCGCAGCCTAACAATTGACACTGCCGCGACCGAGCGGTCTGCGCTGCCGATGGGCCATGCCAGCCTGCTCGGCACAATCCTGACGCCCGAGGGCCCGCGCGCCTATGTGCATCTGGGGGCCGGTCGTATTCACAAGGTCCGCCCCGGCGATATGCTGGAGGGCGCTGAAGTGACCGCCATCCACAGCGGCGCGCTGACCCTGACCCGCGGGGATGACCAGCGCCAGATGCGCCTGCCTGCCACCACCTAGGCGCCACCTAAGCCCCGCCCCCCCCTTTTCATCGTTCCCAAAATACTCCCGCCGGAGGCTCCGACCTTTCGGCCCACGCAGGCTTCCCCCTTGCAGCGCCCGGCCCCACCCCATACCGTGGCGCCAACAGAAGATAGCAACGGTGTGCCCGATGGCCCTACTTGATCTTGATGCCCGCTGGCGGCGTTTCAATGACCCCAACCGGGTGATGCCGGGCTCCGATCAGGGGTTTTCCGGTGTCTTTGACATTGGCTTTGATCACCCCGCCCCCTGGCCGCATGAGGCGCGCGACGACCAGCCTTTCGTGAAACAGGGCGAGGATCAGTTGACCGCCGACCTGTGCCGGGCGGGTGAACAGCGCTTTGTCCGTGCGGTCATGAGTTTCCCTATCCAAGGCGCGGATGATGAGGCGCTGCATATTACGCCCTGGGTCGAAGTGTCGCCCGAAGCCTTCTATGCCTATCTCGATACCTTTGATAGCGCGGATGCCCCGGCGGTGGATGATGCGCCGGCGACGCTGGTCAACCAGTTGCCTGGCTTTGAAGGGGAAACCGAAGATCCCCTGCCGGTCCTGTTGCATTTCCCAGACCCCGAGGCCCGCCCGATCGCGCTGGCGCAATCCGGCAAGCTGGCAGAAGCGCAGGAAAACGGGATCAGCTTTGATCAGCTTCTGGATATCTACGCCGCCTTCGGCCAGGACATCCGCCCCCATCTGCAACACGACTAAGCAGCGCAGGGCAGCGCTTTGCCCTTGACCTCTTGCCCAATAGGCCGCACATCCCCGTCATGACACAGAAAATCGCACTCATCACCGGCGCATCGCGTGGCCTCGGCGCAGGCCTGGCCGAAGCGCTCTGCCAAAGCCACCACATCGTTGCCGTGGCGCGCACTACCGGCGCGCTGGAAGAGCTGGATGACCGCATTCAGGCCGCAGGCGGGCAGGCTACCCTGGCCCCGATGGACATCACCAATCCCGATGCCATGGCGCAGCTTTGCCGCTCGATCTATGACCGCTGGGGCGCAATTGATCTGTGGGCCCATGCCGCTGTGCATGCCCCGCCCCTGTCGCCAGCGCAGTTCATTGACGCCAAGGATTGGGACAAGTCGGTCAACATCAATGTCACCGCCACCGGCCGTCTGATCACCTATGTTTCCCCGCTTCTGGGCGAAGACGGCACCGCACTGTTCTTTGAGGACGCGCGCGGTGGGCAAAAGTTCTTTGGCGCCTATGGCGCCACCAAATCCGCGCAGATCGATCTGGCCCGGTCCTGGGCGGCGGAAACTGCCGCAACCGGGCCCAAGGTCCATATCCTGCACCCCAAACCCCTGGCCACCGCCAACCGCGCCCGTTTCTTTCCCGGCGAAGACCGCGACGCATTGGCCAAACCGGCGGAAGAGGCCAAGCGCCTGCTGGCCGAACTGGGTGATCTGGGTGATCCGGGCGTCGCTTAAGAACAACACAGCGCCCACACCATTGGCGGGTGCCCTTTGCGGGCGCTTGCCCCATTCGCGCCGCTCCCCTACTAAAGGCCTGAAGACATAAGGCAGATCACCCCATCTAGGGGCTGAAGGTAAGGGGCACAGCCATGCGTATTCTGGTCACCAACGATGATGGCATCAACGCCCCCGGCCTAAAGGTGCTGGAAACAATCGCGGCTGAACTGGCCGGCCCGGACGGTGAGGTTTGGGTGGTTGCCCCGGCCTTTGAACAATCCGGCGTTGGCCATTGCATCAGCTACACCCACCCCATGATGGTCGCCAAACTGGGCGAACGCCGGTTTGCCGCCGAGGGCAGCCCCGCCGACTGTGTGCTGGTCGGCCTGCATGACGTGATGAAAGATACGCCGCCGGATCTGATCCTGTCCGGTGTGAACCGCGGCAACAACTCGGCCGAAAACGCGCTTTATTCCGGCACACTGGGCGGCGCGATGGAAGGGGCGTTGCAGGGCGTGCGCGCCATTGCCCTCAGCCAATATCTGGGCCCCAAGACCTATAACGCTGAAAACCCGTTTGAGGCTGCGGCGGAACACGCCGTGCCGCTGTTGCGCCAGATCCTGGAACAAATGCCGGAACAGGAAGAGGACTATCGCCTGTTCTTCAATGTAAACTTCCCGCCCTGCCTCGCCGCTGAGGTGAAAGGCGTGCGTGTGGCGCCGCAGGGCTATCGTCGTGGCCCCGGCTTTGCGGTAGAGCCGCATACATCGCCCACCGGCCGGCGCTACCTGTGGGTCCGTGGGGGCGATCAGCGTCGCCCCACCCTGCCCGGCACTGATGCGGCGGTGAACCTTGATGACTATATTTCCGTCACCCCAATGCGCGCGGACCTGACCGCCAATGACGCGCTGGAGCGGCTGAAATCTCTGGAAAGCGACAGATGAGCGAAGACGACATCGCCACACGCAAGATGCAGTTCCTCTTTGCGCTCCGCTCCAAGGGCGTAACGGATCAGCGTGTCTTGAGCGCGATGGAAAAAATTGATCGCGGGCTGTTCATCAAGGGGCTGTTCGCCGAACGCTCTTATGAGGATATGCCGCTGCCGATCGCCTGCGGGCAGACCATCAGCCAGCCTTCGGTGGTTGGGCTGATGAGCCAAGCGCTGCAGATCAGCCCGCGCGATAAGGTGCTGGAGGTGGGCACCGGGTCTGGCTATCAGGCCGCGGTCCTCAGCCAGCTGGCGCGCCGGGTCTATACCGTGGACCGGCATCGCAGGCTGGTCGCAGAAGCCCGCGAAGTCTTTGATGCGCTTGATCTTTCCAATGTCACCAGCATCCTGGGCGACGGCAGCTTTGGCCTGCCTGATCAGGCGCCGTTTGACCGTATTCTGGTCACCGCCGCCGCCGAGGATCCGCCCCCGCCGCTCCTTGCACAGCTGAAGGTCGGCGGCATCATGGTCTTGCCGGTGGGGCAATCAGATCACGTGCAAAGCCTGATCCGCGTCACCCGGACCGAAGATGGTTTTGACTACGACGAATTGATGCCCGTGCGTTTCGTTCCGCTGGTTGAAGGTCTGGGCCGGGACGCCTAAATAGGCAAAAAGGCGCGCAAATTTGCGTGATGTTGGCCGTTTTGCGCGCAATCGCGTAAAATGGGCGTTAAAGACCACTAAAAGCACACGTTCTAAGATCGCTTGATGATCAACTGGCAAGGCCCCGGCAAACAGGGGTATCGCCTGAGGCAGACCTGAGAGGCAGAGGAAATCGAGATGTCCACACTTCGCCAAAGTCCCCGGACATGGCTTGTCGCGGCCAGCGGGCTGGCGCTCCTCAGCGCTTGCAGCCAACCGTTGGACTTTGACATGCGCGGCAATTTTGGCGGTGCTTTCAACACCGCGGACGCCGCCCAGAATATCACCGCAGATCGCCCCCGCCCCGATGATCGCGGCATAATCTCTTACCCGAACTATCAGGTTGCTGTCGCCAAACGCGGTGACTCGGTCCAGGATGTGGCCAACCGCATCGGTGTCGATGCGCAGGAACTGGCCAGCTACAACGGGCTGGAGACCAAATCCCTGCTGCGCAACAACGAAGTGCTGGCCCTGCCGCGCCGGGTTTCGGAAACCGATGAAGGGCCGATCCAGCCGCCCTCAGGCGTGGATATCGCCGCGCTGGCGGGCAATGCGATCGACAATGCCACACCGCAGTCGGTGGAAACCACCACTCTGGAACCGCTTGCCAGCAGCAAAGAAGACAACGCCCAGACCGGTGTTGAACCGCTGCGCCATAAGGTGGCGCGCGGCGAAACCGTCTACACCATTTCGCGCCTCTATGGCGTTAGCGTAAAGTCGCTGTCTGAATGGAACGGCTTGGGCCCCGATTTTGCCATCCGCGAAGGTCAGTACCTGCTGGTGCCGGTGCCCGCCTCGACCGAGATCAAGACCGCGCGCAGCAGCGATACGGTTCCCGGCCAAGGCACGCCGACCCCAACACCGCCCTCGGCCTCCAAACCACTGCCGAATGAGAAAACCCCAACCGCTAAAGAAGCCGAAGCGCAGGCCAAGGCACAGGCCAAAGCCAACACCCCTGATCTGAGCAAAGCCCCGTCAGGTGGGCGTTTGGCGATGCCGGTGAACGGTTCGATCTTCCGCGAGTTTTCCAAGGGTAAAAATGAGGGCATCGATTTCTCCGCCACCCCCGGTACCCCGATCAAAGCGGCCGAGGCCGGCACCGTCGCCGCGATCATTACCAACGCTGAAAAAGTGCCAATCGTGGTGGTCAAACACCCCGACAACCTGCTGACCGTTTACGCCAATGTCGCTGACATTTCGGTCGCCAAAGGGGATAGCGTCAGCCGTGGTCAGTCGATCGCCAAGATCCGGTCAGGGGAATCGAACTACCTGCACTTTGAGGTGCGCAAAGGCATCAACAGTGTTGATCCGATGCCCTATCTGAACTGACTGTGCGCATCAGGCAGAGCAACTGATTGACAGCCGTCCCTCTGGGCGGCTGTTTTCCTTTGGGCCCCTCTCACCCCCTCCCCAAGACATGAAAAAGCTCCCGAAGGGACTTCGGGAGCTTCTTTAAGTCAATGCTGTGCCAGGCTTAGCCGGCGCGGCGCTCATCAAAGCTGAGCGCGATAAAGCTGGGCAGGTGATCGCCCATGCCCACAACGTTGTTGCGGCCGCCTTTGCCGTGTTTGCCACGGTTGCCGCGCTCATTGCGGTCCCCGCGTTCATTACGGTTATCGTCCCGGCGGTTGTCGTCACGACGCTCTTCACGGCGGTCATCGCGGCGGCCCCGCTTGGGCTTCTCTGCCGCTTTTTCTTCCGCCTTAGGCTGTTCCTGCGCGCCGTCTTTCGGGGCATCTTTCGTGGCGTCGGCCTCAACCTTGTCTTTGCGGCGGCGGGTCGGCTTCACATCCTTGATCGGGTTTTCCAGACGCGGGATTTCCTGTTTCACCAGCGCCTCAACATCATTGAGGTTCTTTTCATCGCGCGGCACACAGAGGGTGATCGCAGTGCCTTCACGGCCTGCGCGGCCAGTCCGGCCAATGCGGTGCACGTAATCCTCGGCGTGGCCGGGCACGTCGAAGTTAAACACATGGCTGACGCTGGGAATATCCAGACCACGCGCCGCCACATCCGAGGCGATCAGGAACTTCAACTCACCCGAACGATAGGCATCGAGGGTTTTCATCCGCTGGCTCTGGTCCAGATCGCCGTGGATCGCAGCCGCATCATAGCCGTACTTGCGCATCGATTTGGCAGTGATGTCCACGTCGGTTTTGCGGTTGCAGAAGATGATCGCGTTGGTCAGCTTCTCGCCTTCACCGTCAATCAGCGCCCGCAGCAGGCGGCGTTTTTCGCTGCCCTCACGGTCTTTGCGGCTGGCTTTGAACATCACCACACCCTGGGTGATGGTTTCCGAGGTGGTCGCCTGACGGGCAATCTCAATCCGCTCAGGGGCGGACAGGAAGGTGTTGGTGATCCGCTCAATCTCAGGCGCCATCGTGGCCGAGAAGAACAGCGTCTGACGGGTGAAAGGCGTCAGAGAGAAGATGCGTTCGATATCCGGGATGAAGCCCATGTCCAGCATCCGGTCCGCTTCGTCCACCACCATGATCTGCACACCGGTAAGCAGCAGCTTGCCGCGCTCAAAATGGTCCAGCAGACGACCGGGGGTGGCGATCAGCACGTCAACACCACGGTCGATCAGCGCTTCTTGTTCCTTGAACGAGACACCACCGATCAGCAGTGCCTTGGTCAGTTTCAGGTGTTTGGAGTAGGTGTCGAAGTTTTCCGCCACCTGTGCCGCCAATTCGCGGGTTGGGCAAAGCACCAGCGAACGCGGCATCCGTGCCCGGGCGCGACCGCGCGCCAGAAGCGAAATCATCGGCAGAGTGAAGCTGGCCGTCTTGCCGGTGCCGGTCTGGGCGATACCCAGAACATCACGGCCCTCAAGCGCAGGCGGAATCGCACCGGCTTGAATCGGTGTCGGACTTTCGTAACCGGCCTCCGCAATTGCTTTGAGAACTTTGGGGGCGAGCTTCAGATCACTAAATTTTGTCATACGTATCCGTTTATTGCGGACACTTCGGGCCCGCAGCAGCAGCAGTGGATCGGCCCGGATGGCCTGACGGTTTCCCGCAACTGGATCCTTGATGGGGCGCGGTTTAACGCAAACCCCGCGCTTGGTCAACGAAAGCGCATTTTTCGCCAGTTTTCTGACATTTGAGGGGGTGTGGCGCGGCGTATTTGCCACAGAAGTTAACCCGAAGGTCAATTTCGAGGCGTTTTACCTGCGTGATGAACGGCTTAGCTGGCGGCGAAGTGGCGCTGTCGTTTGTCTGCCAGCCTCAGATCCGCCGCGAAATGCAGCCCATGGGTGCTCAGCCGCTGGATCAGCTCGGGCGAGGCAGCACAAACCTGCTGATAAAACCGCCGCAGCGCCTCCGGCCCGCCGTCATCATCCAGCATCTGAAACAACTCATGCAGGCTCAACCCACCCTCTTCACGCGGCTTGTTCGGCTTCAACTCACTGCGGTAGCTGCCTTTTTCCATGCGAAACCGATAGGCGGCATAGAATTGTTCCCAGCTTTTGGCGTGCATATGCAGCAGTTTCACATCAGCCAGTTCCTGCTGACCGGGGTTCATCTCTTCGCCCACCCAGACGTTGTGGATTTGCACCTTCAGCCGATCCACCCCGGTGCGATAGATCATCTTGCCCGCAACATGGCTGAGGAAGCCGCCATTCAAATGCGCGCCGTAGTCTGGGTAGATCGCCTCAGTCTGCTGCCGCCGCTGCGGCTGCGCCACAGTGAACCCTTTGAACTGAACCATATCCGCCTGCGCCGCGTCCTCAGGCGCCAGTGCCTCCCACGGGCGGATACGGGCGCATTGGCAGGATGCGGGCAGTTCGGCCAGCACATCGCCCAAAGGCGGTTCAGGCCACAGGAATTCGTCAACATCGATGTGGGTCAGCCAATCCACTTGGCCCGAGGCCCTGTTATAGGCCTGTTTGGCATTCTCAAACTGGCGGGACTGATGCTTTTCCCGCCGTTTGAACCCACGTTTCTGCCAATAGGCATCATCGGTCAGCACAGGGCGAATCTTGGGGTGATCAGACAGCAGGCGAAAGGCCTCCTGATTGTCGTCATCCAGATAGATGAACAGCCGGTGCGCCCCCAATTCCAGATGATGGGCGCAGAACTCCAGCACCTCATCAACAGGTGCTTTGATGGTTGAAACAACGCCCCATTTCACCGCCATTTTAGCCCCTCACAGATAGGCTTTGGCATCATTGCCAAAGACCCGCACCACCCGTGCGCTGAGATGCAGCGGATAGTCGACCAGCATGCCGTGCTTCGCCAGGGCGGCCCGTTGCGCATCGCCGCCGCCATTCATTTCCTCATAGAAACGGCGCAGCGCATCCTCGCCGCCCTCCTCCAGCAGCAGATCGACCACATCGCCCATTTGCAGGCGGTCGTTATCCTCCTGCCGCTGGTACGACCCGCGGGTCATCCGGAAATCCAGATGTTTGCGGAACTGCGCCCAATCCGGCGCATGGGCATGGCCCAAATAACTGCCTGAGAGCACTTCGATGTTTTCGACCTGCGCGGCCTGCCAGTGACAGGCATGAATACCAAAGCGCAAGCCATCAAGGCCGGTGCGCAGACACAGCTTGCCCGAGATATGGCCGATGAAACCGCCCGGCAGATGGGTGCCGAAATTCGGATAGATCTCGTTTAGAACCGCCCGTTTGTGGCCAGCGGCCAGATGGGTCAGCTTAAACGCCTCCCTTTCCGCAGACGCGCCGGTTTGCAGCATTTCGGCAGGCTGCAACAGCGCGCCCAGCTGGTCCCCCGGCACCGCGGCCAGCATATCGGCGACCGAGACGCCTGATGCCGGCAGCAGGAACTCATCCACATCGATGTGGCACAGCCAGTCACAGTCTGTCGTGTTATAGGCATGGGTCGCCACCCAGACCTGCCGCATCCGGTGGGTTTTCATCCGGGGCTTTTTCTGCGCGTCCCAATAGGCATCATCGCAGACGGTCAGGGTAATGCGCGGATGGCGCACCAGAATGGCCTCTGCCTCAGGATCGGGCTGATCCAGATAGATATGCAGCTGATGCGCGCCGCGATCGATGTGATAGGCCGCAAATTCCAGTATCTCGCGCACCGGGGCCTTGATCAATGAGACAACACCCCAATGCAGCGGCCTGCCCGCCCGGTCGGCCCGGCGTTGCGGCACCGGCGCGGTGATCTTCTGCCGGTCGGCGGGCACGGAACGCCCGGGCTTGGCCCTGCCCTCTTTACCCTCGGCCTGACGCTGCTTTTCTTTACGTGCTCGCATGATGTGAAGACGGCGAAACACCGTTTTGTCGTCATCCACCAGCAAGGTCAGAAGCCGCTGCACCAATGGCGCGATCACCGGATCTTCGCTGCCCTGCTGCCAGAGGCGCCCCAGCATATTGACATCCAGCCCCCCGGCCCCGCCGACGGCAAAGGCATCCATCTGCATCGCCAGGTGTTTGCTGGATTTCTTGCGCCAGGGGTGTGGCTGTTCCGGGGGCACAGCGGAATAAAGACGCTCGGTCTCATAAAGCTTCATCATGCCAAACAAGACCGACAGCGCATGTCCAACCGAGCGCTGCACCTCATTTGCCCCGTGATCGCCAAAACTTGTCGCTGCGGAGACCAGCCAACGTGCATCAAGCCGAGCCAGCAGATACTCTGCCTCCTCCGCCCAGAGACGTTGAAACAGGGCTGCTGTATGATCCGGCTGTGCGCGGCGGCGCAGATGGGCCACCAACAGCCCGTGCAGATGTAACAGGGCTGGCTGCCCGTCAAATTCTTCGGCAAGGGCGCGGTATTTCCGGGCATAGCCACTGCGGCTGTCGCCCAATTCAGGCGCTGCGGCCTGCATCGTGACCTGTTTCAGCGCCTCCAGATCCTGATCCAGCGGCGCCAAAGCCTCGCCCTCGTAATAGGTGAACGGATCGCGCCGCCCCTCCATCTGGGTCAGGATGGCCGGAAAGCCGCCGGGATAGGTTGTTTTGCGCTGCTCACTCATGGGCAGAGCATGGCCTGAGTTGCCCAGCCTTGCAAGCCATTCACCACCTGTTACGCCGGGACAGAGGGATGCAGCATCGGCCGGTAACCCGCTGAAAGCACATCAAGGATTGGTTTTGGCGTCAGAACCGTCACATCCCCCTGCGGGATCGGCTGGGCGGCGCCATATCCCGCCGGGCTATAGTCATAGGCCTGCCCCTGCCAGATCAGTGCCGCCTGACCGGCCCGCAGGATGAACGCGCCATCAGGCAGCGCTGCCGTGGCAGCCGTAAACCGAACCTGTTGGCGTTGCCGCGTCACCCGGGCCGGATGCAGGATGCGATCCATTTCAGGGGCAGTTGCGGGGCCATTGGCATCGGCCCAAGCCGCCTTGAACCGCATGGCATCCGCGTGGCGGCAGAAATGGCAGGGCCGATGCCCCGCGGCCAGCGCCACCGCCTCATCCAGGAAAAACAGCGCCGTCCAGCCGCGATTGGGCATGGGGCCATGGTAGCGGCCGCGAAACTGCAGCTGGCAACAGACCCAATGCGGATGCTGCCAGCGGCTGACCCCAAGGGTGCCATCATCGCGGTGCAAAATGCCCCGGTTGCCGGTCATCAGCCCCCGTTCAGGCGTGGCGATGATCTCACCCGTTGGCAAAACGCGGTTCTGCAAGGTCACGGCCCGCCCCTTTCCTGAGGTTCCGACGCCAGAGGTGACGTTCCAGGCGCCAGCGCAGCATTTTGCCTGGAGCCATACTGCGGCGCCAACTCCGCAAGGGTTTCCACGGTTTACGGGGGCCCGCATAATGGTAAACGGCTGCATCATCCTTCAGGCCATGCGCCGCCAGATAGCGGCGATACATGCCCTCAGACACATTGCCGGCCAATCGGTTCCAGCGCAGCGGCAGTTTGGTGATCTCCGCGCCGTAGGTGCGGTTGATATGGTCTTGATCCAGCAGCGGATATTGCGCCGCCTGCGCCACATCGCGCAGCCGTGCATACCGTTCGGCGTCCTGACGCATCGCTGCGCAATCCATCAGCAGCACGCCCGTGTTCACATAATGCTCAGGATTTCCCCAAGGCAAAAAGGTGCGAAAGTCATGGACGCCCTTCTCAGCCCGCCGCAAGTCCCGCGGCAGTACGGCATCGCCTTTCGCCGATCGCGCCAGAATATCACAGTTCACCTGCTGCGGCAGATCCCGCGCCGCGGCAAGGGAGCGCCCCGCCATGTCGCTGTGAAACAGGGGGCCCAGATCCCCCAGCACCAGAATATCCGCATCAAGGTACAGAACCCGCCCCGCCACATAATCAGGCAGAAAAATCCGCGCCAAAGTGGTGGCGGTCAGATGCCCTGAGGAGATTGAGCTCAGCGCGTCATCCCCCAGTTCAAACGGTTGCACGGTGAGGTCCGACTGCGGGAACAGCGCCACCGTCTGCCGGATCGGCTTTAGCTGCGCCTCGGACAAGTCAGTGGCCAGCAGCAGCACCTCAGTCGGGCCAGATCGGTGCCGCAACAGCGAATGTAGGGTGACACAGAGCGGTTCAATCACCCCCTGATCAATGGCAAAGGCGACCTGAATGGAATCTGTTTTAGTCATCAAAGTTCTGAAAATCTCTGGATAATTTGCACAAGAAAGCCGGGGAACTCCCCGGCTTACCCTTCACAACACGACCCTGTTTTTCAACTTATTTCGTTGGTGCCAGCACCGAAGCCTTGGTCAAAATCGCCGCCTGCCAGGTTTCCGGGTCACGCACCGCCTGCAGATCGCCGCGCAGGGTGATTTTGCTGGGTGCCTCAAAGCCGGGAATGGGATCTTCCAGCATCACCTGCAGGGTGGCACCGTGGTCGCCGCTGCCGCAGAGCGGGCACAACCCCATGTCAGAAACCAGCAGCAGTTCCGTCACCGTTTCGCCGGGATAGGTCGGCACCGCAAAGCCGGTGATTTCAACCCCTTGCAGGCCTTTGTCGATTTCAGCAGGCAGGGATTTCTTCACCTCATAGGTGGTTTCGGTCACCACCTCTTCGATCTCGATCTGATCCAGCAACTGCCAGACATCCACCTGCGCCAGTGCTGGCGGCGCGGTAAAGGCGGCGCTGGTGGCACCAAAGGCACTCATCAGGGCGAAACGGCTGCTTTGCATTTTGGAAACTCCTGCCTGTTTTACGGCAGATGTTATAGTATACACTTTGCAAGGGAAGCAAAAAGTGCAGCATGAGAAAAGGTCAGGCAATTTCTTGCCTGACCTTTTGATGTTAGACCATCATTTCCTTGGTCGCCGACAGTGTGATGTCGGGATAATCCCGTTCCACTCGGTCGATATCCCATTGCAGGCGGGTCAGGTAAACAACGTCACCGTCGTTATCCAGCGCGATATGCTGCTTGTTGGCGTTGACGAATTTTTCCACCGCATCCTTTTCCCCATGCACCCAACGGGCCGAGGTGAACTGCGACTGGTCAAACCGCACCGGAAGGCCGTATTCCAGCTCAATCCGGCTGGCCAGAACCTCAAACTGCAGCGCGCCCACAACGCCCACCACAAAGCCCGAGCCGAAGCTGGGTTTAAAGACCTTTGCAGCGCCTTCTTCGGCAAATTGCATCAGCGCTTTTTCAAGGTGTTTGGCTTTCAGCGGATCGCCCGCACGCACACCTTGCAGCAGTTCCGGCGCAAAGGACGGGATGCCTGTGACGCGCAGCGCTTCGCCTTCGGTCAGCGTGTCACCAATGCGCAGCTGGCCGTGGTTGGGGATGCCAATGATGTCACCGGCCCAGGCCTCCTCGGCCAGTTCACGGTCCGAGGCTAGAAACAGCACCGGATTGGAAATCGCCATCGGTTTTTTGGTGCGCACATGGGTCAGTTTCATGCCACGTTTAAAATGGCCGGATGCCATGCGCACAAAGGCCACGCGGTCACGGTGCTTGGGATCCATATTGGCCTGCACCTTGAACACAAAGCCCGCGACCTTTTTCTCTTCCGGCATCATTTCGCGCGGCTGGGCGCTTTGCGGCTGCGGTTCGGGCCCGTATTTGCCGATGCCCTGCATCAGTTCCTGCACCCCGAAGGAGTTGATCGCAGAACCAAACCAGATCGGGGTCATATGCCCCTCCAACACCGCCTGCGGGTCCAACGCGGGCAGTAGCTCACGCGCCATCTCCACCTCTTCGCGCAGCTGATCGATCAGCTCGGCCGGCACGTGTTCTTCGATTTTGGGATCATCCAGACCTTCGATCGAGATCGACTCGGCCACCTTGTTTCGGTCGGCCCGGTCCATCAGCTCCAGCCGGTCGTTCAGCAGGTCATAGCAGCCGATGAAATCGCGGCCCACCCCGATCGGCCAGGAGGCAGGGGTGACGTCGATGGCCAGATTTTCCTGGATCTCATCAATGATTTCAAAGGTGTCGCGGCTTTCGCGGTCCATCTTGTTACAGAAGGTCAGGATCGGCAGATCGCGCAGGCGACAAACTTCAAACAGTTTCTGCGTCTGGCTTTCCACACCTTTTGCGCCGTCGATCACCATCACCGCCGCATCCACCGCTGTCAGCGTCCGGTAAGTGTCTTCCGAGAAGTCCGAGTGACCGGGGGTGTCCACCAGATTGAAGCGGAATTCGCCGAAATCAAACGACATCGCCGAGGCCGAGACCGAGATCCCGCGATCCTTTTCCATCTGCATGAAGTCCGAACGAGTCCGCCGCGCTTCGCCTTTGGCACGCACCTGCCCCGCCATCTGAATCGCACCACCATAAAGGAGGAACTTTTCCGTCAGCGTCGTTTTACCTGCGTCCGGATGCGAGATGATCGCAAAGGTACGGCGGCGCGCAATCTCAGGCGGCAATTCGGGGCGGTTTGTAGCGGTGTCCAACATGAAGGCGCATATAGCCGGGGTTGGCTGCTCTGGCAATGGAGGACGCTCAAGGGGGCAGCACAGGCTGCCCCCTTGGTGCAAGTTTTCTAGGTTGCCTGCTGTGGTGGTGGCTTAATGCGGGCGGCAGACCAGCAGATCACAGGGCGGATAGCGCATCAGGCTGGTGACCAGAGAGCCCAGCAAAGCGCGATGCGCCCCAACCCGGCCATGGGCCCCGATGGCGATCAGCGGCACATGTTTGGACTGCACGATCTGGTTAAACAGCGCCTCTGCCGATCCGGTCTGAATATCGGTGTCAGACAGGTTGGCCGGGGCTTCAAAACTACCCCGCCATTTGGCATCTGCGGTTTTCGCATCCGCGCGGAAGCTGGCCTCAATACTGTTGTCGCCCCCCCCGCCCGAAGCACGTCCCATGGACCCATAGGGCACATGCAACGCGTGCAGCGCCTGCAGGTCAGCCTCTGGTGCCACCTCATTGGCCAGCAGGGCCGCCGCAGTCGAGGCGGGCGAGAAATCCGTGGCCAGCAAGACCGAATTGTATTTGGTTTCCGCAGGCTCAACCACCAGCAAAACCGCCACATGGGTCATCCGTGCAATCCGCTGCCCGGTAGTTTCATAGAGCATGTCCCACAGGTTGCGTTCGCGGTGAGGGCCCAACACCATCAGATCCGGATCATCATTGCGCGCGTGGCTCAGCACCAGATCGGTTGGGTCGCCCTGCTCAACCAACACCGTACAATCAATGCCCTGACACAGGGCATCACGGCTGGCCTCCAGCTGGCGATGGGCATGGTTTACTTGATCTTCCCGCATGTCGTCTGGCTGCTCATCATCGACCACGGTCAGGATGGTCAATTTCGCCCCAGATTGACGCGCCAGCGCCACCGCGCGATGCAACGCCCGATCCGAGCGCTGCGACAAGTCGGTGGCCATCAGGATAGACTTCAACATGGATCACTCCCCTCTAAACAACTATTATCTAGGCCAGTTAAAAGGGGTTTCAATCGCCGCGACATGCGCCACATCAATCTGCGTGCAAATGCCTCAGGGGCTAGGGAAAATCTGGGGATAGACGGTCAATCCGAACTAGCGAAAACGCGCGGAAAGCCACCATTTAATGCCCCAACGCCCCCTGCGCAAAACACGTCTTGGCCAGCGACGCAGGCGATGTTGCGACAACAGCTTCAGGGCCTGCGCTTCGTCCGTCAAGTAGATGAAGTCCCCGTTGTGAGCGTAGACAAACCGATAGGGCACCCCCGCAGCGCAGAGTTCTTGCAACCAGATCTGGTAGTAAGAAGACAGAGGGAAGAAATTGAGCATCGCCAGTTTACGGCCCGCTGCATATCGGCTGCCACTGTTGTCCCGACCAAAATCCACACCGACCGTTTTACGGGATCCAATCCGCTGGCGCAGCTCATCCTCAGAGGCCACAAGCACAAAAGCCTTGCTGAAATGCCCCGATCTTATCAACTGGCGCAGATAGGGATTACGCGACACCGCAGGCGGGCGGTTGGGACGGCGCGTGAACTCGTAATTTGTCGACAAATCAGCATGCAACAGATCCCCCGCCTGAGGAAGCCCGATTGGGTTGGCCCTAAAATCACGCGCAAAGCTCTGACGTGCCTTTTGATAAGAGGGGTCTGTCTGCATCAAGTGTTTGATGAAGCTGGACTTGCCAACGCTTGAGAACCCCATGACCAACTGGGCTTGGGTACCATCAAGCGGTTCCTGCCCCGCGGCCGAAACACCGCGGATTTCGTTGCAATCATCTTTCATAATGGGTCAACCGCAAACAATTTCGGCGTCCCTGCATGATACAGTCTCAGGGTAGGCCCGTGCTTAAGTTTGCCCAGCAATATGGTCAAGTCTGCGTAGTCAATCGCTGCTTGCAGAACAATCAGACAAAGGCGGCTTCAGCTTGGTGGATCGTGAGGGCGTAACCTACCCCGTCGAGGCGCGGCGCAGGACGGAGGTCATATCGACCTCCCCTGTTTCGACCTTGGACAGCGAAAACTCCAGATAGCTGCGATCAGAATGGCGCAGGGTGCCAGAGCGCAGGCGTTCCGCCACTTCCGGCGGCAACGCGGGTGAGGTGCGCAGATCGGCCAGCAGCGTTTCCGCGGCGATGCCTTCGGCATAGATGATCTGATGGTCATCAAACAGCAGCTGGTAATATTCGACAAAGCCGCCATCCAGCTGGGTGACGGTGCTGCCGTTGATCAGGTCACGCGCTTTGATCAGCACCTCAGAACGGCCCGCGCCCAGTTCATCGGTGCGCTGGTAGACAAACAGCCGATGTTCGGGGCTGACAACCAGATCATTAGCGTTATGCAGGGTGCCGGCGGCGATCAGCACCGGGGCAAATTCGCCCAGCGCCCGCACGGTGGACTGCCCAATCCAGCGCAATTCCTGCGGGCCGTCATCGCGGGTCAGAACCCTGTCGCCGACCTGCAGATCCTCAATCCGGCGCTGTTCGCCAGAGGCCATGGTGATATGGGTGCCGGCGGTGAAGCTGACACAGGCCACCTCGGCCAGTTTGGTTTGCGGGTTTTCGGTATCCACGCCCACCAGCGTCAATTCGGTTTTGGGCCGCAGCGGCGACAGCGGCAGCGCATAGACCTCCAGCACATCACCGGCGTCATCCACCTCAACCAGCACCAGCGCTTCGGTGGTGATCCCGTCGGGCGACATAAAGGTCAGGCAGCTGTCCAGATGCAGCTGACATCCCGGTGTGCCCATCTCGGTGGCGGGCGCAATAGTAAAGGCGCCCGAACGTCCCGGCACCACGGCCAGTCGCGCCGATCGTGCGCCGCCTTTCAGGAAGTAGGTGTCATCCAGAACCAGCTCTTCTGCGAAAGACAGCGCATCGCCCAGATTCGCCCCATGGCTGACCCGCAGCGCCGAAGACGCATAGGCTGGCAGGGTAAATACCGAACTGGGGGCAAAATCTTGCATATCGCTCTACTTTCACTGACCGGCGGGGCACCGGAGCAGGCCGCGATCATCGCCGCAGCCCTTACTTTTATAGCCTTTGTCGCGTCCCACAGAGGGACACAGCGCCAAGAGGGCCGAAACACCTCCTGACAGCGTTACGTCAGGAATGCGGCGCAAATCGTGCAACCCCACGGCCTTTTGCTGGCACTTTCCTTTTGGAGGCTTCACTATACTTAACGGTACCACGAAACGCCATTTTATTGGCACAAGGGAGAATACTTTATGAATCTTGGCATTGCAGGCAAACGCGCGCTGGTCTGCGCGTCCTCCAAAGGTCTGGGGCGCGGCTGTGCCGAAGCGCTGGCCGAAGCTGGTGTCAACCTGGTGATGAACGCCCGCGGCAGTGAGGCCCTGGAAGCCGCCGCCGCAGAGATCCGCGCCACATATGGCGTTGAGGTCGAAACCTGCGCAACCGACGTCACCACCCCTGAAGGTCAGGCGCAACTGCTGGAGGTGGCCGGTCAGGTCGACATTCTGGTGACCAACGCCGGTGGCCCGCCCCCCGGCATGTGGACGGATTGGGACCGCGAAGATTTCATCAAGGCGCTGGATGCCAACATGTTGACACCAATCGCGCTGATCAAAGCACTGGTGCCCGGCATGATGGAGCGTGGCTGGGGCCGTGTGGTCAACATCACCTCGGTTTCGGTCAAGGCGCCGATCCCGGTTCTAGGCCTGTCGAACTCGGCCCGCGCAGGCCTGACCGGCTATGTGGCGGGCACCGCGCGTCAGGTCGCCGGCAAAGGCGTGACCATCAACAACCTGCTGCCCGGCATCCATGCCACCGACCGCGCCGTGGCGCTGGATACAGGCGTCAGCCAACAGCAGGGCATTTCGATGGATGAGGCGAAGGCCCAGCGCGCCGCAACCATTCCGGCCGGCCGTTACGGCACCTCGGAAGAGTTTGGCCAGACCTGTGCCTTCATGTGCTCGCAGCACGCAGGCTTCATGATTGGGCAGAACATCCTGCTGGATGGCGGCGCCGCCAACCAGGTGATGTAAGCCACCCAAAACGGAGGAGGGCCAAATGGCCGAAGCGTTTTCGCTGAAAGACCATTTGTTCAACGCCGAAAAGGTCGCCTATCTGGGCGACCTTTTTGCCGGGGCCTGGGACGGGTTTGACCGGGAAGGCTTCGTGGCGGACGTGATGGCGGAGTTACTGCCGCTGGAGCTGAAGCAACGCCAACAGCTGATTGCGCGGGTGCTGGGCGCCAAACTGCCCGCGGACCTGCAACACAGCTACGACATCATCGCCGCCGCCCTGCCCGCGCCATGTGATCCCACGCTGTCAGATGATGATTTTGGCGATTTCATCTTTGCCCCCATCGGGGATTTCATCGCCGAACACGGCCTTGCGGCGCCGCAGACCTCACTGCCGATGCTGGCGGAGGTCACAACACGTTTCTCAATGGAATTTGCGATCCGCCCCTTCCTGAACACGTGGGAGGATCAGGTGATCGCCGCGATGGAGGGCTGGGTCACCTCGGATCACTACCATCTGCGCCGTCTGGTCAGCGAAGGCACCCGCCCGCGCCTGCCCTGGGGGCAGAAGGTGGCGATGGATCCGCTGCGGCCCCTGCCGTTTCTGGATCAGCTGCACAGCGATCCAACCCGCTATGTCACCCGGTCTGTCGCCAACCACCTGAACGATCTGGCAGCCCTGCATCCTGCGGAGATGATGGATCGGTTGGCGGCCTGGGATGGCCAAGCGGCACAGCAGGCGAAAGAACGCGAATGGCTGACCAAACATGCGCTTCGTAACCTGATCAAGGCTGGCGATCCGCGGGCCATGGCCCTGCTGGGATTTCGTGCTGACGCGCCTGTCACAGGACAGATCACCGCCACGCCGGATCCGGTCAAAATTGACACGGCGGTCACGCTGGAGGTTACGCTGAGCAGTCCGGAGACGGTACCGGTTCTTGTGGACTACGTGCTGCATTTCCACCGCCCCGGCGGCAAAACCGGGCGCAAAGTGCATAAGCTGAAGCAGGCCAAAGTGCAGGCGGGCAAACCGCTGGTACTGAAAAAGGCCCACAAGCTGAAAGGCAATGCCTCCACCTTCACCCTGCATCCCGGGCCGCATCGGGTGGAATTGCAGGTGAACGGTCGCATCCTTGCCGAAACCGGGTTTGAGCTGATCGAGTAGGCCCCCGTCCCCTCGTCTGACATTTCCCCACAATCGCGTGAGGCGCGGCAACAGGTGATTGCCCGCTTCAAATCCCCGCTTTATCCCCCTCTGAACACAAGACTTTCGGGGAAGCACCATGAAACACGAAAACGTTCAGGACTATTACGGCAAAGTCCTGCAGGGCAGCGATGATCTGCAGACCAACGCCTGCTGCAGCCCGGCCGAAATGCCGCAATACGTCAAAGATGTACTGCGCAACGTGCATGATGAGGTGCTGACCCGCTACTATGGCTGCGGTCTGGTGATGCCCGAAGGTCTGGAAGGGGCGCGGGTGCTGGATCTGGGCTGTGGTGCGGGCCGCGATGTCTACGCGCTGGCCCAGCTGGTCGGCCCCAAGGGTGAGGTTGTGGGCGTCGACATGACGGCAGAGCAGCTGGCCGTCGCGCGCGACCATCAGGACTGGCACGCTGAGCGGTTCGGCTATGCCAATGTCGATTTCCGCGAAGGCTTCATCGAGAAACTGGATCAGCTGGGGCTGGAGCCGGGCAGCTTTGACGTGATCGTCTCAAACTGTGTGGTGAACCTGGCCACCGACAAACAGGCGGTGCTGAACGGTGCCTATCACCTGCTGAAACCCGGTGGGGAGATGTATTTTGCCGATGTCTATGCCGACCGCCGCGTTCCCAAAGCGATGGCCGAGGATGAGGTGCTTTATGGTGAATGCCTGTCCGGCGCCCTTTACTGGAACGATTTCCTCAGCTTTGCCCGCCGTGCAGGCTTTGACGATCCCCGTCTGGTGACACACCGCCCGCTGACCATTGAAAACCCGCTTCTGGAGGAGCGTGTTGCCCCGCTTTCCTTCACCTCAGCCACCTACCGTCTGTTCAAACTCGACGGGCTGGAACCGGCCTGCGAAGACTACGGTCAGGCGGTGATCTACAAGGGCACCCTGCCCCATGCGCCGCATCAGTTCGTCCTGGATGACCACCATGTGATTGAGGCCGGCAAAGTCTTCCCCGTCTGTGGCAACACCTGGAAAATGCTGGCCGAAACCCGACTGGCTGAACATTTCACTTTCATCGGGGATTTCTCGACCCATTACGGAATCTTCGAAGGTTGTGGCGGCGAAAGCCCGTTTGAACGCGATGTGTCCCAAGGTGCCGCACCCTGTTGCTGATCCCTTGTGCCAAACCTTTTGGGTTGTTAAGGGTCGGCAAATCCCGATTGTTTTAATCGGACAGCCTGATTTGCCACCCGCCCCGGCCTGATCGCCGGCCAGACGCCCCAAGGATTGCCCTTGCTCACACCCGCGCCCCAGACCGCCCCTCGCCTTGAGATCCGCAATATGATGCGCAGTTTCGGCGGCACCCCGGTGGTCAATGACGTCTCACTCAAAGTGATGCCTGGTCAGGTGACTTGTCTGCTGGGCCCTTCGGGCTGCGGGAAATCCACCACGCTGCGCATGATCGCCGGCGTGGAGATGCAGGACAGCGGTGAGATCTATGTCGACGGTGAGCTGATCTGCGACACGGTGTTTCGCATTCCACCTGAACGGCGCAACATCGGGCTGATGTTTCAGGACTTTGCCCTGTTTCCGCATCTGACCGTCGGCGACAACGTCGCCTTTGGCCTCTCAGGCAGCAAAGCGGAAAAGCGCGCCCGTGTTGAGGAACTCTTGGACAAGGTCGGCCTGCGCCGCTTCATTGATGGCTACCCCTACCTGCTGTCAGGCGGTGAGCAACAGCGTGTGGCGCTGGCCCGTGCGCTGGCCCCACGTCCCAAGATCATGTTGATGGATGAACCCTTCTCGGGCCTAGATAACCGGCTGCGCGATGACATCCGCGACCAGACGCTGGAACTGCTGAAAGCCGAAGACGCGGCGGTGCTGCTGGTCACCCATGAACCGGAAGAAGCGATGCGCATGGCTGATGAAATTGCACTGATGCGCGGCGGTCGCATCGTGCAGCAGGGCGCGCCCTATAACATCTACAACGCGCCCAAGGACCGTCAGGCCGTTTCTTTCTTCAGCGATATCAACGTGATCTGCGGCAAGGTCCAGGGCGCGCTTTGCGAAACGCCTTTTGGCCAGTTTCTGGCCCCTGGAGTGGCCGATGGCGGCGAAGTGGACATCGTAATCCGCCCGCAGCACCTGAAAATCGAATTTGATCGCAATGGCAAAGGCCCCGAGCCCACCCCACAGAACGGTGTCGCCGCCCGCGGCGAAGTGGTGCGCGCCCGCTTCATGGGATCGGAAAGCCTGGTGGAAATCCGCATGGATTACGATGGCTCCATCCTGAAAGCGACGGTGCCAAACGTGTTCCTGCCGCAACCGGGGCGCCCGCTTTGGCTGATGTTCCGCCGCGACCGTTGCTTCGTCTTTCCGCGGCAAAACGCCTGACGGGTCAAGCTGACCCCGATTTCCTACGCAGTTCTGGGTAGCGCCACAGGCGTTTTGGCCGCGCATTTGCGCTGTTCTAGGAAAAATCCGCCCCTGCGGCGCATTGGTCCTTCCAACAGAGGGGTTGAGCCATTAGATAAGGAAGGTGAATTTCGACGGGGCCGATCAGCGCGGACCCGTAGCAAGGGAGAGACACTATGCTGAACAATATCGGCCTTCCCGGCCTTCTTCTGATCGCCGTTGTGGTGCTGGTGCTTTTCGGTCGCGGCAAGATCAGCTCGCTGATGGGTGAAGTTGGCAAAGGCATCACCTCGTTCAAGCGCGGCGTCAACGAAGGCAAAGCGGAACTGGAAGATCAGGCCGAAGCTGCCAAAGACGTGACCCCGGAGACCGAAAAAGACAAGGCCTAAGCCATGTTCGATCTGGGCATGACCGAACTCCTGGTGATCGGCATTGTGGCGCTGATCGTCGTCGGACCCAAAGACCTGCCAATGTTGTTCCGCTCTGTCGGACGTTTCGTCGGCAAAGCCAAAGGCATGGCGCGCGAGTTTAGCCGCGCGATGGATCAGGCCGCAGATGAATCCGGAATGAAAGAGGTCAGTCAAAGCCTGAAGGCCGCGACCAACCCCACTCAATTCGGCATGGATAAGGTCAAGGAAGCCACCGACAGTTTCACCAAGTGGGAACCTGACGCCGAGGGCACCCTGTCTGATGAGCGCGCCGATGCGGCCCGCAAGATCCACGACGCCACCGCCAAAAAGGCACAAGAACGTCAGGAAGCTGCCGCCGCTGAGGCTGCCGCAGATGCCGAAGCCGCCAAACCGGCCGACGCAGACCCTGACACCAAGGCCTAAGGATAAGCCATGAGCAACTCTAACGAGCTGGAGGATTCCAGCGCCCCGCTGATCGAGCATCTGGCCGAGCTGCGCACCCGGTTGATCCGGTCTGTGCTGGCCTTCCTCGTTGGCATGGTGATCTGCTTTGCCTTTGGCGGGCAGCTGCTGGACTTCCTGCTGGATCCGATTGAGAAAACCATGCGGGATTTGGGCAACCCCAATCCGGTGATGCAATACACCGCCCCGCAGGAATATTTCTTTACGCTGATCCGCATCTCGATGGTGGGTGGTCTGGCACTGGCCTTCCCGGTGATCGGCTACCAGCTGTGGCGCTTTGTGGCGCCGGGTCTCTACAAGAATGAGAAAGACGCCTTCCTGCCCTTCCTCATCGCTTCACCGGCGTTGTTCCTGTTGGGCGCGGCCTTCTCGCATTATGTGGTGATCCCGCTGGCGATGGCCTTCTTCCTGGGCTTTGCAGATTTCCCCTCCTTCGTGTCTGCCATTCTGGTTGGCGAAGAGGTCGAAGGTTCCATGGAAGCCGCCAAAGAAGGCATCGACATTGTCTTTAACGGCAAGGTCAACGAAAGCCTCGACATCACCTTGAAGATGATCGTGGCCTTTGGCCTGTGTTTCCAGCTGCCGGTTCTGCTGACCCTGATGGGCAAGGCCGGGCTGGCCTCGGCCGCCGGTCTGCGCAACACACGCAAATATGCGGTTGTGGGCATCCTGACCGTTGCCGCGCTGGTGACCCCGCCGGATGTGACCACACAGCTGATCCTGTTCACCGTTGTTTACGGCCTCTATGAGATTTCGATCTTCCTGGTGGCCCGGGTGGAAACCAAACGCGAAGCGCAACTGCGGGCGGAGGGTTACTATGATGACGAAGAAGAGTTTGACGATCCGCTGATGGCTGAGTTTGACGCCGATGAGGCAGAAAACGCTAAGGAAAGCGACAAGTGAAAAAGACCGTAAAACGTATTGCAGAGGCGCTGGAGCGAATGGCTCCGGCGCCTCTTTCTGCACCTGACTTTGCCTCTGCGGATGCTTTTGTCTGGCATGTGGAACCTGACCGCCTGGAACCGGTGGCCAAGGTCAACCGGGTGGATCTGTCGCTGCTGGTTGGCGTCGATCGCACCCGCGAAACCCTGCTGGCCAACACGCTGCAATTTGCCAAAGGTTTGCCGGCCAACAACGCCCTCCTTTGGGGCTCACGTGGCATGGGTAAATCCTCCATCGTGAAGGCCATTCACGCCGAGGTGCTGCGTCAGGGTCATGATTTGAAGATCGTGGAACTGCAGCGTGAGGATCTGCCATCCGTGTCGCGGCTGATGAACCTGCTGCGCGCTTCTGAGGCGCGGTTCCTGCTGTTCTGCGATGACCTCAGCTTTGGCCATGACGACCAGCATTACAAATCGCTGAAGGCGGTTCTGGATGGTGGCATCGAAGGGCGGCCAGACAATGTGGTGTTCTACGCCACCTCCAACCGCCGTCACCTGATGCCGCGCGATATGATCGAGAACGAGCGATCCAGCGCCATCAACCCCTCTGAAGCGGTTGAGGAAAAGGTTTCGCTGTCGGATCGCTTTGGCCTCTGGCTGGGCTTCCACCCCTGTTCGCAGGATGACTACCTCGACATGATCCGCGGCTACTGCAAGGCCTATGGGGTCGAGATCGACGAAGAGACGCTCTGGGCGGAAGCCATCGAATGGCAGGCTACCCGCGGGGCGCGCTCAGGTCGTGTGGCATGGCAATATTTCACCGACCTCGCAGGTCGGCGCGGTGTGGCGATCAACGGGTAGAGCCCAACGAAGCCCGCTTGGTCACTGGCTACCAGCTGCGCACGAACCGAGGGGTGATGCAAAGCGCCCGCCCCGTGGGGGCGGTTCGGGCGCTGCCAAATCAGAGATTTGGCATTGTTCAGTTTCGTTCACCCAATCAAAAAAGGCGCCCCGTTCGGAGCGCCTTTCTTTTACTCAGGGTATCTACCTCACGCCGACAGGCGCGAGATGACCACTGTGACCTCTGGCTTCTTACCGATTTCACCCATGGCCGAACGGCGGGTGATCTTGCGCAGCTCATCTTCCAGCTTGTCGTCATCATCCAGCGTCCGCTGCGCGGCACGGCCCATGAATTGGTTCAAGTCCTCCTCCAGCACATCGACCAGCGGCGCGTTGGACTTGCCGGTTTCGGCCAGGCCCTTCAGCTCACACCAGGGATCGCCCAGCGGCTCATTGTCCTCATCCAGGATAACGGTGACCAACACGTGGCCGTTCAGCGCCATGCGGATCCGGTCCCGCACGATGCCATCCAGCGCGCCATATTGCACCGAGCCGTCCAAGTACGTGCGCCCGGTCTCCACATAGTCGCAGACCTTGGGCTCCGGCCCCGAAAGGTCCAGCATGGTGCCGTTGACCGCGATAGTCGCAGGGTAGCCGTTGCTTTGGGCCAGTTTGGTATGTTCCCGCAGGTGACGGTGTTCGCCATGCATCGGCACGATCATCTCAGGATGCACCAGCTTGTGCATCTCGATCAGATCGGGGCGATTGGCGTGGCCGGAAACGTGATAGCGCCCGCCGTGATCATCCACCACATCAACGCCCATCTCCGAGAACTGGTTCATGATGCGGATCACGCCACGTTCATTGCCCGGAATGGTCTTGGAGGAGAACAGGAACATATCCCCCTCTTTCAGGCTGATACCATTGTATTTGCCGTTGGCCAACTGGGCCGAGGCCGCGCGGCGCTCACCCTGCGAACCGGTCACCAGCAGCATCAGGTTTTCCCGCGGAATGTCACGTGCCTCTTCGGCGGACACCACCTTGGGGAAATCAGACAGCACACCCGTGGTGATTGCCGCCTCAATCATCCGGCGCATGGCCCGGCCCATCAGGCAGATCGACCGCCCTGCCCGCACACCGGCCTCAGCCAGGGTTTTTACCCGCGCGACGTTGGAGGCAAACGTGGTCGCCACCACCATGCCCGGCGCTTCTGCCACCAGCGCGGTGATCTCATCGCCGATGGAGGCTTCCGAACGGCCCGGCTGCGGGCTGAACACATTGGTGCTGTCACAGATCAGCGCTTTCACACCTTTCTTGGCCACTGTCACCCAGAGGTCCGGATCATAAGGCTCACCCACGATGGGGGTCTTATCCAGTTTGAAATCGCCGGTGTGGATCAACCGCCCCTTGGGTGTGTCGATGATCAGGGCCGAGCTTTCGGGGATCGAATGTGACATCGGCAGGAAGGCCACTTCAAAATCGCCCACCTTCACACTTTCCGGCAAGGGCGAGACGGTGTGCAGCACGCTGTCCGAAAAGCCATATTCTGCCAGCTTGTGGCGTGCGATATTTGCGGTGAAGGCCCGGGCATAGATCGGCGCGCCCAGACGCTCGTAAAGATGGCCCACAGCGCCGACATGGTCTTCGTGGGCATGGGTGATGAAGATTGCGTCAAGGCGATCCTTGCGCTCTTCCAGCCAGGCGATATCCGGCAGGATCAGGTCCACGCCCGGCGTGCCGTCCATATCCGGGAAGGTCACGCCCAGATCCACAAGGATCAGGCGTTCCTGATCCTTGGGGCCGTAGCCATAGACGTAACAGTTCATTCCAATCTCCCCCGCGCCGCCGAGGGGAAGATAGATCAGGCGCTGGCTGCTCATATGTTGCCTTGGTCCTTATTGTATTTGTGGATCACGGTCAGGCCGTGCATGGTCAGGTCATCCTCGATGGTGTCAAATAGGTGATCGCCCTTCTCAAACAAGGGGGCCAGACCACCGGTGCCAATGACTTTCATCGGATGACCGTATTCTGACTTGATTCGCGTAATGATGCCTTCGATCAGGCCGGTATAGCCCCAAAAGACCCCGGATTGAATGCAGCCGACCGTATTGGTGCCAATGACCTTCTCGGGCTGGCTGACATCCACATGCGGCAGCGCCGCCGCGCCGGAATGCAGCGCCTCAAGGCTGAGGTTCACCCCCGGTGCAATCACACCGCCGACATAGGCGCCATCCTCGGCCACCACGTCAAAGTTGGTCGCAGTGCCAAAATCCACCACAACAACATTGCCACCATGGCGCTCATAAGCCGCCACCGCATTGGCCAGACGATCGGGGCCCGGCTGGGTGCCCTGATCCACCCGCGGCGTCTGCGGCAACAGGCAATCGGGTTTGCCCACCACCAGCGGGCGGCAGCCAAAGAACCGGTCGGCAAAGACGCGCAGGTTCCACACCACCCGAGGCACGGTTGAGGAAATCACCACATCAGTGATCTTGGCTTTGATGCCGTAGTGATTGATCAGCGTCGAATACCAGGTGAAATAGGCATCCGCGGTGCGGGCATGATGGGTTGAAGTGCGCAGGGTGCAGAGGAATTTCTCCCCGTCCCAGATTGAGAACACCGTATTTGTATTGCCGCAGTCGATGGCCAGAAGCATGAACGCCCCCCGTGGATGCTTCAGAAGAAAATGTCAGCGGCCGCGATGGTTTCGCGACCTTTTGCGGTGGATAGGACAAGATTGCCCGCCGCGTCTACCGTCTCGAAGGTGCCGGTGCGTTCATCGCGCATGCTGCGTGCTGTAATCACCTCACCCAGACGGGCCGCGCGATCCAGCCACAGGGCGCGGATTGGCTCAAACCCGTAGATGCGGAACTGCGCCTCATGATGGGCATAGGCCGGGGCCAGCGCGTCCAGAAACTCCTCCGGTGACACCGCGATCCCGGTTTCCGACAGGAGGGATACTGGCCGCAACGCGCCCTCCTCCACCTGATCGGCGCCGGGGGCCTCTTTCAGGTTCACCCCGATCCCAATGCCGATGTGGCGGATATCGCGCGCCATGCCGACGCTTTCCAACAGAATGCCCGCCACCTTGCCGCCGTTCAGCAACACGTCATTGGGCCATTTCAGGCTCAGCCCCTGCGGCCGGCCGGTGACGGCAACAAAGGCATCATAAAGCGCCAGGGAGGCCACGAAACTGCGCAGCGCCACCACCTCGGGCGGTTCCGACGGATGCAGCACCAGCGTGGCGGCAAAATTGCCCACCGGATTGACCCAGGCCCGGCCGCGCCGGCCACGTCCTGCGGTCTGCTCCAGCGCCAATATCCACTCCGGCCCCGCCAGATGATCAGCGATCCGCGCCGCCTCTGCGTTGGTGCTATCGATGCTTGCCAGCACCCGTTTTCCGTAACCGTCCGGCCAATCCTGCATGAGGTCTGCCTTTCATCGTTCCCAAAATACTCCCGCCGGAGGCATGCCGCGTCAGCGGCAATAAACCCAGCGAAAATGACGCGGCGCGCCCGAGTGTCCCCGCGCGCGCCCGTAAATCTTGCAAGTCCGGGGCCATCTTGGCCCTGCGGCTTAAGGCTGCAGCGCTTAATTGACCAGCGTCGCAGCGGCGGCTTCGGCCCAGGCTTCAACGCCTAGGAGGTTCACACCAGGCAGCCAGGCCAGACCGATGATCACGGCCGAGGCCATCAACAGCCCCCAGAGCACCGGCTGCGCACCGCTGTCGAGGCTCTCCTCGCTCTCATCACCGAAGTACATGTAGTAGACGATCCGCAGGTAGTAGAAGGCACCGATGACCGAGGCCACAACACCCAGCACCGCCAGCCAGATCAGACCGGCCTCATAAGCGGCCTGCAGCACGTAGAACTTGCCAAAGAAGCCCACCATCGGCGGCACACCCGCGAGCGAGAACAAGAGAACCAGCATCGCCAGCGCTTTGCCCGGCTCACGTTTGGCATACATGTTCAGCGCGTTGATATCGGTGACCGGCTGGCCGTCTTTTTCCATAGTCAGGATGAAGGCGAAGGTGCCGATGTTCATGGTGACATAGATCACCATGTAGATCAGCAGCGCCTGCACACCAAAGGCCGTGCCTGCCGCCAGACCCATCATCGCATAGCCCATATGGGCGATCGAGGAATAGGCCATCAGACGTTTGATGTTGGTCTGACCAATCGCAGCCACAGCGCCCAGGAACATCGACAAGAGCGACAACAGCGCCACAACCTGTTGCCAATCCTTGGTCACACCGCCAAAGGCGTCATGCAGCACCCGGGCAAACAGCGCCATTGCGGCGATCTTGGGGGCGGTGGCAAAAAACGCAGTAACCGGTGTGGGGGCGCCTTCGTAGACGTCCGGCGTCCACATGTGGAACGGCACGGCCGAGATCTTGAACGCCAGGCCTGAGATCACCAGCACCAGACCAAACAGCAGCCCCAGCGAGGCATGTCCGCCCGATGCGGCCTCAATGATGCCCGAAAACAGCGTGGTGCCCGAGAACCCATACACCAGCGACGAACCAAACAGCAGCAGGCCCGAGCTGAGCGAGCCCAGCACAAAATACTTCAGACCCGCCTCAGTGGATTTGACGCTGTCACGGCGCAGCGAGGCAATCACGTAGAGCGCCAGCGACTGCAGTTCCAGCCCCAGATACAGCGCCATCAGGTCACCGGCAGACACCATGACCATCATGCCGACAACGGCCAGCGCCATCAGCATCGGATATTCAAACCGCAGCATATCGCGGCGGCTCATATACTCCTGGCTCATCACCAGAATGGCCGCTGCGCTCAGCAGGATGGCAACCTTGGCAAAGCGGGCAAATGCATCGTCATTGTACATGCCGTCAAAGGCCACATGGCTGCCGCTGCCCGACATGCCAATCCATGCCGCCAGCAGCACAAAGACCAATGCGGTGGTCCATGTCAGCAGCGGGCCCAGCTTGTCCTTGCCGGTGTAGACCGCAAAAACCAGCCCCAGCATCGCGTAAACAGACAGCAGGATTTCCGGCAGGATAATGTTCAGATCAGCCTGGATCATCTCTCAGGGCTCCCGTTAGTGCGATACGGCCACGGCGGTGGCGCTTGGCGCCTCCGCGAGGGCCAGTTGGTAGTTGTTGATCAGCGCCTCAACCGACGGGCCGATGATATCGGTGACCAGTGGCGGATAGACCCCCAAGAGCAGCGTCATCACAACCAGCGGCGCAAAGATCGCGCGTTCGCGGACGGTCATGTCGCTGATGGTCTTGAGGCTTTCCTTGATCAGGTCGCCCATCACCACGCGGCGGTAGAGCCACAGCGCATAGGCTGCCGACAAGATCACGCCCGAGGTGGCGATCATGGCGACCCAAGTGTTGACCTGGAAGACGCCCATCAAGGTCAGGAATTCACCGACAAAGCCCGAGGTGCCCGGCAGGCCGACGTTGGCCATGGTGAAGAACATGAAGATCAGCGCATAGGCCGGCATCCGGTTGACCAGACCGCCGTAGGCGTCGATCTCACGGGTGTGCATCCGGTCGTAGATCACGCCGACACAGAGGAACAGCGCGCCCGAAATGAAGCCGTGGCTGATCATCTGGAAGATCGCGCCATCAATACCCTGCTGGTTGGCAGCAAAGATCCCCATGGTCACGTAGCCCATATGGGCCACGGACGAATAAGCGATCAGCTTTTTCATGTCTTCCTGCACCAGCGCCACCAGTGAGGTGTAGACGATGGCAATCGCCGACATCCACAGTACCAGCGGTGTCATCACGTCAGCGCCGATGGGGAACATCGGCAGGCTGAACCGCAGGAAGCCGTAGCCACCCATCTTCAGCAGGATCGCTGCCAGCACCACAGAACCGGCCGTTGGGGCCTGAACGTGGGCATCCGGCAGCCAGGTGTGGACCGGCCACATCGGCATTTTCACCGCGAAGCTGGCAAAGAAGGCCAGGAACAGCAGCGTCTGCATACCGCCGACAACGTAGATGCCCAGCACCTCAAAGCCTTCGGCCTCAAACGAGTGGGTCATCAGCGAGGTTGCTTCGCCACAGGCTGCGATACAGGTGGTGCCCGCATCCACATACATGCCCACCATCGCCACCAGCATCAGCACCGAGCCAAGGAAGGTATAGAGGAAGAACTTGAACGAAGCATAGATGCGGTTGGCGCCGCCCCAGATGCCGATGATCAGGAACATCGGGATCAGCCCGGCCTCAAAGAACAGATAGAACAGCACCAGATCCAGCGCCATGAAGACACCCAGCATCAGGGTCTCCAGCAGCAGGAAGGCGATCATGTATTCTTTGACGCGGCTCTTCACATCCCAGCTGGCCCAAATGACCAGCGGCATCATGAAGGTGGTCAGCATGACAAACAGCACGGAAATGCCATCCACACCCAAGCGGTAGCTCAGGCCCAGGATCCATTCGCGGCTTTCGACGAACTGAAACCCGGTGTTGGATGGGTCAAACTCGGCCAGGATGAACAGCGACACCAGGAAGGTGATCGATGTGGTCACCAGTGCCACCCATTTCGCGTTGCGCTGTGCAGGCGCATCGGACCCGCGCAGGAACACGGCCAGAATGACCGCCCCCAGCGCTGGGATAAAGGTGACCAGAGAGAGCAAACTATCAGACATTAGTGCGCCCCTCCGCTGAGCGTCATCCAGGTGATCAGTGCAACGATGCCAAGCACCATCGCAAAGGCATAAGTGAAGATGTAGCCAGACTGTGCCTTGCCCGCGAGGCGGGTGAAGAAGGGCACGATGCCCATGGCCACACCATTGAGGAAGCCATCGATGACCACGCCATCACCGCGTTTCCAAAGGAAACGACCCAGCGCCTGTGCAGGCTTCACAAAGAGGAAATCGTAGATCTCATCAAAGTACCATTTGTTCAGCAGGAACAGGTACAGCGGACGGTTCGCCGCCGCCACGCGCGCGGGCATCGACGGGGTCCAGATGTAGAACCACAGCGCCACAACAAGGCCGATGACCATCGCCACAAACGGGCTCAGCTTGACCCAGGTCGGGACATAGTGGGCTTCGTGCAGCACGGTGTTTTCCGGCGCCATGTAGATCGCCGCCTCACCCGGGGCGCCATCCATCACGTATTTCAGCTTGGAGGCTTTCGGGTTGGCTTCGGCCACTTCTTTCACCAACTCTTCGGCCGGGGCGGTGTAATGGCCGCCGAAGTATTTCACCACTTCGTTGGTTTTGCCAAAGAAAGACCCGTACCAGATCATACCGGCAAACATCGCCCCCAGCGCCAGAACGCCCAGCGGGATCAACATCACGGTGGGGCTCTCATGAGCATGGTCGTGGGTGTGTTTGTTGCCACGTGCGGTGCCAAAGAAGGTCAGGAACATCAGGCGCCAGCTGTAAAACGAGGTGAACAGCGCAGCGATCACCAGCATCCAGAAGGCATAGCCACCAGCGGAGCCGACATAGGCGCTTTCGATCACCGCGTCTTTTGAGGCAAAGCCGGCAAAGCCGATCCAGCCGGACAGCGGGATCCCCACACCGGTGATGGCCAGCGTGCCGATCATCATCGCCCAATAGGTCAGGGGCAGCTTCTTACGCAGGCCGCCATAGTTCCGCATGTCCTGTTCGTGGTGCATGCCGTGGATCACGGAGCCCGCGCCAAGGAACAGCATCGCCTTGAAGAAGGCGTGGGTGAACAGGTGGAACATCGCAACCGAATATACGCCCACACCGGCCGCCACGAACATGTAGCCCAGCTGCGAACAGGTCGAATAGGCGATCACACGTTTGATGTCGTTCTGCACCAGACCAACGGTCGCAGCGAAAAACGCCGTGGTGGCGCCAAGAAAAGTGATGAAGGCCGTGGCCTCGGGCGCAAATTCCATCAGCGGCGACATGCGGCAGACCAGGAACACACCGGCGGTTACCATGGTAGCTGCGTGGATCAGCGCCGACACAGGGGTCGGGCCTTCCATCGCGTCGGGCAGCCAGGTGTGCAGGATCAGCTGTGCTGATTTACCCATAGCGCCGATGAACAGCATGAAGGCCAGAAGGTTGGCCGCGTTCCAGTCGGTCCACAGGAAGGTGATGGTGGTCTCTGCCAGCTCAGGCGCGGAGGCAAAGATCACGTCAAAGGAAATGCTGTCGGTCAGCAAGAACAGGCCAAAGATCCCCAGCGCAAAGCCGAAGTCACCAACACGGTTCACCACGAAAGCCTTGATCGCCGCCGCATTGGCCGAAGGTTTCTTGTAGTAAAAGCCGATCAGCAGGTAGGAGGCGACGCCCACACCTTCCCAACCAAAGAACATCTGCACCAGGTTGTCCGAGGTGACCAGCATCAACATGGCGAAGGTAAAGAACGACAGGTAAGCAAAGAAGCGAGCCTTGTAATGCTCGCCCTCTTTCCAGGCATGGTCATGCGCCATGTAGCCAAAGCTATAAAGGTGCACCAGCGCTGAAACCGAGGTCACAACCACCAGCATGATCGATGTCAGCCGATCCAGACGGATCGACCAGGCGGTGTCCAGCGTGCCGGATTGGATGAAGTCCAGAATGTGGATCTGCTGGGTCACCGACGCATCATGCGTCAGGAACACGATCCAGCTGAGCAGCGCGGCAAGAAACAGCAGACCGGTGGTGACGAACTGCGCGCCCTTCTCACCGATGATGCGCCAGCCGAAACCGCCAATGAGCGCCCCAATGAGGGGTGCAAAGAGGATAATCTTTTCCATCTGGCTCAGCCTTTCATCACGTTAACGTCTTCCACCGCGATGGTGCCGCGGTTGCGGAAGAAGCAGACCAGGATCGCCAGGCCAATCGCCGCCTCAGCGGCTGCGACGGTCAGCACAAACAATGTGAAGACCTGCCCGACCAAATCGCCAAGGAAGCTGGAGAAGGCCACCAGATTGATGTTCACCGACAGGAGCATCAATTCGATGCTCATCAACAGAATGATGATGTTTTTCCGGTTCAGAAAGAGACCGAAGATGCCGATGACGAACAGCGCCGAGGCCACCGTCAGGTAATGTTCAAGTCCAATCATGTCCGCCCCTCTTTCTTAGCGGTCGTTTTTATCGCGGCGACCAGCGCCACAGTTATTGCAAGCCAACCCCACCAGACCATTACAGGCCCTGCCCCGGTTTGACGTCCTTCAGTTCCATCGCCTCGGCCGGGTCACGCCACATCTGATGCAGCACGTTCTGGCGCTTGACGTTGGTGCGGTGGCGCAGGGTCAGCACAATCGCCCCGATCATTGCGACCAGCAGCACCAGACCGGAGAGTTGGAACAGCAGGAAGTATTTGTCGTAGATCAGCACACCCAGCGCGGCGGTGTTCTGCATATCCGCCGGTGCAACCGCGGCGCGGTTGTCCATCGCGTGTTCCGCATAGTCCCAGGCGCCATAGGCCAGGCCGAACTGCATCAGCAGGACCACACCGATCAGCAGCGCGATGGGCATGTATTTCGCCATCTCCGCTTTCAGTTCGGCAAATTCGACGTCCAGCATCATCACCACAAAGAGGAACAGAACCGCAACCGCCCCCACGTAGACGATGATCAAAAGCATCGCCACAAACTCGGCCCCGAGCAGCACAAACAGCCCCGCCGAGCTAAGGAAGGCCAGGATCAACCACAACACCGAATGCACCGGGTTGCGGCTGATCACGGTGAACAGCCCGCCGGTGACGGCGCAGATTGCGAACAGGTAGAATGCCAGTGCTGCAATCGTCATGTCTCTTTGTCCTCTTTGTCAGCCATGACCTCACGGGCACAATCCATTGCCTTGGTCATGGCGGGTATGCCGGCGAACATCGACATCTGTGCGATGGTCTCGGCGATTTCGTCTTCGGTGGCCCCGGCCGCCAGCGCATGGCGCACTGTCATCCGCAAGCCTGTTTCGTTTTGCGCGCCCTGCATGGTCAGCCCGGCCAGCGTCAACAGAAGCCGCGTTTTGGCATCCAGACCGTCAGTGCTGATCCCTTTGCCAAAGGTCATCTCCATGAATTCCTTGGGCATGGTGGGCCAAAGCGCCTCGAACCCTTTGAAGGCTTCGGTGGGCGAAAAGCTTTCCAGCGCCGGATTCATAGCCTTGGCCATGGTCTGCGCCTGCGCGCTCATCTGCGCCATCATCAGCTCAAAGGGGGATTTGCTGTCGCTCATTTGACCCCTTCCAGCCGGGCGGTCAGATCCGCCATGGCATTTTCCCAACCGCTGCTGTCACCGCTCTCGGCCCAAAGCTCAGCCAATTCCGAGGCTTCGCCACTGATCCGGGCCAAAGCCACCAGCGCTAGTGCTGGCAGATCATCATGTTCGGCAACCTGTTCGGAATGTTCGCCAACGGTTTCGGCAACATCTGAGCCCAGCTCACCGCCTACATCAAAGGCCAAGGCCACGATTTCAGCGGCAGCGCGGGCTGCGGTGCCCAGATCCATTTCGATATAGTCACCCGGTTCCAGGTCGATCACATCCTGAAGGGCGCTGCGCACCGCTTCGACGCCCGCAGCGGAATACTCCTCTTCGATCCAGTCGAGAGCAGTGTCATCTTCAAATGTGCCTACGCCCCAAGCGCCCATGATCTATACCCCTTACGCAGCGCCCTTAACGGTAGGGCGCATCCAGTTCCAAGTTGCGTGCAATTTCAGCTTCCCACCGCTCACCGTTCTCAAGGAGCTTGGCCTTGTCGTAGAACAGTTCTTCGCGGGTTTCGGTAGCGAACTCAAAGTTCGGACCTTCCACAATAGCATCCACCGGGCAGGCCTCTTGGCAGAAGCCACAGTAGATGCATTTGGTCATATCGATATCATAGCGGGTGGTCCGGCGTGATCCATCATCGCGCGGTTCCGCGTCGATGGTGATCGCCTGCGCCGGGCAGATCGCTTCGCACAGTTTACAGGCGATGCAGCGCTCTTCCCCATTGGGGTAGCGGCGCAGCGCATGTTCCCCGCGGAAACGAGGCGATAGCGGCCCCTTTTCATGCGGGTAGTTCAGGGTGGATTTGGGTGCGAAGAAGTACTTCAGCCCCAGTTTGAACCCTTTGATGAAATCCGACAGCAGGAAGTAGCCAGCCGCGCGTTTGTAATCGACGTTTGCCATGTGCTTAGCCCCCAATCGCCCAGCGGGCATAGGCGCCGCCGAAGGCTTCGAATTTTGCAAGGAATGCGACGATCACCACCCAGCCCAGCGACAGCGGCAGGAACACTTTCCAACCAATGCGCATCAGCTGGTCGTAGCGGTAGCGCGGGGTGATTGCCTTCACCATTGCGAAGATGAAGAAGAAGAACGCCATCTTGGCCACCATCCACAGCACGCCATCCGGCAGGCCTGGGATCGGCGACAGCCAGCCACCGAAGAACAGCAGCGAAGTCAGCGCGCACATCAGGAAGATGGCGATATATTCGCCCGCCATGAACAGCAGGAACGGCGTTGCCGAATATTCCACCTGATAGCCGGCCACCAGTTCGGATTCCGCTTCGGGCAGGTCAAACGGCGGACGGTTGGTTTCCGCCAGACAGCTGATGAAAAACAGGAAGACCATCGGGAAATGCGGCAGCCAGTACCAACTGAAGAAGCCGTAATCGCCATCCTGCGCGCGCACGATGTCACCGAAGTTCATCGAACCGGTCGAGATGATGATGCCGATGATGATCAGACCCAGCGAGACTTCATAGGAAATCATCTGCGCAGCAGAACGCAGCGAGCCGAGGAACGGGTATTTTGAGTTCGACGCCCAGCCGCCCATGATCACGCCGTAAACCTCAAGCGAGGAGACCGCGAAGACGAAGAGGATCGCGACGTTGATGTCGCTCAGCACCCAGCCGTCATTGAACGGGATCACCGCCCAGGCGATCATCGCCAGAACAAAGCTCAGCATTGGCGCCAGGAAGAAGACCGGCTTGTCCGCGCCTGCGGGCACCACCACTTCTTTCACCACATATTTCAGCGCATCCGCCACCGATTGCAGCAGGCCAAAGGCGCCCACCACGTTCGGCCCGCGACGCATCTGCACCGCGGCCCAGATTTTCCGGTCCCCGTAAACCAGGAACAGCAGCGAAATCATCACAAAGGCCACCACAGCCAGACACTGTGCCACGATGATGATCGCTATTCCGAAGGGGGTGGTAAAAAACTCTGCCATTAGGTCCTCACACCGTCGGTATTCCGTTTTCGACGCAGTGATCGACGACGGTTTCCGCATCGATCGTTTTGGCGCCGCGCGGCAAGTCGGGGGAAATGGTATAAACCGCATCCGCCCGCCATAGGCCGCCCTGTTGCTCAACATTCGTGCGGACGTGCCGCGCGAAACTAAATCCACGGATCAGCGTATATTGTGCGGCTGCACATTGCGCATAATCCTCTACATCCGTTGGTCCGCGTGCCCCGTCCATCGCGACGAGGAAGCTGACCAGATCGCCTTCCAGCAACCGCGTGTCCACACCCTGATAGTCCGGCACAAACGCCAGTGCGTCGGGCTGCGATGCCTCGCAACCCGCAACGGTCAATGCCGCTGTCAGGGATATGATCGCGGTGCGGATCATCACTCAGCCGCCACCTGCTCAACGCCGCGCGCTTTTGCACCGGCCGAGAGTTCCGCCATCAGGCTGGAGGCGCGTGCGATCGGGTTCGTCAGGTAGAAGTCTTTGACTGCGTTGACGAAATCAGCCTTACCCAGCTTGTCCTGCGGCAGTGCAACCCATTCGTTTTCAACAACCTGATCCACCTTGGCCAGATGCGGCACAGCGGCAACCAGCGCCTGACGCAGCTGGGCCAGGCTGTCCCAGGGTTGGGCCGCGCCCAGTTCTGCCGACAGTGCCCGCAGGATCGCCCAGTTTTCTTTCGCCTCACCCGGTGCAAAGCCGGCGCGCAGCGCCAGCTGCGGGCGGCCTTCGGTGTTCACGAACAGGCCGTTTTCCTCGGTATAGGCGGCTGCGGGCAGGATCACATCGGCGCGGTGTGCGCCGCGATCGCCGTGGCTGCCCTGATAGATCACGAATGCGCCCGCATCGATTTCCACCTCATCGGCGCCAAGGTTGTAGATCACCTCTGCCCCGTTGGTGGCGGCCTCAACCCCACCTTCGGTCACAGCGCCCACGTCCATCGCGCCCACGCGGGCAGCGGCGGTGTGCAGCACCATCAGCTTGGAACCGGTGTCTTCAGCCAGTTTCTGCGCGGCTGCCAGAACCGCCAGACCATCCGCTTCGCGCAGGGCGCCCTGCCCCACGATCACCACCGAAAGCGCGTCTTTCACGGCGCCATACTCTTTGCCCACGATGCTGTCCAGCGCCTCGCGGTCGGTGCCCACATGGGCGTATTCATATGTCAGATCAACGGCTTCGCCGACCAAGCCGATGTTGGCGCCGTTGAGCCAGGCCTTACGGATCCGGGCGTTCAGCACCGGCGCTTCTTCGCGCGGGTTGGTGCCGATCAGCTGGATGAACTTGGCGTCATCAATGTCTTCAATGGTGGCGTTGCCGACATAGCCAAAGCGGCTGTCAATCGGCAGGCGCGCCTTGTCGGTGCGGCATTCGACGTTACCGCCCAGACCTTCGATCAGGTTTTTCAGGCCAAAGGCGGCCTCAACCGGCACCAGATCACCAATCAGACCAGCAACCTTCTTGCCCTTCATCGCTGCAGCGGCGGCACCCAGCGCTTCACCCCAGGAGGCTTTGCGCAGCTTACCGTTTTCACGGATATACGGCACGTCCAGACGCTGGCGACGCAGACCGTCCCAGACAAAACGGGTTTTGTCCGAAATCCACTCTTCATTCACACCATCATGGTTGCGCGGCAGGATCCGCATCACTTCGCGGCCCTTGGTGTCCACACGGATGTTGGAGCCAAGCGCATCCATCACATCGATGCTTTCGGTTTTGGTCAGCTCCCACGGGCGGGCAGTGAAAGCATAGGGTTTCGAGGTCAGCGCGCCTACCGGGCACAGGTCAATGATGTTGCCCTGCAGGTTGCTGTCCAGCGTTTCGTTCAGATAGCTGGTGATCTCAGCATCTTCGCCACGACCGGTCTGGCCCATCTGGGTGATGCCGGCCACCTCGGTGGTGAAACGGACGCAACGGGTGCAGCTGATGCAGCGGGTCATCGCGGTCGACACCAGCGGTCCGAGGTTCAGATCGTCCACCGCGCGTTTGCCTTCGGTAAAGCGGGTTTCCGAAATACCATAGGCCATCGCCTGATCCTGAAGGTCGCATTCGCCACCCTGGTCGCAGATCGGGCAATCCAGCGGGTGGTTGATGAGCATGAACTCCATCACCCCTTCACGCGCCTTCTTCACCATTGGCGAATTGGTTTTGACCACCGGCGGCTGACCTTCGGGGCCAGGACGCAGGTCACGCACCTGCATCGCACAGGAGGCCGCCGGTTTCGGCGGACCCCCAACAACTTCGACCAAACACATGCGGCAGTTGCCTGCAATCGACAGACGCTCATGGTAGCAGAACCGCGGGATCTCTACCCCAGCCTGCTCACAGGCCTGGATAAGAGTCATCGCGCCTTCGACTTCGATCTCCTGATCGTCAATGACGATTTTGCGTAGGTCGGTCATCTTGCCTCACTTAGCTTTCAACAGGACTCCAATCTGGCTGCTGGCAGCGATCTCGGCATGGCCGAGGCTGCACAGGTCAGCAGATTGGGCGGGGTTCAACCCCTTGGATTTCACATATGCCTCGCCGATGGACCGGATCCGGGCCTCTTCGGTGTCGCTGTCGACATAGGCTTTGATTTCGGCATTGCTGTAGCCAAGCGCCTTGGCCCGGTTGCGCAATGAATTGAGGAAGGTCAGCCCTTTGAAAGTGCGGGCATCGATCTCATCACATTTTTCAGAAATCTCAATCGCCAGCGCGACCCAGAGCATGTTGTTGTCAATCTCAGCCACATCCCGCAGCGGCGGTTTGGCGGTGGCATGGCTGGCTGCCGCACTCAGAACCAGGGACAGGGCGGCTGCAGTCATCATCATACGCATGGGGCATCTCCTTTGTACTCACGCGAAACCGGGGCGGTCGAAAGGCCTCCCGTCGCGCTAGAGATGCGGGCGTAGGCGCTTGATATGCAATAACACATCGCGCAAAGCCCTGATATGATGACGAAATCGATCATACGTCGCAGCGCCCTTCAAACTGCAAACGGCCCTCAATGATACGCAGCTCACTGTCCGGCGCATCCGGGCCGGCGACCCAAGCCACATCCGAATTGCCGTAAGTGGCAACGCAGTATTTGGTGGCCTCATAGCGGCCAGCCTCACGCGCGGGGGCCAGACCTTGATCAATCCGGTCGACGGAAATGGTGAAGCTCTGCTTGTCGCCACTGTTGGTCGACAGGCGTGCCGGGAAGTAGAGGTTTTCGAAATAGACGCGATTCTTCGAGCTCTGGACGTTTTTCGCCCAGCTGCAGCCGCTCAGCAGAGCGACACCCATTACACAAAGGATCACGTTACGCATTTCAAATCACTCCGCAGCAATGGCCGAACGGCGGCCGGTTTTCTGAGCCTTAATACGGTCTTCAATTTCATCACGGAAGTTGCGGATCAAGCCCTGGATCGGCCAGGCCGCCGCATCGCCAAGGGCGCAGATGGTGTGGCCTTCGACCTGTTTGGTCACGTCCCACAGCATGTCGATCTCTTCGATCTCCGCTTCGCCTTTGACCAGACGGTCCATCACCCGCATCATCCAACCGGTGCCTTCACGGCACGGTGTACACTGGCCACAGCTTTCGTGTTTGTAGAATTTGGACAGGCGCCAGATCGCTTTGATGATGTCGGTCTGCTTATCCATCACGATGACCGCCGCAGTCCCAAGGCCCGAGCCCAGATCGTTGCGCAGATAGTCAAAGTCCATGATCGCGTCGCGCATGTTTTCACCGCGCACACAAGGTACGGAGGACCCACCGGGGATCACCGCCAGCAGATTGTCCCAGCCGCCACGGATGCCACCGCAGTGTTTCTCGATCAGCTCTTCGAAGCTGATGCTCATTGCCTCTTCAACCACACAAGGGTTGTTAACGTGACCTGAGATCGCAAACAGTTTGGTGCCCGCGTTGTTGGGGCGGCCGAAACCAGCAAACCACTCTGGCCCACGGCGCAGGATGGTCGGCACAACAGCGATGGATTCCACGTTGTTCACCGTGGTCGGGCAACCATAAAGGCCCGCGCCAGCCGGGAACGGCGGTTTCATTCGTGGCATGCCCTTCTTGCCCTCAAGGCTTTCGATCAGGGCGGTTTCCTCACCACAGATATAGGCCCCTGCCCCGTGGTGCAGATACAGGTCAAAGTCCCAGCCCGAACCAGCCGCGTTTTTGCCCAGAAGGCCCGCGTCATATGCTTCATCAATGGCGGCCTGCAGCGCCTCACGTTCACGGATGTATTCGCCGCGAATGTAGATATAGGCTGCATGGGCATTCATCGCGAAAGAGGCAACCAGCGCGCCCTCAATCAGGGTGTGCGGATCATGGCGCATGATTTCGCGGTCTTTACAGGTGCCGGGTTCGGATTCATCGGCGTTGATGACCAGATAGGCCGGGCGCCCGTCGCTTTCCTTCGGCATGAAGGACCATTTCAAACCGGTCGGGAAGCCCGCACCGCCACGGCCGCGCAGGCCAGAGGCCTTCATCTGGTCCACGATCCAGTCGCGGCCCTTTTGGATAATGCCGGCGGTGCCATCCCAATGGCCCCGTGCCTTTGCACCTGCCAATGTACGGTCATGCATGCCGTACAGGTTGGTAAAGATACGGTCTTGGTCCTTCAGCATCCCGTTACCCTTTGTTGTTCTGGTCGTTGCTTTGACGCAAACGCCAGATTTGGAAAATCATCACAATGGCGTAGATGAACCCCGCCAAAGCGACCAGATCGAACAGAGCGCGCGTACGGTTGGGCAATTCCAGCCACCCGCCGACAAATGACGCCACGATCCAGAACAGCGCAGTGCCCGCAATCACCAGTGAGGTGATGCGCCCCTTGCGTGCCAGTTCTGCATCTTTCTGTCCGCTCAACGTGTTACCCTCAGTCTTTCTTGGCCAGTTCAGCCGCTTGGCCGATCCAGTCATCCCGCGTGATGCGGCCTTTGAACTTCAGACGGTTATCAACCCACTGGATCTCCGCCTCGGTCCATTTGGCGATCTGATCAAAGTGGAAGAAGCCCAGCTCATTCAGCGTCTGCTCCAGCTTGGGGCCAACGCCGCTGATTTTCTTCAGATCATCTGCACCTTCTGAACGCGCTGCGGTCAGCACCTCAGGCTCAGCCTCATCAACCTCAGCCACCGCTTCAGCTTTGGCGGCAGGCTTCGCCGCTTTGGCATCAGCTTCAGCTTTCTGGGCATGGGCCGGTTTGGCCACAGGCGCCGGATCAGCCACCTTTCCGTTTGCGGGCGCGGCCACGTCTGATGCGTCCTTACCCTTCATCCAAGGGGTCAGGATCGGCACCTCAGTGCCATCAATCCGCTTGACGGTTTCGCCCAGATCCACAGCCAGTTGCGCCGAGGCGTTGTATTTGGTTTTACCGCTGTCAAAATCTTTCAGCGAGGTCAGGCCCGACAGCGGTTCAGAGGCAAAGCGGCCGTTCTGCGGTCCCGGCACCGGAACCTTGCCCGCGCGCAGCTCGGCCAGAATCTCAGCGAAACGGTCGGCGGTCAGGTCTTCGTAATAGTCTTTGCCGATCTGGATCATCGGCGCGTTGGCGCAGGCGCCAAGGCATTCAACCTCTTCCCAGGTGAAGGCGCCATCTTCGGACAGGGTAAACGGCTTTTCCGCGATCTGTTCCTGGCAGACCTTAATCAGGTCTTCCGCACCACAGATCATGCACGACAGCGTGCCACAGATCTGAACATGTGCGATGGACCCGGTCGGGGTCAGCTGGAACATGAAGTAGAAGGATGCCACCTCAAACGCGCGGATATGGGCCATGCCCAGCATGTCAGCGACATATTCAATCGCCGGGCGGGTCAACCAGCCCTCTTGTTCCTGCGCGCGCCACAACAGCGGGATCACAGCCGATTGCGCCCGGCCAGCCGGGTACTTGGTGATCTGTGCCTCAGCCCATTTCTGGTTTTCGGCAGTGAAAGCAAAGCTTTCTGGCTGTTCGTGGTAGAGACGGCGTAGCATCAGGCACAGGCTCCGGTCGTAAGTTGCACGCCACCGTCTTCCAGCTTCTGGGCTTTGCCAGTGGCGAGTTCATATTCAGTCAGGCCGACCACCTGTTCCCGGGTGAAGCCTGTTTGCAGCTCCACCGGCAGATAATCAGCTTCGGTCCGCATGACGCAGCCGATCGAGGCCACCGCGGTTTCGTAGGTTTGGACGTCTTGCAGCGACAGCCCTTGCGGCAGGCCGCAGCCCGCCATTAGTGAAAGAACAGCAGTGGTCAAAACGCCCTTTTTCAACATCAGGAACAGACCTCCGGCTTCAGCATGATGGTGTCATTTTCGCCCATGGTGGCTTCGCCGCCCATGACCATCTTCTGCAGTTCCTGCTTGACCAGCATCGGCTCCAGCCCGCTTTTCTTGAAAACGGATTTGAACTCCTCAAGGCTGACCTTGCAGTCGTTTTTCTTCAGCACCTGCAACGCGCCAGCACGCACGGCCTCCGGGCTCTCGCACTCAGGGCCGGTCAGGTAGATCGTGCGCTTGGCACGGTTCATCCGGCCCTCACTGCGCAGATGTTTGACGATGGCACCGGCCTCGTCACGCTCAAACCCGTTCGCGGGGAGCACGTCGGCGGCTTTGTCTTCGGGCAGGACGCAGTCATTTGCGACCATCACCTCGATGAATTCCAGAACACGGTCTTCGCTCACCTCAGCCGCCGCCAAGGTGGGCAGCGCCAGAACAGCGGACACGAACAGGGCGGAAATTGCCTTCATGATGTCACCTCTTTGAAAAATGGATTTGGGAAAAGCATAGCCCGAGGCGCTGGGGAAAATTGTCCCTGTTTGTGCGCCTTGGGCGTAGAGTTTGCAGAAAACACCGCACAGGCAGACGAGACCGGCGCAGAAATTGCGCCAGCCTTGTCTGTGTTTACCTGAAACGGTGCAAAACGCATCAGCGGTCGATCTCCCCGAACACAACGTCCATGGTGCCGATGATCGCTGCCACATCCGCCAGCTGGTGGCCGGTGGCCACGTGGTCCATCGCCTGCAGATGCAGGAAGCCTGGCGCGCGCAGCTTGGCGCGGTAGGGTTTGTTGGTGCCGTCGGATTTGATGAAGACGCCAAATTCACCTTTCGGGGCTTCAACCGCCGCGTAAACCTCACCTTCCGGCACATGGAAACCTTCGGTGTAGAGTTTGAAGTGGTGGATCAGCGCCTCCATCGAGGTTTTCATCTCACCACGTTTCGGCGGGGTCAGCTTGCCACGGGCCAGCACGTCACCGGGGGTTTCGCGCAGTTTCACGATGGCCTGGCGGATGATCGAAACCGACTGGCGCATCTCTTCCATGCGGCAGAGGTAACGGTCATAGCAGTCGCCGTTTTTGCCAACCGGGATCTGGAACTCAAACTCATCGTAGCATTCATAAGGCTGCGCCCGGCGCAGGTCCCATGCCAGGCCCGAGCCACGCACCATCACGCCAGAAAAGCCCCAGTCGAGGATTTCCTGTTCGGTGACCACACCAATATCGGCGTTACGCTGTTTGAAGATCCGGTTTTCAGTCAGCAACCCGTCGATGTCTTCCAGCACGGCAGGAAACTCGATGCACCATTCTTCAATGTCATCGATCAGCTTGTCGGTGATGTCCTGATGCACGCCGCCGGGACGGAAATAGTTGGCGTGCAGACGTGCTCCACAGGCACGTTCATAAAACACCATCAGCTTCTCACGCTCTTCAAAGCCCCAAAGCGGCGGCGTCAGCGCGCCAACGTCCATCGCTTGGGTGGTCACGTTCAGGAGGTGGTTCAGCACCCGGCCAATTTCGCAGAACAACACGCGGATCAGCTGAGCGCGACGCGGCACTTCCACGCCGGTCAGCTTCTCAATCGCCAGACACCATGCATGTTCCTGGTTCATCGGCGCCACGTAATCGAGGCGGTCGAGATACGGAAGGTTCTGCAGGTAGGTGCGGCTTTCCATCAACTTTTCGGTGCCACGGTGCAACAGGCCGATATGTGGGTCGCAACGCTCAACAATCTCGCCGTCCAGCTCCAGCACCAGACGCAAAACGCCGTGCGCCGCAGGGTGCTGCGGGCCGAAGTTGATGTTGAAGTTGCGGATCTTCTGTTCGCCGGTCAGGGCGTCATCAAAACCATTGGAGCCGTCCATCACTTCGCCTCCCCTTTATCGGAACCTTTTTCGTCACCGGGCAGGATGTAGTTGGCCCCTTCCCAGGGCGACATGAAGTCGAACTGGCGGTATTCCTGAACCAGTTTCACCGGTTCATAGACCACGCGCTTCAGCTCTTCGTCGTAGCGCACTTCGGTGTAGCCGGTGGTCGGGAAATCCTTGCGCAGCGGGTGACCACGGAAGCCATAGTCGGTCAGGATCCGGCGCAGGTCGGGGTGGCCCGAGAAGATGATGCCGAACATGTCAAAGACTTCGCGTTCAAACCAGTTCGCAGAGGGGTGCACATCCACGATCGACGGCACCACATCCTCTTCACGGATCGACACCCGCAGGCGGATCCGGTGGTTCTGATACATCGACAGGAAGTGATAGATCACGTCAAAGCGTTTGGCCCGCTCGGGGTAGTCCACCGCGGTGATGTCCACCAGGGTCGAGAACTTGCAGGTGGCGTCCGACTTCAGGAACTCCACAAAAGCTTTGATGTTGGCAGGTGCCACATCCACGGTCAGCTCACCGTAGGCGATGTCCCAGCTGAGCACGCAATCCGTGCGCTTCAGCTCAATATGGGTGGCCAGATCTTTCAGAGCGTCAGACATTCGAGCATTTCTCCACAATCAAATTGGCCGAAGCGTCTTGAAAGCCCCAAGTCCCAGAAAGTTCAAAAGGTTTCAATACATCCTGCTCCCATTCTTCAGCACTTACCTCAGACAGCCAATTGTTCGTTGTAGCAGGCATATTGGGTAGATAGCTTATATCTAGGGTTTGAAGTTCCTCTGGTACGCGCGACAGCAGCGTAACGTCGGTGATACGGAGGGCCTCAACGCCATATCCGCCTGGCGCAATTCCAACTGAGATCATTGGGTCAGGCAAAACAAAGCTTACGGCGTCCGAAGCCGCATTTGCCCCACTCCACATCCAATAATCGGTATGCGACCAGTCTTTGCCGCCACCCTCGCGCTTGCGTTTAAACTTCGATTTCGCGAGCACACGCGCTTCATAGGAGATCTTTATCCCCCCGAGAGTGCAATTGGACGTGTTCGCGACGATTAGACGATCTTGCTCTAGATCGTAACTTACGTTTACGACGCCCTCCCCCGCATGAACGGGAAAGGCCGACAGACACATCCAAGCGCCCGCGACATATGCCCCCAAAACTCTCATCGAACGATAGTCCCCGTGCGGCGGATTTTGCGTTGCAGCTGCATGATACCGTACATCAGCGCCTCTGCCGTGGGTGGGCAGCCGGGCACGTAGATGTCGACGGGCACAACACGGTCACAACCGCGCACAACCGAATAGCTGTAGTGGTAATAGCCACCGCCATTGGCGCAGGACCCCATGGAGATCACGTAGCGCGGCTCTGGCATCTGGTCATAAACCTTGCGCAGCGCCGGGGCCATCTTGTTGGTCAGCGTACCTGCAACGATCATCACGTCAGACTGACGTGGGCTGGCGCGCGGGGCAAAGCCGTAGCGTTCCACATCATAACGCGGCATCGCGGTATGCATCATCTCAACCGCGCAGCAGGCCAGACCAAAGGTCATCCAGTGCAGCGAGCCGGTCCGGCCCCAGTTGATCAGATCCTCCGCCGTGGTCAGCAGGAACCCTTTGTCCTGCAGCTCGCGGTTCAGCTCCTGCGTGGCGACCTCACGGTCGGCACCGGCAGTGTTCTGTCCGGTCATCACTCCCATTCCAAGGCCCCTTTCTTCCACTCATAGGCAAAGCCAATGGTCAGCACGGCCAGGAACACCATCATGGACCAGAAGCCGACCATCGAGATGTCCTTGAACGCGACGGCCCAAGGGAACAGGAAGGCGATTTCCAGATCGAAGATGATGAACAGGATCGAGACCAGGTAGAACCGGACATCGAACTTCATGCGCGCATCGTCGAAAGCGTTAAATCCGCATTCATAGGCCGAGACCTTTTCCGGGTCCGGGTTGCGGACGGCCAGAACAACGGCGGCAAGTATCAGGACAAGGCCAAGGGCAATTGCGATGGCCAGAAAGACGAGGATGGGAAGGTATTCCCGCAACATCTCTTCCACGGTGGCTCCTTTCATGCGCAAAGACGCGCAGTCAGTAGGCTGCTTTAGCTGTGCAGGGGTTTACTCCCGTGTCCTAGGGAGGGTCAACCGAGTGCGGCGGATTTACAGCCAAATCACCGGAAGGATCTGGCCCGAGCGCAACACTGTATACCGATGCACACAGCCCTTGTTTACAAGGCGTACCCCGGACAATGTGACCCGCAGCCGTTCAATGACAAAAATTTGCGCGGTCAGAATGTCTGAAAATGTATTTCGTGGGAATGTTTCAAACCAGCGCTAACAGTCCGGTTTTTGAGTACCTGACGCGAATCCTAGGAAATTCGCTGACACCCGGGTGAGTCGCGCAATCCGCCGTGTTTTCTGACGTTTGCGGTCGCCTCTCTGCGACAGGGAGTGGTCGCAGAGAGGTCTGTTTCATAAAATACCACCAGTCGGTTCTATGCCTGATCAGCGTCGGTATCTGAGCCGGTATCCGCGCGTCGAAAGGACGCGCCTTCAGCCCTGCCAGATGGGTTTGCGTTTGTCGAAAAAGGCACCGATCCCTTCCGGTGCTTCGCTTCCCTCCCAGCAGGCAGCCAGCTCATCGATGGTGTGGGCGATAGTGCCTTCATCAATGCGGGGTCCCAGGCTGCGCAGCAGTGCCTTAGCGCGCGCCACGGCGCCAGGGGCGCAGTCCAGATAGGGGGCCACTTCGGCCTCCACCGCGGCGTCCAGATCTTCGGCTGGCACCGCCTTGGCCAAAAGGCCCAGCGTCACCGCCTCAGCCGCGTCAAACCGGCGGCCTGACATGAAGACACGGCGCGCATTGGCTTCGCCCATACGGGCGCAGACATAGGGCCCGATGGTGGCCGGGATCAGACCCAGACGGGTTTCTGTCAGCCCCATCAGAACCGTGTCGGCGCCAATCGCCACGTCACAGACCGAGGCCATACCAACCCCGCCGCCAAAGGCATTGCCCTGCACCCGCCCGATCAGCGGTTTCGGCAGGGTGTTCAGCGCCTGCAGCATGGTTGCCAGCTTGGTGGCCTCAACCTTGCGCACCTCGGGGCTGGCTTCGAACTGTTCGCGCATCCAACCCAGATCACCACCGGCGCAGAAGGACCGGCCTTCCGCCGCCAGAACGACCACGCGCACGCTGTCATCCGCGCCCAACTCCTCAGCGGCCTGATGCAGCTCCGCCAGCATCTGCGCCGACATGGCGTTGTGCTTTTCCGCCCGCGCCAGCCAGAGCGTGGCCACACCGCGGTCGTCGCGCTCGATCTTTACTGTTTCATACATGCTATCGTCCCTCTTAGCGCTCAATCCGCATGGCACGCGCCATATCCGCTGCCTCGGCAATCACCGCCATATCAAGGCCGGTGTCATAGCCCAGCGCCGCCAGCCGTTCGGCGACCGCTTCGGTCGCCACATTCCCTTTGGCGCCGGGTGCGTAGGGGCAACCGCCCAAGCCCCCGACCGCGGCATCAAAGACGCGCACACCTTTGTCGAGCGAGGCCTCAATGTTCACCAAAGCCCGTCCCGCGGTGTCGTGATAATGCCCCGCCAGCCGCGCCGCCGGAACCACCTGCAGAACCACGTCCAACATGGCTACGATGCTGTCCGGGGTGCCCTGCCCGATGGTGTCGCCCAGGCTGATCTCATAACAACCCATCGTGTCCAGCGCGGCGGCGACGCGGGCGACCTCTGCCGGGTCGACCTTACCGTCATAAGGGCAATCAGTGACACAGCTGACATAGCCCCGCACCTTGATGCCTGCGGCCAGTGCAGCCTCGGCCACGGGTTTGAACCGTTCCAGGCTTTCGGCGATGGTGGCGTTGATGTTGGCCTTGGAAAACCCTTCTGAGGCGGAGCCAAAGATCGCCACCTCATCCGCTTTGGCAGCCATTGCCCGTTCCAGCCCCTTCATGTTTGGGGTCAATGCAGCATAGGAAATGCCTTCCGCGCGGGTGATGCCGGCCAGAACCTCGCCGCTGTCGGCCATCTGCGGCACCCATTTAGGGCTGACGAAACTGGCAACCTCAATCCGTTTGAACCCGGCGCGGCTGAGGCAGTTGACCAGTGCGATCTTTTCTTCCGTCGGGATCTGACGCTTTTCATTCTGCAGGCCGTCCCGCGGCCCCATTTCAAAGATCTCAACCGTCTCAGACATCAGGAACCTCGTAGAAGTCTTTGGTGTAAATACGTTTTGCCCCTTCTGGGGGCAGCGCCTTTTGCAAGGCTGGCCGTGCCATCAGCCGGTCACGATAGGCCGCCACATGGGGCATTTTCGCCAGCGATACAAAGCGCGGCGCCAGCCAGACGCCGTATCCCACCGCACAATCCGCCGCCGAGAAGCCTGAGGTCAGCAGATACGCCCGCCCATCCCTCAGCTGCGCCTCCAGCCGGGTCAGCACCTTGGCCAGCCGTTTTGTCTCAAGCCCGATCTGGGTGGGCGAGCGCATCCAGTCGTCATAAAGGACGATATGGCCCTGCGTCAGGTTCGCCAGATGCTGGCCGATGGTTTCGGCGTAATGCACCAGTTCCAGATATTCCATCTGCTCCGGATGATCCGGCCCGCGATGCAGACCGGCAGCGGGCATCTGTTCCGCCAGGTATTCAGCGATCGCGCCACTTTCCAGCATTACCCGGCCGTCAACCTCCACCGAGGGCACCCGGCCAGCGGGGTGGATGGTCAGGTAATCCTCAGACCGCAGCGATTTGTTGAAGAAGTCATAGACCCGCAGCGTGTAGTCGGCGCCCAACTCCTCCAGCAGCCAGAGGATCCGCATCGAACGGGCCTCATGCGCGTGGTGTAGCGTGATCTGCATGGCTTATCCTTCTGGCAGTTCGTAGAAGTCCTGCGTGTAGAACTGTTGTGGCCCCTCAGCGGCCTGCGCCGCACTGTAAGCCGGACGCGCCTCCAACCGGGCCTGATAGGCCGTCAGATGTGGAAAGCCTTCAAAGCGCACGTAGCGCCGGGCCGAGGTGAGGGTGAACCCCATCATCACATCCGCTGCCGAAAACCCGCTAGGCAGAAGGTAATCCCGCCCATCGCTCAGCGCCTTTTCCACGCCCTTGAGCGCAATCGCCAGACGTTTGGTTTCAATCCCCATCACGGTCAGCGAACGCATTTCGGGCTTCGGCAGGAACAGGTGCTGCATGTTCAGGTTCTGAATGCCACCACCCAGCGTTTCGGCGTAATGCAGCCATTGCAGCCAATCGGCGCGGTCGTCGGCATGCACCGGCGGCATCAGGTCATGGCCTTTGCGCGTTTCGCAGAGGTATTGCACCGTCGCGCCGCTTTCGATCAGCACCCGGCCATCGATCTCCAAGGCTGGCACCCGGCGCGCGGGGGAGATCGCTTTGAACCCCTCCTGCTGCAGGGATCCGTCCATGATCTGATAGGGCACCACCTCAACAGGTTCGCCCAGTTCATGCAGCAGCCAGAGCACCCGGAAGGACCGGCTGCCCGCTATGGAATGCAGTGTCGCGCTCATGCCTCTTCCAGACGGATCAGCGCCGCGCCTGCCTCCACCTGATCACCATCGGCGGCCAAAACCTCAGCCACAACGCCATCGCGGGCAGCCAGCAGCGAATGTTCCATCTTCATCGCCTCAAGGATCGCCAGACGGTCGCCTTCCTTGACCTCCTGGCCTGCCGTGGCAAAGACCGCCTTAACCAGACCGGGCATCGGCGCCTCAACCACATTGCCGTCGCCGCCTGCGCCGCTGGCCTGATCCAGCAGATCCACCACTTCGAAGTTCAGACCGTAATCTGCAAAGACGGTGATGGTATCGCCATGCTGCACCACGGTGGGCAGGCGGTTGCCGCCGACATCCCAGTGACCGGCCATACGGTTGCAGATCACCTGTTCGCCATCAACCTCCCAGATCTGGCGATCCGGGCTTTCGACCTCCACGGTTGCGACAAAGCTATCATCGCGCCATTGCAGCGTGATCGAGCGGTGCAGCGGCGCCCAAAGGCTGAAACCACTGTCCCAGACCGTGTCGATCAGGCCCATCGCCTGCATGGCAGCGGCAACCTTATGTTCTGCGCTTGCCTCTGGATCGACAACCAGCGTGTCAATCTCACGGGCAATCAACCCAGTGTCCACATCCCCAGAGGCAAACCCCTGATCCGCGGCCAAGGCCCCAAGGAAGGCAAGGTTGGTCACCGTGCCGCCGACCTGGGTCTGCGCCAAGGCTTCGGACAGGCGTGCCAGCGCCACCGCACGTGTGGGCCCATGCACGATCACCTTGGAAATCATCGGATCATACCAAGGGCTGATCACATCCCCTGCCCGCACACCGCTGTCTGCACGCGCGCCGGCCGGAAACTCCAGGTGGGTCAGTGTGCCGGTCGCAGGCAGGAAACCCTTGGGCACATCTTCCGCGTAAAGACGGGCCTCAAACGCATGGCCTATCAACGGAATATCGTCCTGGGTGGAGGTCAGCGCCTCGCCCGAAGCAACCCGCAGCTGCCACTCCACCAGATCCACGCCGGTGACCAATTCGGTCACAGGGTGTTCCACCTGCAGGCGGGTGTTCATTTCCATGAACCAGAACCCATCCGGGCGCAGACCGTTGGATCCGTCGACGATAAACTCGACCGTGCCGGCACCTTTATAGCCGATCGCCTCCGCCGCGCGCACGGCGGCATCGCCCATTGCTTTGCGCATCTCAGCGGTCATGCCGGGGGCTGGCGCCTCTTCGATCACCTTCTGGTGTCGGCGCTGCAGGGAACAGTCCCGCTCATAAAGATGGACGGCCCGGGTGCCATCGCCAAAGACCTGCACCTCAATATGGCGCGGTTTCTGGATGTATTTCTCGATCAGACAGTCGGGATTGCCAAAGGCGGTCTGCGCCTCGCCCTGGGCCGAGGCGAGAGCATCGGCAAACTCGGCCGGGGCTTCGACCAGACGCATGCCTTTGCCGCCGCCACCGGCGACAGCTTTGATCAGCACCGGATAACCGATTTCATCCGCCTGTTGGGCCAGAAAGGCGGCGTCCTGATTGGCGCCGTGATAGCCCGGAACCACCGGCACGCCGGCCTCTTCCATCAGCGCCTTGGCGGCGTCCTTTAGACCCATCGCGCGAATCGCTTTGGCAGACGGCCCGATAAAGGTCAGCCCCGCCGCCTCAACTGCATCGACAAATTCGGGGTTTTCACTGAGGAAACCATAGCCCGGATGAATGCCCTGTGCGCCAGCGCTTTTGGCAACCTCAATGATTTCATCGCCCAACAGATAGCTATCCGCTGGGGCAGGCCCGATGCCGATATGCCAAGCCTCATCCGCCATGGCAACATGTTTGGCATCACAATCCGCGTCAGAATAAACCGCCACGGTTTTCACTCCCAAGGAACGGGCGGTTTCCATCACACGGCAGGCAATCTCACCACGGTTGGCGATTAGAATTTTGTCAAACATGGTATGTCTCCTTGCTACCGAGGGGCGAATAATTAACAGTCCCTGCATGAGTAACGATATCTATGATCCCGCATTTGTTGCGGATGTCTTCGACAAGTGTTCGGCCAGCTACCGTCGATGGAGCAGCCTTGCATCGTTTGGAGTGATCCTGCGATGGCGACGGCAATGTGTGGCGGCATTGGATTTGCCCCGCGACACACGGGCCAGAGGTGTTGATCTCATGGCGGGAACCGGTGAAGTATGGCCGCATCTTTTGAAGCGGTTTCCGCACATCGAGAAGATCACAGCGATCGATATCAGCACCGGAATGCATGCCCAAGCGATGGACCGGCTGCACCAAACGCGCAGTGACCGCATTGACCATCTCTGTACCAACATGTTGGAAACCGACCTGCCTGATCAATCCGCCGAATTTGCTGTATCCACCTTTGGTCTTAAAACCTTCAACGCAGAACAACACGGCATTTTTGCGCAGCAATTGGCGCGGATCCTGAAGCCCGGCGCACCGTTTTCTTTGATTGAGGCCACTGACCCTATCGGCTGGTCGCTGCGACCGCTCTACCGGCTGCATCTGGATGCAGTGCTGCCTATGGTCGAGCGCACGGTGCTGCGGGGGGCGCAGGATTTTGCGATGATAGGTCGATACACCAAGAACTTTGCCAGAGGCGACAGCGTGATCATTGCCCTGCAGAACGCGGGACTGACCGTTAGAACCCGCTACCTTGTGGGCGGCTCTGCCGTTTTGATCAGTGGCAGACGTCCAGATTAAGTTCACGGAGCACTTTAAGATTGGACGCGCCTCATTGGGTTGGCGAGTTCTGATTGGAAGGGCCGGCGGCCGTCCCCCGGACCCCCGGAGTATTTTTGGAACGTTGAAAGGTGCAGTCATTGCTCTGGCTGCTCCTCAATCCATTTTTGATGAAGTGACGTGCCTTCTGGGTAGGGCGGCTGCCAATCCACAAAGATACTTCCATATGGCGGCACTGCTTTTCCGGTCAGGCAGTCGCGGGTCGAAACGGGTTTGCCATCGGTAGAGTTCCTGCCGACGTCGACGATGTTTAGGTCTCGCCCAGCAATAGAAACGCGCATGCCCGTTTCAGGCATGCCTTCAATGTGGGTTAGCATCAGCGCCAAGCCCATTTTCCCGCTCAGCGGAAAGGCATCTTCTATGCGTCCGCGAAACCTCAACGATCACATCCTGAACACACCAAAAGTGGTGTCTTCGATTGGGGCGTTGAGGGAGGCCGAGAGCGACAGCGCCAGCACTTCACGGGTTTTGCGCGGGTCGATCACGCCGTCATCCCAAAGGCGCGCCGAGGCGTAGAGCGGGTGGCTTTGTTCTTCGAACATGTCGATGGTGGGCTGTTTGAAGGCTGCTTCTTCCTCGGTCGACCATGTGCCACCCTGCCGTTCGATGCCGTCTCGTTTCACCGTCGCCAGCACGCCTGCCGCCTGTTCGCCGCCCATCACCGAGATGCGCGAGTTCGGCCAGGTCCACAGGAAACGCGGAGAATAGGCGCGACCTGCCATGCCGTAGTTGCCTGCCCCGAAGGAGCCGCCCACAAGCATGGTGATTTTTGGCACTTTGGTGGAGGCCACGGCGGTCACCATCTTGGCGCCATGCCGGGCGATGCCTTCGTTTTCGTATTTGCGCCCCACCATGAAACCGGTGATGTTCTGCAAGAAGACCAGCGGGATTTTGCGCTGGCTGCAAAGTTCCACAAAATGCGCGCCTTTTTGCGCCGCTTCGGAAAACAGCACGCCGTTGTTGGCGATGATGCCGACGGGGCAGCCTTTGACATGAGCAAAGCCGGTAACCAGCGTTTCACCGAAGCGCGGTTTGAACTCATCAAAACGCGAGCCGTCAACGGTGCGGGCAATGACTTCGCGGATATCATAAGGCGTGCGCAGATCGCCGGGCACCACGCCAAAGATCTCATCAGGATCATAGGCGGGCTCTTCCGGTGTAGCCCACTCCACCGTCGCGGGGCGTCGACGATTGAGGTGGCTGACTGAGCGCCGCGCCAATGCCAGCGCGTGGGCGTCATCCTCGGCTAGATAATCCGCCACGCCCGAAAGGCGCGTGTGGACATCGCCGCCGCCCAGATCTTCGGCACTCACAACCTCACCGGTTGCGGCTTTCACCAGAGGCGGACCAGCCAGGAAGATGGTGCCCTGTTCTTTCACGATGATGGTGACATCCGACATCGCCGGCACATAGGCGCCCCCTGCGGTGCAGGAGCCCATGACAACCGCGATCTGCGGGATGCCTTTGGCCGACATATTGGCCTGATTGTAGAAGATCCGGCCAAAGTGATCGCGGTCCGGGAACACCTCATCCTGCTGCGGCAGGTTGGCGCCGCCACTGTCGACCAGATAAATGCAGGGCAGATTGTTCTGCTCGGCAATTTCCTGAGCGCGCAGGTGTTTTTTCACCGACATCGGGAAATAGGTGCCACCTTTGACGGTGGCGTCATTGCAGACGATCATGCAGTCCACACCGCTGACCCTGCCAATACCTGCGATCACACCCGCCGCCGGGGCGGCATTGTCGTACATGTTGAAGGCTGCCGTGGCGCCGATTTCAAGGAAGGGCGAGCCGGGATCGAGCAGATTGGCCACCCGACGGCGCGGCAACATCTTGCCCCGGCTTTCATGACGGGCGCGGGACCGTTCACCGCCGCCCAGACGCGCGGCCTCTGCCGCTGCTTCGATCACGTCAAGCGCTTCTTTATGCGCTTTCACATTGGCTTTGAAACCTTCGGAGGAGGGCAAAGCTTGGGATTTCAGTTTCATTGCGGTCTCCATTCCTCAATGAGGCTCCAAAGGCCCCGAAGTTCAGATTTGGTATTTTATAGCAGGCACTCGGCAAATCCGCCGAAGGGACCTTCGGCTTTCGACTTGCAACGTTCGAATGCTTGGTTTTCCAATTCAATCTGCTGTGAGATGTATGTTTTCGCATCGAACGTCGCATCGGTTTCCCGGAAACCAAGGTACTGACCCGTCCAGTCCATCTTTTGCCGCGTCCATGCAAAGTCTTCTTCCAGAAGGCAGACAAACTGAGCCTTCCCGAGGTGGGGGGGGGTGTCCCAATCCATGTGACGCTCGACGCAGTTTTCATGGACTTGGTGAAAGCAATCTTCGAGTGTCTTCCCGTTTCCGGCCAGATTGGCCAAACAGTCGCGCGCATCCTCATTGGCCATCTGGTTTTCAAATGCTTCGGCAGAAGAGATCGCTATGCCAGCTGAGAGAATACCCCCCTTAAGCACTACGCCAATAGCCCGGCACAGCCGGGCCGCGCCCGACCCTTCCCATGGGAGGGCGCATTGCAGCCTATTGATGATCTCACCCAGTGGTGCGCGCGTTGGTGTGCCTTGATCCTTCGAAGACACGACATGCCCTCCCAGGATCGGGCGCCGCCCTATGTTTCGCACTGTCCTCATTTCAACTCCTCCGCCGCGCGCGCTTTCAGCGCTTTGCGGATCACCTTGCCAGTGACGGTCATCGGCAATTCGTCGAGAAAACCAATTTCACGCGGATAGGCGTGTTTGGCGATGCGGGCCTTGGCAAAATCCTGCAGCTCACGGGCCAGAGCATCCGAAGCCTCAACGCCCGGTTTTACCACCACATAGGCCTTCACAATCTCAGTGCGCAGATCGTCAGGTTTACCGACCACACCCACCGTTGCCACGGCAGGGTGTTTTAGCAAGCCATCCTCAATCTCGCTTGGCCCGATCCGGTAGCCGGCGGAGGTGATCACATCATCCTCACGGCCCACAAAACGCAGGAAGTCACCGTCCCAGATGCCGCGATCGCCGGTGATCAGCCAATCCCCATGGAATTTCGCCGCCGTTTCCTCGGGACGGTTCCAGTATTCCAGCATCATCGAGGCCGCGCCCCGTTTGATCGCCACATCGCCCTCGCCCGTTGTCAGCTGGCCCTGGCCATCCAGAACCCCAATCTCAAACCCCGGTGCAGGTTTGCCGATGCAGCCAGGGCGCGCCTCAAACAGGCTGGAGGCAGAGGAGGCCACCATGTTGCATTCGGTCTGGCCATAAAATTCGTTGATCGCCACGCCAAAGGCCGCGCGGCCCCAGTCCAGCATCTCCGCCCCCAGCGGCTCGCCACCGCTGGCAACGGTGCGCAGGCCTGCAATCACCGCGCCTTCGGCTTTCAGCATACGCAGCGCAGTGGGGGGAAAGAAGATATTGCGCACGCCGCCTTCGGCGATGATGCGCTGACATTCGTCAGGGGTGAACTTGGCCATACGGGCCGCCGCCACCGGCACGCCCAGCGCCAAACCCGGCATCAGCACGTCAAACAGCCCACCGATCCAGGCCCAGTCCGCAGGCGTCCAGAGGCAATCGCCCTCCTGGCCCAGAAAATCATGGCTCATCTCAACGCCGGGCAGATGGCCCATCAGAACGCGGTGGCCATGCAACGCACCCTTCGGTGCACCGGTTGTGCCCGAGGTGTAGATCAAAACGGCGGGATCTTCGGGGCCGGTGTCAACGGTCTGAAACGGCTCAGTCGAAAAGGCCTCTGCCTCCGGCACCAGCTGCTGACGCCCCTGCCCTTTCAGCCATTCCCTTAGGCCTTCGGTGCCTTCCTCATCTGCGATGACCAAGGCAACACCCGCATCTTCCAGCCGGGTGATCAGCGCTTCAACGCCGAACAGTTTGAACAGCGGGATTGAGATCGCACCGATCTTCCAGCAGGCAATATGCGCCGCGGCGGTCCAGGCCGATTGGGTGCGCAAAATGCCCACCCGATCCCCGCGGGAAACCCCACGCGCCACCAGCGCATGGGCCAGCCCATCAGCCATCTGCCGCAGGCGGCCATAGCTGATATGTTCGGCCGCCCCGTTGGAGACATCGCGGATCGCCACCCGGTCAGGGGCCCGCGCCGCCCAGTCATCACAGACCTGCACCGCCATGTTCAGCGCTGCCGGGATCTCCCACTGGAAATCCCGGATCAATGCGCCGTAGCTGTCCGCCACCGTCAACATGATCAGCGCATCGCGCTCATCAACTCGCGACCCACCAACATGCGGCGGATCTCAGAGGTGCCGGCACCGATTTCCATCAGCTTGGCATCGCGGAAAATCCGCGCCACCGGCGCATCCGCCAGGAAGCCCGCACCACCAAAGGCCTGCACCGCCTGATGGGCAACGTTCATGGCTTCTTCTGAGGAATAGAGACAGCAGGCCGCCGCATCCTGACGGGTCACCTCACCACGGTCACAGGCTTTGGCCACCTCATAGACATAGGCCCGGGCCGAGTTCATCTTGGTGTACATATCGGCGATTTTGCCCTGCATCAGCTGGAAGTCCCCGATCGACTGGCCGAACTGTTTGCGCTCCACCATATAGGGCATCACCTCATCCATGGCGCCCGCCATGATGCCCGTGCCGATGCCGGCCAGAACCACCCGTTCGTAATCCAGGCCCGACATCAGAACGCGCACGCCTTTGCCCTCTTCGCCCAGAACGTTTTCAAACGGCACTTCGACATTGTCAAAGATCAGTTCAGCCGTATTGGAACCGCGCATGCCAAGCTTGTCAAAATGTGGGCTGGTGGAGAAGCCGGTCATCTCTTTCTCAACGATGAAGGCAGTGATCCCTTTTGATCCTCCCTCCGGATCGGTCTTGGCGTAAACCACCAGCGTGTCAGCGTCCGGACCGTTGGTGATCCAGTATTTGTTGCCGTTCAGCACATAGTAACCGTTGCGCTTTTCCGCTTTCAGCTTCATCGACACAACGTCAGATCCGGCCGAGGGCTCTGACATGGCCAGCGCCCCGACATGTTCGCCTGAGGTCAGCCGCGGCAGGTATTTGGCGCGCTGCTCGTCGCTGCCGTTCAGCTTGATCTGGTTCACGCAGAGGTTCGAATGCGCCCCATATGACAGCGAAACCGAGGCCGAAGCGCGCGCGATCTCTTCCACCACAACAGTGTGGGCCAGATAGGACATGCCTGCGCCGCCAAATTCCTCAGGCACGGTGACGCCCAACAGGCCCAGCTCACCCATTTCCTGCCACAGCTCGTTAGGAAATTCGTTTTTCGCGTCGATCTCAGCCGCCATCGGCTTGATCCGTTCCTGTGCAAACCGGTGCACCATGTCGCGCAGCGCGTTTACATCTTCACCCAGATCAAAATTCATCACCGCATTGAACATGTGCCGGCTCCTCCATCGAATTTAATGAACACTTGTTCAATAAATGCCGAACAAAGTGAGTCGCGTCAAGCGCGCGCAACTCCGCGCCGCGCCAAACCGACGTCACGTCCTTTCAACGTTTCAACAATACTCTGGGGGAATTGGCCGAAAGACCAAGGGGGCGAAGCCCCCAAATACACCTGCAGGCAAAGCCCAAAAAAAGCCTGCGTGCAATGCCCGGCTCGCTTCGGCCCTTAGCCAGCCTGATAGACGGCAGACACCTCAGCCCGGATGATCCGCGCGATCAGGGCGCAATCCTCCAGCGAAAAGGTCAGCGGCAGTCGCATGTCCACGATACCCTTCAGCACCCGGTCACTGGCGGGCATTGGCGCAGCGTCAACATAGCGCCAGCTGTCATAGCGGCTGGTAAAGCCGCTGGGTTCCGCGCCGCCGAACCATTTCAACTCGACCCCGCGCGCCAGACAGCGTTTCAGCACCGCGTCGATCTGATCCTCGCGCCAGTCCAACAGCAGAAACTGGATCGAGGATCCCACATAGCGCTCCGCCTCAGGCCGCACGATCACGGTCAGCCCGGGCGTTTCGCGCAGCCCGGCCTCAACCACCTCATAGCGTTCATTCCAGCGCGCCACCTGCCGGTCCAGACCACGCAGTTGCGGCCGCAGGATCGCCGCGCGCAGATGGTCCATCCGGCCAGACACATTGGGCGTGTCATATTTCACCGCCTCAAACACATCGGGCGCGGGGGCGGCAAGGTGACGATCATAAAGCATGTAAGACCCTGACAGCATCACCGCGCGCGCCATGACCTGTGGATCATCGGTGATCAGAAAACCGCCCTCGCCCGAGTTCATGTGCTTATAGGTCTGTGTCGAATAACAGCCGATCACCCCGTCAGTGCCGCTCAGCCGACCGTTCCAGCGCGCGCCCATTGTATGGGCGCAGTCCTCAATGACCTGAATGTCATGGGCCTCACAGATCGCCATCAACCGATCCATATCACAGAGGTGACCCCTCATATGGCTCAGCATCAGGACCGAAGCCTGATCCGCCTTGGCCTCCAGATCCGCCAAGTCGATCACCAGATCCTCGGTCACGCCAACAAACACCGGCACGGCGCCGACAGCGGCAATGGCGCCGGGCACAGGGGCCAATGTGAAAGCATTGGTCAGCACATTGTCGCCCGGCTGCACATCCAGCGCCCGCAGCGCGCAGCCCAGCGCATAACCGCCTGAAGCCAGCGCCAGCGCATAGGAACTGCCCATCGCGGTGGCAAATTCCTGCTCCAGCAGCGCGACCTCCCCCACTTCACCCTCCGCCACGTTGTAACGGTGCAGCCGCCCGCTGCGCATCACAGCCACAGCGGCCTCGATCGCCTCTTCCGGGATCGGTTCTTGTTGGGTGAAAGTGCCGGTAAATCTCTCAGTCATGATCCTGTTCTGACCGTTTGATCAAATCAGGTCAATTGGCAACCACATCCGGCAGACCAATCAGCCGCGCCACCTCAGCGTCCAAGGCATCATAATGGGCGATCAGACCTTCCGGTTTCAGCGCCTCAACCCCCTGCCCCGCAGGGCCAAAGGTGACCAGAATACAAGGCACGCCCAGCGCCTCAGCGGTTTTGCGATCCGTCACGGTATCACCGATCAGCACAGATTGCGCCGGATCGCCGCCGGCGCGTTTGACCGCCTCCACCAAAGGGGCCGGATCGGGTTTGCGCACTGGCAATGTATCGGCCCCGATGAGGGAGGCAAATTCGCCCCGAACCCCCAGCCGGGTCATCAGTTCCTCCGCCAATGCAGCGGGTTTGTTGGTGCAAATCCCCACCTTGTATCCGGCTGCCTTCAAGCGCCCCACAGCGGCCATGGTGCCGGGATAGAGCGTGGTGTGCACATCAATGGCCTCACGGTAGGCATCAATAAACGGCAAGTAGTTGGCCTCAACCCCGGCGGCTATATCGGCCAGACCGACACGGCTGAACCCCAGCTTCAGCATGGCGCGACCGCCATGAAACGCAGTTTCGGCATCCGCCACCGGATCCAGCAGGTCGCCATGACCCAAGGCGCGGAACCGGCTGTTGGCCGCCGCAATCAGATCACCGCTGGTGTCTGCCAAAGTGCCATCCAGATCAAAGATCACCGTTTTCATTTCTGGTCCCTCAAATTAATACCAATTGGCGAATATCCGCGCAGGCAACGCCCCGTCATGTTGCAGGGCGCAATCACAAGTGACCAGAGCCGGTCTTGCGCCACTTGTGCAAGCGGATAAAACCTGATCAAGGCAATTACAAAGAAGAAATATTGGATGAGGACAGCATGAGCACGGCACTTGTTATTTTGGCCGCAGGCATGGGCACCCGCATGAACTCGGACCTGCCGAAGGTTCTGCACAAGATCGCAGGCGCACCCTTGCTGGTGCACGCCATGAAATCCGGTGCCGCGGTGGAGCCTGAAAAACTGGTCGTTGTGGCCGGGCACGGCGCGGAACTGGTCAGCAAGGCGGCCAAGGCCTGGGACGACCGCGCTGAGGTGGTGCTGCAGGACGAGCAGAAAGGCACCGGCCATGCGGTGCTGATGGCCCGCGACGCGCTGGCCGATTTTGAGGGCGATGTGATCGTGCTTTACGGCGACACGCCCTTCATTCAGCCCGATACCATCGAACGCATGGCCGAAGCGCGCGCCAAACATGATGTGGTCATCCTTGGCTTTGAACCCGAAGATCCCGCCCGCTACGGCCGGTTGATCATGGAAGGGGACCAGCTGCAGCGGATCGTCGAATATAAAGACGCCAGCGCGGCGGAGCGTGCGATCACGCTGTGCAACTCTGGCCTGGTGGCAGCGGATGCCAAGGTCCTGTTTGAGCTGCTGGATCAGGTCGGCAATGACAATGCGGCGGGGGAGTATTACTTGCCCGATATCGTCGCAATCGCGCAGGACCGTGGTCTGTCAGCCACCGCTGTGACCTGTGATCCGGCCGAAACGCTGGGCGTCAATGCCCGCGCAGAACTGGCCGAGGCTGAGGCGCTGTTTCAGGCACGCGCCCGCGCTGAGGCGCTGGAAAACGGTGTGACCCTGCAAGCGCCCGAAACCGTCTTTTTCGCGCATGATACTTATGTGGGTCGAGACACGGTGATTGAACCCAATGTGGTCTTCGGCCCCGGTGTCACCATTGAATCCGGCGCAGAAATCCGCGCCTTTTCCCATCTGGAGGGCTGCCACGTCAGCCAAGGCGCGCAAGTCGGCCCCTATGCCCGCCTGCGCCCCGGTGCCGAGCTGGCCGAGAAAGTGCGTATCGGCAACTTCGTTGAAGTGAAAAACGCCGTGCTGGACGAAGGCGCCAAGGTCAACCACCTGAGCTATATCGGCGATGCCACCGTAGGGGCGGCCACCAACATCGGCGCCGGCACCATCACCTGCAACTATGACGGCGTGCTGAAACACCGGACCGAGATTGGCAACCACGCCTTCATCGGCTCGAACACCATGCTGGTGGCCCCGGTGAAGGTCGGCAACCGCGCGATGACCGGATCGGGCTCCGTCATCACCAAAGATGTCGAGGCCGATGCGCTGGCCGTGGCCCGCGCCCGTCAGGAAAACAAACCCGGCTTTGCCAGCAAGCTGTACGATATGCTGCTGGCCAAGAAAGCCAAACGCGACGCAGCCAAGGCGACTGAGAAATCCGAAGGGAACCAATAAGATGTGCGGTATTGTTGGAGTCCTCGGCAGCCATGAAGCTGCGCCGATCCTTGTCGATGCGCTGAAACGTCTGGAATATCGCGGCTATGACAGCGCGGGCATCGCCACCGTGAATGGCGGCACGCTGGATCGTCGCCGCGCGGTGGGCAAGCTGGTGAACCTGTCGGATCTGCTGGTGCATGAACCGCTGGCTGGGAAATCCGGTATCGGCCACACCCGCTGGGCCACCCATGGCGCGCCGACCATTGGCAACGCCCACCCACATCAGGCCGGCCCCGTCGCTGTGGTCCACAACGGGATCATCGAAAACTTCCGCGAATTGCGGGCAGAGCTGGCCGCGAAGGGCATCAGCTTCACGACTGAGACCGACACGGAAACCATCGCCCTGATGACGCAGGCCTTTATGGCGGATGGTCTGTCGCCGGTGGATGCGGCCGATGCCACGCTGGCACAGCTGGATGGCGCATTTGCACTGGCTTTCCTGTTTGAAGGCGAAGAGGATCTGATGGTCGCCGCCCGCAAAGGCTCCCCCCTGGCGATCGGCCATGGCGAGGGGGAGATGTTTGTCGGCTCCGACGCCATCGCCTTGGCCCCGATGACCGATAAGATCACCTATCTGGAAGAGGGCGACTGGGCCGTGCTGACCCGCACCTCACTGGTGATCCGCGATGCCCAAGGTGAATTGGCCAACCGCGAAATGCGCACCATCCGTATGGATGACGCCCGCGTGGACAAGGGTGGTCACAAACACTTCATGTCGAAAGAAATCGCCGAACAGCCCCGCGTGATCGGTGAGGCGGTGCGCCATTACCTCAGCGATGACGGCAATGCTGTGGCCCTGCCCGGTGATCTGGACTTCACCCAAATCGACCGGATGACCATGGTGGCCTGTGGCACGGCTTATTACGCCTGTCTGACCGCGAAATATTGGTTTGAACAGCTGGCGCAGATGCCGGTTGAGGTCGATATCGCGTCCGAGTTCCGCTACCGCGAACCGCCGATTCCCGCCCGCACCGTGGCGCTGTTTGTCAGCCAATCGGGCGAAACTGCCGACACGCTGGCGGCGCTGCGCTATTGCGACGGCAAGGCTGACAAGATCCTGTCGGTTGTGAACGTCCCCGAAAGCTCCATCGCGCGGGAAAGCGATCTGGCCCTGCCGATTCTGGCCGGTGCTGAAATTGGCGTCGCCTCGACCAAAGCCTTCACCTGTCAGCTGACGGTTCTGTTGATGATGGCCCTGAAAGCGGCCGAGCAGCGCGGCACCCTAACACCGGAACGGCTGAGCGATCTGCTGTCCGCGCTTCGCGCCCTGCCCAACACGCTGAACACCGCGCTGGAGCAGGACGGCAACATCGCCAATGCCGCGCGCAAACTGTCCGAGGCCAGCGACGTCCTGTTCCTGGGCCGTGGGTTGATGTACCCTCTGGCGCTGGAAGGTGCGCTGAAACTGAAAGAAATCAGTTACATCCACGCCGAGGCCTATGCCTCGGGTGAGCTGAAACACGGCCCCATCGCCCTGATCGACAAACACCTGCCTGTGGTTGTCATGGCGCCGCGCGACGGGTTGTTTGATAAGACCGTGTCAAACATGCAGGAGGTTCTGGCCCGCGGTGGCAAGGTGATGTTGGTCACTGACGCCGAAGGCACGGTTGAGGCTGCAGGCGACGCCTGGCAGACCATCACCCTGCCCGCCATTGACCCCGTGCTGTCGCCCATTCTATACGCAGTGCCTGCACAGCTGCTGGCCTATCACACCGCCGTTGCCAAGGGCACCGATGTGGACCAGCCGCGCAACCTCGCAAAATCGGTGACTGTAGAATGACCTATGAAGAGGCGCTGGCCGCGCTAAAGGCCCATGTTGAACCCGGCCGCGCCGAAGGCATGGCCGAGTATCACAAGGTGCCACGCGAATACCTGGGCGTACCCAACCCGGCGATCAATGACCTGGCCAAAGAGTGGCGCAAAGGTCTGGATGTGCAGGGCCGCGTCGATCTGGCCCGCGCCCTTTGGGACAGCAACATTTTTGAATGCCGTCTGGCGGCCGCGAAACTGCTGACACAGGCGCGGATCAAAGGCGATCAGCCAGTGTGGGAGTTGATCACCTCTTGGGTGAAGGATTTCGACAGCTGGGCAATTGCCGATCACGCCATGATGGCCGGTCAGAAGCGTGTGGTTGCCGATCCTTCCCGTCTGGATGAGGTGGAGGCCTGGACCTCTTCCCCAGATCACTGGACCCGGCGCGCGGCGATGGTCATCACCCTGCCCTGGACCAAACAGAACAACCCCAAACCGCAGGATCTGGAGATCCGTGAACGGGTGCTGACCTGGGCGGCGGGCTATGTGCAGGATCCTGAGTGGTTCATCCAGAAATCCGTGGCCTGGTGGCTGCGCGATCTCAGCAAACATGACGCCGACCGCGTCATCACCTTCCTGCGTGAACATGGCAAAGCGATGAAACCTTTTGCCCGCAAGGAGGCAGGCAAACATCTGCCCCCGAAACCCGAAGGCGCCGCCGCCAAACAGCCGCGGCCTGAATGGCAGGACGGGGACGGATACGATGGCCCGGATATCACCGACCTGCCGGATGAACTGGCCTGATGAATCGGCCTGAGTAACGCGCCTGATCAATGACAAAGCCCCGCCAATCCGGCGGGGCTTTTGCTATTGTTACGTCTGACGACCTGTGCTCAAGCGCTCAGGGCCACATATCCTGCACAGAGCAGCATCACAGTGGTGATCGGTCCCCACAGGCGACGTTCCGGTGCGGATGGGGTGATCCAATTGGCCAGTGCAGACAGCGCCTGCACCGCCAGCGCCACCCAAACTGTCCATTTCGGCCAGTCCACGACCAAACCGGCGACTGACAGAAGCGAAAGGGCCATAAAGGCCAAGATAAAGATCGAAATCGCGGCAAGGATCCGGCCCCGGCGCGGCAGCGGGCCATCGACCTGCCCGCCCTGCGTGATACGCCCCCAAGGGGCACCAGCGATCAGTGCGATCTGAAACCCGATCACGCAGCAGCAGATCATAGCGTAGGCATAGACCACAGTCGTCAGCATCAGCCCCTCCGACAGGTAAAAACAGCCCTAGAGCTGGAACACCTCAACCTCAGCCAACCCGGTCAGCGGCACATCCAGCAGACGCATCGCCCCCAGTGACAGCGATGAGCCGGCTGAGACTGCACCCGCCCGTGGGATCAGGTCCACCTTCACCTCCCGGCCGGTTTTTGGATAGCGCACCTTGCCTTTGGTTGCAGTGTCCACCAGCGGGGTTTCCATCCAGAAGCCTTCGCGTGTGGCATCCCCCAGTGAGGCAACGGTGGTGCCCAGCAGACCGCTGGCCACCGGTTCCGGGCGCGCGGCCTCAGGATCGGGATCCGGCAATGCAGCCACCTCAATGTCACCCGTTTCAGGCAGCGACTGCGCGGTTTGTGCATTGCTGCCCGGCGCCTCACGCAGCCAGGGACGATCGGTGAGGTTTTCCATCAGCGGCAGATCGGAACAGGCGCTGAGGACAAAGGCGGGCAAAAGGATCAAGGCAATATGTTTCATGCCCCAAGGCTACGCCCATTCTGACCCCCGATCAACAAAGCTCGGGCACGAAATCGGACAATCTTACCCTTGCCGCGCCGGGGGCGGCGGCATAGGTTCTTGTCCATGAGCATCAAGACCCTGCCCCCACTGATCGATCCCTTTGCGCGTGCGATCACCTACCTGCGCATTTCGGTGACCGACCGCTGCGATTTCCGCTGCGTCTATTGCATGTCCGAAGACATGAAGTTCCTGCCGAAAAAGGAATTGCTGACGCTGGAAGAACTGGACCGGATGTGTTCGGCCTTTATCAACCTTGGCGTTGAGAAGCTGCGCATCACCGGTGGTGAACCTCTGGTGCGCCGGGGCATCATGACATTTTTTGACGCCATGTCGCGCCATCTGGACAGCGGCGCGCTGAAAGAGCTGACGCTGACCACCAACGGATCGCAGCTGGCGCGCTTTGCCGATGACCTCTATGCCGCTGGCGTGCGCCGGGTGAACATCTCACTTGATACGCTGGATGATCAGAAATTCGCGGACATCACCCGCTGGGGCCGTCTGCCGCAGGTGATCAAAGGCATCGATGCCGCGCAGAAGGCCGGGATGCGGGTCAAGATCAACGCGGTGGCCCTTAAGGGCTTCAACGATGTTGAACTGTTCGACATGGTCGAATGGTGCAATGAGCGTGACATGGACATCACCTTCATTGAGGTGATGCCAATGGGCGATATCGGTAATGAGGATCGTCTGGACCAATATTGGCCGCTGACCGATCTGCGGGCCCAGCTGGGTGAACGCTATCAGATCACCGATCTGGCCGAACGTTCCGGCGGCCCGGCGCGCTACATCCGTCTGGAGGAAACCGGGCAGAAGGTCGGGCTGATCACCCCGATGACCCATAATTTCTGCGAAAGCTGCAACCGCGTGCGGCTGACCTGCACCGGTGAGATCTACACCTGTCTGGGTCAGGAGGGTTGGCAGGACCTGCGCCCTGCCCTGCGCAACAACCCCGACCACGAAGAGCCGCTCTATGAGGCGATCCGCGCTGCGATCGGGCTGAAACCCAAGGGCCACGACTTTGACTATTCCCGTCAGGAAGTGGGCGGGAAGATGTCGCGCCACATGAGCCACACCGGCGGCTAAGGACGGACCATGCCCGCAGATCGGGGCCCCCTGTCCGGGCCCACACTGACCTATCGCATTTACTCTGGCGTCGCCAATCTGGCGGCGCCTTTGGCCTATCGTAAAGTGGCGAAAAAACTGGCGGCGGCGGGTGTCGCCCCGGATCGCCTGCGCGAGCGTTTGGGCTATGCCACCCTGCCCCGCCCGACGGGCCAGCTGATGTGGTGTCATGCGGCCTCCGTCGGGGAGAGCCTGTCGGCCCTGACCCTGATTGAGGCAATGGGGGTGCGCCACCCTGAGCTGCAGTTCCTAATAACCTCGGGCACGGCCACCTCGGCCGAGATCGTGGCCAAGCGCCTGCCCGCGCGCTGCCATCACCAGTTTGCCCCGCTGGACAGCATAGGCGCCCTGCGCCGGTTCTTGGACCATTGGACCCCGGATCTGGTCGCCTTTGTCGAAAGTGAGCTTTGGCCACAGATGGTCATGCACGCCGGATCTGTGGCGCCGCTGGCCCTGCTAAATGCCCGCATGTCGAAAGGGTCCTTGCGCAATTGGGGGAAATTCCCCGCCTCTGCCAAGTTGTTGCTGGATCGCTTCGCGCTGATCCGCACCCAGGATCAGGCCACGCTTGACGGGTTGCTGGCGCTCGGCGCAGAGCCATCGCGCTGCGCCAAAGGGCAGAACCTGAAATCCGCCGCAGGCCCGCTGCCAGTCCCGACCGAGGCGCTGCGCCAGCTGCAAAAACAGATCGGCGCGCGCCCGATCTGGATCGCCGCCTCAACCCATCCGGGCGAAGAACTGGCGGTACTGGAAGCGCACAAAGCGCTCTTGAGCGACCACCCGGACCTGTTGCTGGTGCTGGTGCCACGTCACCCGGAACGCGCCCCTGAGATTGAACAGATGATCGCCAACGCCGGTCTGCGCCACAGCCTGCGCAGCCGCGGTGATGCGCCCACCGCGCAGGTCTATCTAGCCGATACCCTTGGGGAGATGGGTCTGCTCTACAGCCTGTCACCGCTGGTGTTTCTGGGCGGGTCCCTGACGCCAGTGGGCGGCCATAACCCGTTTGAGCCAGCCCATGCCGGCGCGGTGGTGCTACACGGTCCCCTATATGCCAATTTCGCGGAAAGCTACGCCGAGTTTGCTCAGGCCGGCGGATCGGTCGAAGTGTCCGACAGCGCTGAGCTGGCACAGGCCCTCACCATCCTGTTGAACGACCCCGATCATCGCGCCGCCGAAAGCGCCGCCGCGCAGGGTTTTGCCCGCGGCCAGATGCAGGGCCTGGATCAGATGATTTCAGAGCTTTCCGCACTGCTGAAAGACGGCTAGACAGGGCTGCAGTAACTTGGGGCCGCAACGCCCGAACTGATGCGCAAGGATACCCGGATGCCACAGCCAAAAACCGCGACGCTGGATGTGCTGGCCCCCAATTTCAAACGCCGCCTGTCCGGTGTGACGTCCACGGTGATCCGTCTGGTGCCCCTGCAGGCCGAAACCCTGCCCATCGCCGCCGTGGGGCCTGTGATGCCCGATCACGTGCCACATGTGCCGCTGTCCGCGCTGCTGACCATGTCACGCAAAGGGCCTTCTGGCGCCCGGGTCTGGCACGCCCGGCGCAATATCGAAATGCTGGGTGGTCTGGCGCTGAAACATATCCTGCGCAAAGAGCTGAAGCTGATGTTCACCTCTGCCTCGCAGCGCCACCACACCGGGCTGACAAAATGGCTGATCAAACAGATGGATGCGGTTGTCGCCACCTCGGCCAAAACCGCCGCCTATCTGGACCGCCCCGCCACCGTCATTCACCACGGCATTGACGCCGACCAATTCAGCCCCACCGCGGATAAACCTGCCCTGCGTGCGGAGTTGAACCTGCCTGAGGCCGGCACGCTCATCGGCTGCTACGGTCGTATTCGCGCCCAGAAGGGCACCGATGTCTTTGTCGACGCGATGATCGCCACCCTGCCCAGTCACCCAGAGGCCTACGGTCTGGTGATGGGCCGCGCCACCGATCAGCACAAGGATTTCGAACAGGGCCTGAAAGACAAGGTTGCCGCCGCCGGTCTCAGCGACCGGATCCTGTTCCTGCCCGAGGTGCCGGTCTGGGAAATGGCTAAATACTATCAGGTGCTGGACCTCTACATCGCGCCGCAACGCTGGGAAGGCTTCGGCCTCACCCCGTTGGAGGCCATGGCCTGCGGCGCCCCCTCCATCGCAACCCGCGTCGGCGCCTTTGAAGAGCTTATCGCCGAAGGCGAAACCGGCACGCTGGTGGATCCCGGCGATCTGGACCAGATGATCGCCGCGACAGAAGCGATCCTGTCAGATCCCGCGCGCCTGAGCGCATGGTCGACAAATTCCCGCCAAAGGGTGCTGGACCAGTTCCAACTGCACCAAGAAGCCGACACACTGATCAAGATCTACCGGGACCTGCTGGCGACATAAGACCCCATGGGCTCATTCGTTGGGGAGGTTTTGCGAGGAACAACGGACTGCAAGCACACCTCGGGGGAAATGCAGAAACGCCGAGAACCGCATCGGGCCCAAGTTGCACAATGCTGCACGTTGCAATAGCGTCTGCCTTTTTTGATGACACAAATCTCCCCAGCATATTATCATGACCGACGACTTTGCACGAAACCCTGCCCGACTTTCGGATGCCGAATTGGCATTTCAAGCCGATCCCGCCAATTGGCGGAATGGTCCTACCTTCAACGTTCGATTTTTTTGCAACCGCTCGCTCGATTTCACCGACTTCGAGACTGCTTTGCTGAATGACCCGCTTCGCATTGTCGACACGAGGTTTGACGCCTCGGGCCGAGTACTCCTTCGCCACGACCAATGGCCAAATTGCGTAGGTGCACTGTACTATGACTTTCAGCGAGACAACCGTCGCGAGCCGACAATCCTGTTTTATCCAAGACAGTATCGCACAGTGCTGGGCGGAAAGTTGTTTTATGGTGGTCGAGACGGAAACCTTGGTGAGTTCTTGGAACCGATCATTTCCCTCGCGCTCCGCATCAAAAAGGCATGCGACGCTCATGAAGTCCTGCTGTTTTTTTAGGACTATTACCCATTTAAGAGTCCAGAAACTGAGATCTTTCCGGGCATGTTTCTTTCCGAACCGATTTTCGAAGCAATGAAACAGTTGCATCGGAGACCGATGACGACTGCAAGCAAATTACCAGAAAGCCAGCGATCTTTGAGCAGTTTCAGCTGCAAAAAAGCCGGACAGGTTCCCCTGCCCGGCTTTCTCATCTCATCACGAACCCGGCGTGTTAGGCGGCGGGCATGCGCTGTTCGACGATCTCGGCCCACCAGCTGCAGCCGGAAGGGATAGCTTCGTCGTTAAAGTTATATTCCGGGTGGTGCACGGCGGCGGTGTCACCGTTGCCGACCAGAATATAGGCGCCGGGGCGCTCTTCCAGCATGAAGGCGAAGTCTTCGCCGCCCATGACCAGCGGGGCTTCGTCACACTGGCCGGTGATCGACTTGGCAACATCGGCGGCAAACTGGGTCTGCTCATCGTGGTTCACCATCACCGGATAGCCGCGCATGTAGTTCACATCCGCGGTGCCGCCAAAGGTGGCCGCAACGCCATTGCAGATCTCATTGATCCGCTTTTCGGCCAGATCACGCATCTCTTTGGACATGGTGCGCACGGTGCCGCGAATGGTCACGCGCTGCGGGATCACGTTGAACGCCTTGGAGGAGCTTTCCATCGAGGTCACCGACACAACGATCTGATCCACCGGGTCCGCATTGCGTGAGGCGATCGACTGCAGCGTGGTCACGGCAGTGGCGGTCATCACATTGGTGTCGATCACTTCCTGCGGCTTGGCGGCGTGGCCACCGCGGCCTTCAAAAACGATCTCATAGGTGTCGGTGGCGGCAAAGAAGGCGCCCGGACGGATCGCGAAGCTGCCCAGCGGGCGGCCCGGCCAGTTGTGCATGCCGTAGACTTCCTGAATGCCCCAGCGGTCCATCATTCCGTCTTCGCACATTTCACGACCACCGCCGCCACCTTCTTCGGCGGGCTGGAAGATCACCACAACAGTGCCGTCGAAGTTACGGGTTTCGCTGAGGTATTTCGCAGCCCCCAGCAGCATGGCGGTGTGACCATCGTGACCACAGGCGTGCATCGCACCGGGGGTCTTCGAAGCATAGTCCAGACCGGTCTGTTCGTGGATCGGCAGCGCGTCCATATCGGCGCGCAGGCCGATGACCTTGCCCGAGCCGGTCTTGTTGCCTTTGATCACGCCAACAACGCCGGTGCGGCCGATGCCGGTGACGATCTCATCGCAGCCGAACTCTTTCAGCTTGTCGGCCACAATGGCGCTGGTGCGGTGGGTTTCGAACAGGATCTCAGGGTTTTCGTGCAGATCACGGCGCCATTCGGTGATCTCATTTTGCAGTTCAGCAAAGCGGTTTTTGGTGGGCATCTTACGTCCTTCCAGATGGTGTTGGCCGTGCTCAGGCGCGCGGCAGTCGTCGTTCGATCAATTCAGCAAAGAAGCTGGTGCCATAGGGCGCAGCTTCGTCTGCGAAATCATATGCGGGGTGGTGGCAGGCCTGGCTATCCCCATTACCGAGGAAGATATAGGCGCCGGGGCGCGCTTCCAGCATGTAGGAGAAATCTTCGGCCGGCATGATGGGGGCTGTGTTGGCCTCAACCTTGGTGCCAACAGCGCGCGCGGCCTCGACAGCATGGGCGGTTTCGGCTTCGCTGTTGACAGTGGGCGGGTAGCCGCGGATGTAGTCGACCCGCGCGGTGGCACCATAGGCGGCGGCGGTGGCTTCGGCCACGGCTTTGACCCGCGCCTCCATCAGGTCGCGCACCTCAGGTTCAAAGCAACGCACCGTGCCGCGCAGCTTGGCGGTCTGCGGGATCACGTTCTGGGTGTCGCTTTCGGTCAGGAAGGTGGCGATGGTCAAAACCGCCTGTTTCACCGGATCAACGTTGCGCGACACGATTGAGTTCAGCGCAACCACCACATGGGCCGCCGCAAGGGTGGTGTCGATGGTCTGATGCGGCTCAGCGGCGTGGCCGCCCTTGCCTTCGATCACGATCTCCAACTCATCCGCGGAGGCCATCAGCGGGCCGGGACGGATGGCAAATTCACCCACCGGCACGCCAGGGGCGTTGTGCAGACCATAGACCTCATCCACGTTCCAGCGGTCCATACAGCCGTCCTCAACCATTTTGAGGCCCCCGCCCCCACCCTCTTCGGCGGGTTGGAACAGCAGCACCACGGTGCCATCAAAATTGCGGGTCTCAGCTAGGTATTTTGCCGCGCCCAGCAGCATGGCGGTGTGACCGTCATGACCGCAGGCATGCATCGCGCCCGGGGTTTTGGAGGCATAGTCCAGCCCGGTGATCTCATCCATCGGCAGCGCATCCATATCGGCGCGCAGGGCAATCACCCGGTCCGAAGTGCCGGCCTTGATGGTGCCCACAACGCCGGTGATGCCAATGCCCTCGACCACTTCATCGCAGCCAAAGGAGCGCAGTTTTTCGGCCACCACACCGGCAGTGCGATGCACATCGAACATCACCTCAGGATGCTGGTGGAAGTCGTGGCGCCATTCGGTGATCTCACCGTGCAGTTCTGCCACGCGGTTCTTAATCGGCATTTCAGGTCTCCCTCTTCTCAGCCCGGCCTTAGAGGCCCGGCCCCAATTCCAGTTTTGATCCGTCGCTGAAGCGCGACAGGCGGAAGCGGCTGAGGTCATGCCCCAGTGCGCCCCCGGTGATCAGATCGGCCATGATGCGACCAAAGGCCGGACCAATGCCGAAGCCATGGCCGCACATGCCGGTGCAGATGCTCAGCCCCTCAAGCGGTGCGTGATCGACCACCGGCACCACATCAGGCATCGCGTCAATCATGCCGGACCACACGGCCTTGATCCGTGGCGTGCCCAGCTGCGGGAACAACGCCCCAAAGGCGGCCAGCGTTTTTTCATGCAAGCCCATAGTGGGCTGTGGGTTCAGCACCCGCATGCGTTCAAACGGGCTTTCGTCCTGTGACGACCAGCGCCGTTTGGTGCCCCAGGCATCGGGGAAACCCTTGGGCGCGGCCGGATGGTATTTCGCCCCGAAAGGATGCGCCTTAATTTGCGGCATATAGGCCCCCAGATGGCGGAAGGCATCGGGGCCGATAAACAGCCGGTGCCAGCCGCCTGCGGCCAGGGTAAAACCACCGTCCGCGCGGCGGCGGAACGCCAGCGCATTGTTACCGGCGGCCGGCAGGTCAAGCGCGGGCAAAGGTTCGGTGGCCAGCACCTGCGCCTGCACCGAAAGCTGCGGCAGGTTTACACCGTGCTGACGCAGGAACAGCGCCGACCATGCACCGCCTGAGACCATGACATGATCCGCTTTGATCCGGCCCTTTTCGGTCACCACACCAGCAACCTTGCCCGCGGCGATATCCAAGGCACGCACGGCACAGTTTTCACGGATCACCACACCGGCCTTGGCGGCCGCGCGGGCAAAGATCGGCACGGCCACCCAGGGCTCTGCCTTCATGTCGGATGGCGTGTGCAGCGCGCCTGCAAAACGTTTTGTGGCACCGGGCAACAGATCAGCGGTCTGATCGGTGGTCAAAATCCGGCTGTCGACGCCATGGGCGCTGGCGTTTTGCAGCCAATCCTCATAGCCGGCGACCTCTTTTTCACTTTCGGCCAGATAGGCAACGCCCAGACGGGTCAGGCCCAGATCTTCCTCCACCTCACCCTGCAACTGGGTCCAGAGGTGATTTGCCTCGGTGGCGATGGGCAGCTCTGCCATGTCGCGCCCGGTCTGGCGGATCCAGCCCCAATTGCGTGAGGATTGTTCGGCCGCAACCCGGCCCTTTTCCAGCACCGCAACCTTCAAGCCTTTGCGGGCCAGAAACAGCGCGCTCATCACACCGATGACGCCGCCACCAACGATGGCCACATCCACTGCCTCGGGCAAGGGGCCGTCATGTTCTACCGGGCACTGAAGGCCCAACGGAAATGGCGTCATGCAAGCACCTCTTGCACCAGTTTCACCATAAACCGCTGCCCGGCCTCCAGCTGGGCAACCTCCAGAAACTCATCCGGTTGATGCGCCTGAGCGATGTCGCCCGGGCCGCAAACAACGGTGGAATAGCCATCATTCTGGAAATGACCGGCCTCAGTGCCGTAACTCACCACATTCTGCGAATTGTCCCCGGTCAGGCGGCGCACCAGCGCCTCGGCTTCGCCGTCAACCTCAGGCGCCAGACCGGTCAGGTCATAGGTTGGGGTCACTTCGATCCAGGTGTCCGGCACGATGGCTTTCATCTCGGCCTCAACCTCGGCCACCTTGGTGCGCAGCCGGGCCTCCCAGTCGTCGTTGTTTTCATCCGGCACATTGCGGAAATCGATTTCGAAGGTGCAGTCCTTTGCCGTGATATTGCCTGCTGTTCCGCCGGAAATCGTGCCCACATGGGTCGAGGTCCAGGGCGGCACGAACAGCGCCGCCGTCTCCGACGGGGTGCCGGCGGCCTGCGCCGCATTCATCTCATTGGCCCATTCGATCAGCTTGGCGCCAAACATGATAGCATTGACACCGGTGTGGATCAGCGAGGAATGCACCTCAAACCCATGCACATGAATGTCAAACGCGCGCCCGCCTTTATGGGCGGTGACCGCCTTCATCATCGAAGGCTCCCCCACAATCACGGCGGAGGCGCGCGGCAGATGTTTCTGCATTTCCTCAATCAGCGGCACCACTTCTTCGCAGCCGACCTCTTCGTCATAGGACAGCGCAATTTGCAGCGGGCGTGTGACGCCCTGACGTTTGGCTTCCACCAGCGCCCAAATGGCCAGCGCGTCAAAGCCTTTCATGTCGCAGGTCCCGCGCCCGAAAAGCTTGCCGTCTTTTTCCACCACAGTGAAAGGATCAGTGGTCCAGGGCTGGCCGTCCACCGGCACAACATCCGTGTGACCCGACAGCACGATACCACCAGCAACCTCAGGGCCGACATGGGCACAGAGCCCGGCCTTATCCCCCGCCTCATTATACTGGCGGTGGCAGGTGATCCCGTGACCGTTCAGGTAATCCTCAACCCAATCGATAAGGTCCAAGTTGCTGTCCCGGCTTACGGTCGGGAACGACACCAGCTTGTCCAAAATCTCACGGGGGGTCAGGAGGGTGGTCATGGGGATCCTTTTCAGTGCTTTACCAATATCGGCATCGGAGCCGGCCACGCATTGACACGGCCACCCCAAAGGCACCGGTAAAGGCCGGTGCCAAATCGGAAGCTGAGCGGTCAATCAGGGCAGACATGCAAAAACGCCAAACTGTGCAGAAGGCCAAAACCGACCACAGGGACCGGCAAAGGTCAATCAAGTGAAACTACGGGGGTCGCGCAGGGCACTGCCGATCAGCCGCAGGGCCGCCCCCCAAAGGCTTGGCGGCCCGAAGGCCGCCAAGGTGTTGATCAGTAACCGCTTTCCGAGGTGAGCACGAAGTGGCCGGGGCTCACTTCTTTGTACTCAGACGGGCCCGGCTCATATCCAACGGGGTGGATCGGCGATGGGATCGGTTTGAAGTTCAGCTCACGCTCAGACTTGCGCTGGTTCGGATCCGCAATGGGAACCGCCTTCATCAGCGCCTGAGTGTAGGGGTGCTGCGGATCTTCGAACACGGCCTGACGCGGCCCCAGTTCAACGATCCGGCCCAGATACATCACGCCCACATCGTGGCTGACGCGTTCCACAACGGCCATGTCGTGGCTGATGAACAGGAAGGACAGGCCCAGTTCCGCCTGCAGTTCCATCATCAGGTTCAAAACCTGCGCCTGCACCGACACGTCCAGCGCCGAAACCGCCTCATCAGCGATGATCAGCTTGGGGTTCAGCGCAAGGGCACGGGCAATCGCCACACGCTGGCGCTGACCGCCGGACAGTTCGTGCGGATAGCGGCGCAGGAAGCTGCGTGGCAGCTCCACCCGGTCAAACAGCATCTCAACCCGTTTCTGCATCTCACCGCTGGAATGGGTGCCGTAGTTGCGCATCGGCTCGGCCACCTGATCACCCAGCATCATCTGCGGGTTCAGCGAGGCAAAGGGATCCTGGAAGATCATCTGCATGTCCAGACGTGCGGCACGCAGTTCATTGTGATCCAGCGCCATGATGTCTTTGCCATCGATGTTGATGTGGCCCGCCTGCGGTTCCACCAAACGCAGGATCGACCGGCCGGCAGTGGATTTGCCACAACCCGATTCACCCACCAGCGACAGGGTGCGCCCTTTGTTGAGTGTGAAGCTCACATCCTCAACCGCGTGCACATTGGCCACGGTGCGGCGGAAGAAGCCGCCTTTTACCGGGAAGCGGGTGACGAGGTTCTTAACTTCCAGCAGCGGCTCATCAGTGCCGGCGATTGGGTCAAGGTTCTGGTTCTCACGGCCCAGGAGCTTCATCGGCTCCGGCAGCGCCTTGCCCTTCATTTCCCCCAGTTTCGGAACCGCGGCCAGCAGCGCCTTGGTATAGTCGTGCTGCGGGTTCTCAAAGATTTCTTTAACCGTGCCCTCTTCGACCTTATTGCCGCGGAACATGACAACCACGCGATCCGCCATCTGCGCCACAACTGCCATGTCATGGGTGATGAACATCACGGCCGTGCCGGTTTCGCGCTTCAGACGATCCATCAGCGCCAGGATCTCAGCCTGAATGGTCACATCCAGCGCGGTGGTCGGTTCATCCGCAATCAACAGGCGCGGCTCACAGGCCAGCGCCATCGCGATCACAACCCGCTGACGCATACCGCCAGACAGTTCGTGGGGGTATTGTTTCAGCCGACGCTCCGGTTCCGGGATGCGGACCTGCTTCAAAAGATCCAATGCACGGGCTTCTGCCTCTTTTTTAGACAGACCTTTGTGCAGACGCAGACCTTCAGTCAGCTGACGGCCCACGGTGAACACCGGGTTCAGCGCGGTCATTGGTTCCTGAAAGATCATACCAATCTCATTGCCGCGAATCGTCCGCATGAGATCCTGGTCGGTGTCAGCCAGGTTGATCTGCTCGCCTTCTTTGCGATCAAACACCAGTCTGCCGCCAGCAATTTCGCCACCGCCAAATTCAACCAGACGCATCAAGGAGAGGCTGGAGACCGATTTACCGGAGCCAGATTCCCCAACGATACAAACGGTTTCACCCGGATTTACGTCAAATGAGACATCTTCCACACCAACGACGGGCCCGTCCTTGGTCTGAAATTCAACCCGAAGGTTTTCGATCTTTGCAATCGGTTGATCCAGCATTCCCCTGATCCATTTTTGGTATCGTTGTTTCAGGCGACGCTATAGACAGCCCAAAGCCAGTGTCAAATCCGTATATCATTAGGTGATTAAACAGGCGCATTTCTACTTTAGCGACGCCCAAGAAATGCATGACTTTATGCAAAATTTGCATATGCCCCGCTAACCCTATGCAGATACCGTATATCTACCGTGCCGAGCGACAAAAGACCCGCGTACTACCCCTTGCTTTTTCGAATTATTCAGTTTGAGATGCGGCCAGCCGTGGGGCTTTCGGGGATAATCACCAACGAAATTAACCGGAATCTGACGATCAGGTTGCACCCGCGGATAGAATCATGGCCCGGCGAAGGGTCTTAATCCCCCCGTATGGGGAACTTGAGACACTTAACTGGGTGTCCAACAAGGAGTGGAAAATGAAAATTAAGACTCTCATGCTAGGTGCCGTCGCTGCGACCGCCCTGGCACCGGCTGCAATCGCTGAGCGCGGTTCCGACGGCCACGTCAACATCATCTACTGGCAGGCGCCTTCGATCCTGAACCCGTATCTGTCGAGCGGCACCAAGGACATCGAGTCCGCCTCGCTCGTCGTGGAGCCACTGGGCCGTTACGACCCGACCGGCGCGCTGGTTCCTTACCTGGCCGAAGAAATCCCGACCCTGGAAAACGGCGGTGTTTCGGAAGACCTGAAAACCATCACCTGGAAACTGAAGTCGGGCCTGAAATGGTCGGACGGTTCCGCTGTGACCTCGGCTGACGTTAAGTTCACCGCCGACTACTGCATGCACCCCGAGGGTGGCTGCGCGCAGCTGGCGAAATTCGAAGGTGTTGAGTCGGTTGACGTTATTGACGACCTGACCGTGAAAGTGACCTTCGGCGAAGCCAAGCCGAACCCTTACGGCCCGTTCATGGGTGGTCAATCGCCGATCATTCAGGCCGCTCAGTTCGCGGACTGCATGGGCGCCAAAGCCCCTGAGTGCACCACGGCCAACTTTGGCCCGATCGGCACCGGCCCGTTTGTTGTCACCGAGTTCAAGCCGAACGACGTGATCTCGATGGAAGCCAACCAGAACTACCGTGACGCAGCCAAGCCTGCCTTCGCGACCCTGACCTTCAAAGGCGGCGGCGACGCAACCGCAGCTGGTCGTGCCGTTCTGGAAACCGGTGAATTTGACTACGCCTGGAACCTGCAGCTGGCCCCTGAGGTCATCGCGAACATGGAAAAAGGCGGTAAAGGTAAAACCGTTGCAGCATTCGGTTCGCTGGTTGAGCGTATCGAAATGAACATGACCAACCCGTCGCCCGATCTGCCGGAAGGCGAGCGTTCGACTGCAGCCCACCCCCACCCGTTCCTGTCGGACCTGAGCGTGCGTAAAGCACTGTCGATGGCCATCGACCGCGAACTGCTGGTGGAAATCGGCTACGGCAAAGCAGGTCGCCCGACCTGTAACCTGGTGCCTGCACCGGCGATCTACGCTTCCGACAACACCGACTGTCTGACCCAGGACATCGCTGGCGCCAACGCACTGCTGGACGAAGCTGGCTGGGTTAAAGGTGCTGACGGCATCCGCGCCAAAGACGGCGTTAAACTGTCGATCCTGTACCAGACCTCGACCAACGCCGTTCGTCAGGACTTCCAGGCTCTGATCAAACAGTGGTGGAGCGAAATCGGTGTTGAAACCGAACTGCGCAACATCTCGGCATCGGTCTTCTTCGGTGGTGACCCGGGTTCGCCTGACACCTTCCAGAAGTTCTACGCTGACGCTGAAATGTACGCCAACAACTTCGACGGTACCGACCCTGAGTCGTATCTGGCACAGAACACCTGTGATAAGGCACCTAAGCCTGAATCGCAGTGGCAGGGTGAGAACATCAACCGTTTCTGTAACCCAGAATTCGACGCGCTGGTTGCTGAACTGGCCAAAACCGGTTCGCTGGCCAAGCGTGGTGAGCTGGGTCGTAAGCTGAACGACATGCTGACCAAAGACAGCTATGTGAAGATCCCGCTGGTTGACCGTGGTCGCGTATCGGCCCACGCAAACACCCTGGGTGGTGTTGTTCTGAACACCTGGGACTCTGAGCTGTGGAATGTCGCTGACTGGCACCGCATCAAGTAATCCCGCGTGATTATTGCCCCGGCCCACCTCGGGCCGGGGCTTTTTCTTGAGCGCGCGAGAGTGTATGACCGCGCGCAGAAACAAGAATAGCCGCAAAGGCCTCCGTATATGCTGACTTTTACTGTTCGACGATTGGTGTTGGCCGTGCCAACCCTGTTGTTCATCAGCCTTGTCATCTTCCTATTGCTCGAGCTGGCGCCGGGCGATCCGATGGCACAGGTCCCGCTCACCGTACCGCCAGAGGTAAAGGAAAAGATGCGCGAAGCGCTGGGTCTCGGCCAGCCAGTGCACATCCGTTTCGTCAAATGGCTGGTGCAATTCTTCTGGATTGAACCCCAGGTTCTCTTTGACCACGTCTTTGGCACCACCTTCGCCGAAGGCAAGCTGCGCGTGCTCAGCTGGCAGACCCGTTCGCCGGTTATGGACATCGTTGTGCAGCGTATGCCGCAGACCCTGTGGGTTGTGGGCATGTCCTATATCATCGGTGTGCTGATCGCGCTGCCGATCGGGATCTACTCGGCCTACCGCCAGTATTCGATCTTCGATCAGGTTGGTACCTTCATCTCGATGATCGGCTTCTCGGTGCCCACCTTCTTCACCGGCGTTTTGTTGATCGTGATCTTCTCGGTGAACCTTGGCTGGTTCCCCTCGATCTATGACACCACCCATAAGGTGACCGATTGGGACAGCTTCGTTGTGCAACTGCGACAGCTGGCGATGCCGGTCTTTGTGCTGGCGCTTTACAACGCCGCACAGATCAGCCGCTTCATGCGGGCCTCGATGCTGGACAACCTCAATCAGGACTATGTCCGCACCGCACGGGCCAAAGGCCTGGGTGAAAAGGCCGTGGTGCTGGTACACGTGCTGCGCAACTCGATGATCCCGGTTGTGACCGTGATCGCCCTGGGGGCGCCGCAGGTCTTTGGGGGTGCGATCATCACCGAACAGGTGTTCAAGGTGAACGGTCTGGGCCATCTGCTGATCGGCGCGATTGAGGCCAACGACCTGCCGACCGTGCAGACGCTGACCTTTATCTTTGCGCTGCTGATCGTGGTCTTCAACATCATTGCCGATGTCCTCTACGGCATCCTGGACCCGAGGATTCGCTATGACTGATGAAAAGCAAACCGCACCGATCGGCGCCCTGTCCGATCCGATGCCCTCTGCCCCGCCGCGCAGCCAATGGCGTGCCGTGTGGGAACAGTTCAAAACCCACAAAGGGGCTTTGCTGGGCGGCATCATCTTCCTGGTGATCGTTCTGACCGTGTTTGTTGGTCCCTGGATCTGGCCTTATGACCCGACCTACATCGACATCCGCGCCCGGAACCAGGGCCCGAGCTTTGCCCACCCGCTGGGCACCGATCAGCTGGGCCGCGATACGCTGGCGCGTATGATGGCCGGCGGTCAGGTTTCGGTTGCCGTGGGCATCACCGCGATGCTGCTGGCGCTGTTTCTGGGCTCGCTGGTGGGCGTGCTGGCCGGCTTCTTCAAGAAGCTTGACGGCCCGCTGATGCGCCTCACTGACCTGTTCCTGGCGCTGCCGCTGCTGCCGCTGCTCTTGGTTATGGTGTTGTTGTTCCGCGACACGCTGAACCAGGCCTTTGGACCTGAGACCGGGATCTTCATCCTGATCGTTCTGGCTATCGGTGTGACCAGCTGGATGCCAACCGCACGGATCGTGCGCGGTGACGTTCTGGCGCTGAAGGAGCGTGAGTTCGTTCTGGCCGCCCGTTCCATCGGGACCAAAAACGGCAAGATGATCACCCGCCACATCCTGCCCAACGTGCTGTCGCCCATCATGGTGTCGGCCACGCTGGGGATCGCCAACGCGATCATCACGGAATCGGCGCTGTCTTTCCTTGGCCTTGGCTTCCCGCCGGACTTCCCGACCTGGGGCCGCCTGCTGTTTGATGCCACCGACTACCTGCAGCAATACCCTGAGCGGGTGTTCTGGCCGGGTCTGGCCATCTCGCTGACGGTGCTGAGTGTGAACTACCTTGGCGACGGTCTGCGCGACGCATTGGACCCCCGGATCCGCGGTCGCTAAAGGCGCAAATAAGAACACTGGAACGGCCCGCTGTCCCTGCAGCGGGCCGTTTTCTTTGCCCAAGCTTGCAGCACAAACGTCCGTTCTGGCAGCGGCGCCCCGATCGGGAAACCGTTCCCCTTAGAGCCACCAATCCAACCGACAGAGAGATTGATTTCCCTCAATCATATTGGCATTCGTGCATTTGTTCGCATGTGAGGTGACGAAATGTACGAAGCTCTGTTGGAAACTCTCTCCTTCATCCCCGGTCTGGAAGACAAGACCGCACCCGAGGTGGCCGTCTATGCCGGTCTGATCCTTGGCGTGCTGTTTGGCGCTGTTGCGCAGGTGACCCGCTTCTGTTTCCGGCGCGCCGTTGTCAGCGGCCCGGATCAACGTCAGGCCGCAGGTGTCTGGCTGACCGCACTGGCGCTGGCCATCCTCGCTACGCAGTTTGCGGTCATGTACGGGCTGATCTCCTTCGACGATCACCGTTTCATGGTCACTGACCTTCCCGTTGCCGCCATTGCCCTTGGCGGGCTGATGTTTGGAGCCGGCATGGTGCTGACCCGCGGCTGTGTCTCCCGCCTGACCGTGCTCAGTGGCTCTGGCAACCTGCGGGCCCTGACCGTACTGGTGGTCTTCGCCATTGTCGCCCATGCCACTCTGAAAGGTGTGTTGGCGCCGCTGCGTACAGCACTCGGCAGCTATACGGTTCCGCTTGAAAGCGCCGCCCTCCCCGGCGCGGGACCGATCCTGGCCGCACTCATCGCCTTTGCCCTTCTCACCGTTGCCGCCCGATCGGGTGCCCGCCCCTCACATCTGATCGGCGGCGCGGTGATTGGCCTGCTGGCGGCGGCGGGCTGGGTCACCACCGGCTATGTGCTCTATGATGATTTTGACCCGGTGGCGCTGGAAAGCCTCAGCTTCACCCTGCCCGCCTCGGAAACCCTGTTCTGGACCATCGCGTCTTCTTCGATCTCGGCAACCTTCGGCACCGGCCTGTTGGGGGGCGTGCTGGCGGGCGCCGCCGTGGCAGCGCTGATCCGGCGGGAGTTCACATGGCAAAGCTTTGACAGCCCGGCCCAAACCGGCCGCTACCTCAGCGGTGGCGCCTTGATGGGGGTTGGCGGTGTTCTGGCTGGCGGCTGCACCTTGGGTGCGGGCCTGTCGGGTGTGCCGACGCTTTCGGTCGCCGCTGTGCTGGCCATCCTGGCCATTGCAGTCGGTGGCGCGCTGACCGACCGGCTCTTGCGGTTCAGTGCATCTTCTTCTGGATCCGCCGGATCATCCACCAAACCAACGCTACAACCGGCAGAGTAAGCGCTGCTGTCAGCTCGGCCTTGCTAAGGCCGAGCCACTTTGCCACCGGATAGCCGCCGTAAGAGGCGAGCGAGACCGCATAATAGCTGATCGCCACCACCGACAGGCCTTCGACGGTTTTCTGTAGCTTCAGCTGCATATCAGCGCGCCGATCCATGCTTTCCAGCAGCATCTGGTTCTGCGCCGAGCGTTCCACATCCACCCGTGTGCGCAGCAATTCGCCCGCACGCATCGCCCGGTCTGACAGATCGGCCAAACGGCCTTCGGTGGATTTCACCGTCCGCATCGCCGGATCATAGCGCCGCATCATAAACTCCGCGAAGGTCTGACGGCCCTGAAACCGCTCCTCCCTCAGGACTGAGATCCGCTGGTTCACAATCGCCTCATAGGCCCCCGTCGCGCCAAACCGAAAGGCATTGCGGGTGACCATCTGTTCCAAGGCAGCGGAGGTTGACAGCAACCGCGCCAGCGTTTCCTCCGCCGGCAGGGTTTCATCGCCCAGCTGATCCACCAGCTGTGACAGGGTCTTTTCAACCTCCCCCAAGGGGGCTGACAGCTGCTTCACACGGGCAAAGCCCAGCATCGACATGCTTTTGTAGGTCTCAATCTCACACAGGCGCTGCACGATGCGCCCCACCCGCCGGGTGCCTGTTTCGGTATTGGCAAAAACCGCAAACCGCGTGTGTCCCGCGGGATCGATCCGAAAATCGCCGGCAAGGATCGCGTCATCATCCAGCACCCGGCTGACCGCCAGACTTTCGGGCACAAACCAATCGCTGAGCAGCGTATCAACCGCTGCACTCTCAGGTCGTTTCTGCACCCGGATATGACAGGCCGCGACACGTACACCCGGCGCTTCGGCCAGCCAATCCTTGGGGAAGACCTCAAAGTCCGCCGGGTCAAAGGCGCGATCTGACAGGGTGGAGGTAAAGGCGGTATAGGTCACAAATTCCGTGTGGCTTTCCCATTTCACCTCATGGCGGCCGATGCGGCCCGAATAATGGGTGGCCCCCGGCTGCGGATGTGGCGCGCCATGGCGATCCAACAGGGCAATCAGATGCTGCAGATCCGCCTGCCGGTCGCGTCCCACCGCCTGTTCAGGCCGCTTGATGGCGACGTAAACGGCCGTACAGGGCACATCCAGGGTTGGGAACGGACGGGCGTGCAATTCATTGGCCAATTCGTACCGCAGCGGGTGATCTGTGATCGACATCTTGGGGGCCCTCAAATCTCAGTGGGTCTTTGATGGCAGATCAGAATGTAAAAACAAGTTATTTTTCAGTGCGTTGAAGGAATACTTCAGCATACAATTCCGCACTCCCCCACGCAGTCGGCCGCGGAATGCCCCGGGGAATGCGGCCAGCACAACACAGGGTCAGGGTTGTTTTTCGCTCGTACAACTCTACGCCTAAGGGATCACGGAGGATTGCAATGAACGAGGCCTGCCCCCCTCAGACCTACCATGGCCCCGATGCCTATGCGCTGGCTGATTGGCGGCGCCGGATCAATGACCTTTATGCTGCGGTGCGCGCCACCCGAGATGCCCGTGCCGGCTGGGCGCTCTGGCATGAAACCCGCAGCCATATGTTCCAGTGTCACCCGATGTCCCCGCTGCCCAAACAGGCGCGGTCCGGCCATTATGATATCCCGGTCTTCCCCTATGATCCCAGCCTGCGGTTTGAGGTGTCTCTGGATCCCTTGACGGGTGCTGCGCCGCTGCAGTTTGATCTGGGCGCGGATGGCCCGATGCAGGCCCGCCCGGTGGCGCGGACACGGGGTCTTCAGCGCCTTGGGGCAGAGCTGACCCTCTATTGGATCGAAGGCTACGGTGGCGGGCTGTTCCTGCCATTTCGCGACGCAACCAACGGGCATGGCAGCTATGGCGGCGGGCGGTATCTGATCGATGCAATCAAAGGGGCGGATCTGGGGCTCGACCGGGACGGCAGGCTGATCTGCGACTTCAACTTTGCCTACACGCCGTCATGTGCCTTTGGCGATGGCTATGTCTGCCCGCTGTCCCCTGCTGAAAACACCCTGCCCCAACCGGTGCGTGCGGGTGAGCGGTTTGAGGCAGCTGCCCCCCTTAACCGGTGACCAGCACCGTGCCCTGGGCAATCGCGCAAAGTTTCTCTTCCCCGTCTTTCAGCGCGTAGACTTTGCAGGAACAGACCGCCTGACGTTTGCCATGGCTTTCCACCTCGGCCCGGGCGATCAGGCGTTCCCCAATGGCGGGGCGGGAATAGTTGATCTTCATCTCCAGCGTCAGCACCTGGCCCAGAACAGAGGCCCCCGCATAGGTCAGCGCATTATCCGCCAGATAGCTGACCGCACCGCCATGCACGAAGCCATGCTGTTGCTTCAGCTCATCGCGCACCGGCAGGTGCAGCTCGGCAAAGCCCTGTTCGAATTTCTCCAGCTCCGCGCCCAGCAGCACGCTGAACGGCTGTTTCTGCAGAATGCCGCGGCCAAATTCCAGAATATCCATATCCGATCTCCTCTGCGCGCCAGAGGAGAGGTTTTGCGCAGGACTGTCAAAGGCGACCACGGGCCAACCCAGCGCCCAGCGGCGCAAAGAAGAAGCCCCACCAGATTGGCGGGGCTTTCAATTCTCAAAACATGAGCTGGATCAGCTGATGCGGGTCAGCAGGTCATCCAGCGACTTCTTGGCGTCACCGTAGAACATGCGGGTGTTCTCTTTGTAGAACAGCGGGTTTTCGATACCGGAATAACCGGTGCCCTGACCGCGTTTCGACACAAACACCTGCTTGGCTTTCCAGCATTCCAGAACCGGCATGCCCGCGATGGGGCTGTTCGGATCTTCCTGCGCGGCCGGGTTCACGATGTCATTCGAACCGATCACGATGGCCACATCGGTTTCGGGGAAGTCATCGTTGATCTCATCCATTTCCAGCACGATGTCGTAAGGCACTTTTGCCTCAGCCAGCAGCACGTTCATATGCCCCGGCAGACGACCGGCCACAGGGTGGATCGCGAAACGCACGTTCTTGCCCTTGGCGCGCAGGCGACGGGTCAGTTCCGCGACGTTCTGCTGCGCCTGTGCCACTGCCATGCCGTAGCCCGGGATGATCACGATGCTGTCGGCCTCTTCCAGTGCGGTCGAAACGCCGTCAGCGTCGATGGCGATCTGTTCGCCTTCCACTTCCATCGCCGGACCGGCTGCGCCGCCGAAGCCGCCCAGGATCACCGAGATGAACGAGCGGTTCATCGCCTTACACATGATGTAGCTGAGGATCGCACCGGAGGAACCAACGAGCGCACCCACCACGATCAACAGGTCGTTGCCCAGCGAGAAACCAATCGCCGCAGCCGCCCAGCCCGAGTAGCTGTTCAGCATCGACACAACCACCGGCATGTCGGCGCCGCCGATGCCCATGATCAGGTGATAGCCGATGAACAGCGACGCTATGGTCATGATGATCAGCGGCAGCAGGCCACCGGTGTTGCAGTACCAGATCAGCGCCACCAGCGACAGGATCGCCGCCGCCGCGTTCAGCACATGGCCACCGGGCAGCTTGGTTGCTGCCGAGGTCACTTTGCCCGCCAGCTTGCCATAGGCCACCACCGACCCGGTGAAGGTCACCGCACCGATGAAGATACCCAGGAACAGCTCAACCCGCAGGATGCCGATCTCAACAGCGTCCTTCTTAGCCAAAAGCTTAGCAAAGCCTTCCAGCGCTTTCTTCTCATCCGCGCCCATCGCCAGCACACGGCCCAGTTCGATGTGGGCGATGAAACCCACAAAGACAGCGGCCAAACCCACGAGCGAGTGCATCGCCGCCACCAGTTCCGGCATCTGGGTCATCTGCACCCGGTTGGCCAGCTGGTAGCCGATGATACCCCCCGCCGGGATCAGCAGGATGGAGACCCACCACAGACCAGCACCGGGGCCGATCAGGGTTGCAAATACCGCCAGCCCCATGCCGACGATGCCGTACCAAACGGCGCGTTTGGCGCTTTCCTGACCGGACAGACCGCCCAGCGACAGGATGAAGAGAACAGCCGCAACAACGTAGGCGGCAGTCGTGAAACCAAAGTCCATAAGTCCTTACTCCTTAGGATTTCTGGAACATGGCGAGCATGCGCCGTGTCACGAGGAAGCCGCCAAAGATGTTGATCCCGGTCATGAAGACCGACAGCGCGGCAAGGAGGATCACCAGGAAGGAGCCCGAGCCGATCTGCATCAGCGCGCCCAGAATGATGATCGAGGAGATCGCGTTGGTCACCGCCATCAGCGGGGTGTGCAGCGAGTGCGCAACGTTCCAGATCACCTGGAAGCCGACAAACACCGCCAGAACAAACACGATGAAGTGCTGCATGAAGCTGGCCGGGGCCACCAGACCAACACCCAACAGCAAAACCGCGCCAACGGTCAGCAGGGTCACCTGGTTCTTGGTCTGCTTCTTGAACTCAGCCACTTCCTGCGCACGTTTTTCTTCCGGCGTCAGCTCAGGCACGGTTTCCTTCGGCTTGGCCGCAATCGCCTGCACTTTCGGCGGCGGCGGCGGGAAGGTGATCTCACCCTGATGGGTCACGGTCGCGCCGCGGATCACGTCATCTTCCATGTCGTGGTTGATCTGGCCGTCCTTTTCAGGGGTCAGGTCAGCCATCATGTGACGGATGTTGGTGGCATAAAGGCTGGAGGCCTGCGCCGCCATCCGCGACGGGAAGTCGGTGTAACCGATGATGGTCACGCCATTTTCGGTCACGATCTTCTCGTCTGCGACGGTCAGCTTACAGTTGCCGCCCTTTTCCGCCGCAAGGTCCACGATGACCGAACCCGGCTTCATCGCCTCGACCATGTCTTTGGTCCACAGCTCAGGCGCTTCGCGGTTCGGGATCAGCGCGGTGGTGATCACGATGTCCACTTCGGGGGCCAGTTCGCGGAACTTGGCCAGCTGCGCTTCGCGGAACTCATCGGACTGAACCGAGGCATAGCCACCGGTCGCGGCGCCATCGGTGCCCTCTTCTTCGAAGTCCAGATAGACGAACTCAGCGCCCATGGACTCAACCTGCTCAGCCACTTCGGGACGCACGTCAAACGCCAGCGTGATCGCGCCCAGCGAGGTTGAGGTGCCGATCGCGGCCAGTCCGGCCACACCCGCGCCCACAACCAGCACTTTGGCTGGCGGCACTTTACCCGCAGCGGTCACCTGACCGGTGAAGAACCGGCCAAAGTTGTTGCCCGCCTCGATCACCGCGCGGTAGCCGGCGATATTGGCCATGGAGGACAGCGCATCCATTTTCTGGGCGCGGCTGATCCGTGGCACCATTTCCATGGCGATCACATTGGCGCCTTTGGATTTGGCCAGTTCCATGCCTTCTTCGTTCCCACCGGGGTTGAAGAAGGAGATCAGCGTCTTTTCTTTGTTCAGACGCTTCAGCTCGGTTTCATTGGGCTGACGGACCTTGGCAATGATGTCGGCGCCTTTCCACAAAGCGGCGGCGGTTTTGACGATCTCAACACCGGCCTCCTCATAGGTGGCATCCGAGAAGCCCGCGGCCAGACCGGCCCCGCTCTCGATGGCACATTCATAGCCGAGTTTCTGTAGCTGACGCGCCGAGTCCGGCGTCATCGCGACACGGTTTTCGCCGTCAAAGATTTCCTTTGGCGTTCCGATTTTCAACTGTCACGTCCCCCTTCAGAACTGTGTTCGTTGCTTCGTTTAGAACGAAGATGTTAACTCATTCGGGCGCGCAATAATATTGCGCAGAACTACGCACCCTTGTGATACCTATTTCGCACCCATGTCAAACCTAACGTAAAGCCAAGGCTTAGACCCAACGCCGCGTCTTTTGACAATAGCGCGCAAAATCTAAGCGAAATTTCTTTCGCAGGGCGTTTTCTTCTGGGATGACAAAACGTTTCTCGATGAACCAAAGAAAAATAGGCACCAATGGCAAGGACAAAATTGTATCGAAACACAAGATCACCCCGGCCAGGATCAGCACATAGCCAAGATAAATAGGGTTTCGGGACCATTTGAAGACCCCGCCTGTGACCAGCTTTGCGGCCTCACCTCGGGGATGAAACGTGGTCTGCATCCGCCGCATTTGACTGACCGCCATCGCGATCAGGATCACCCCACCGCCCAATAAAACGGCACTGAGGAGGTCAATAATTGGGCTCTTTAGGCTCAACCCCGCCGGCACCACCTGCGGCAGGGCTAAGGCCAGCAAAACAGTCAGCAAAAGCCACACCGGAGGGATATCAAATGTCTTCATTTTGCTTTCCTGACACCAATGGCACCCCGCGCCGCGCCCATGTCGATCACGGGCGACCATTCCGGGCGCTCTGATCTCACTGACGGGTTCACCCCAACGTTATCGGCGGGACGGCCGGAGCCATCCCGCCTGCGGGGTCAAACTGCCCGCCCGGAACCAAGACCGACAAGGGCTTTTATGCGGGGAAAGCCGCGGCCTTGTGTCCCGGAGGAGCCTCGGAGTGACAATTTGGACCTGCCCCCATTCTGGGATCGGCCAAATTGTCCAATAGAATCGACTGCTTGGTTGGCAGTGATGCTTATTCCCATTCCATTTCTTCAAAGACACGACCGGCGTTTTTCGTCGCCAGCTCCTCAAAGGTGTCCAGATTCGCCCAGGCGCTCTGATCGACATAGTAGGCGCCCGCCAGATCACCGCCCTCATCGATATGCGCCCCCACCTTGGCGCGCAGATCGCTCAGATAATCGTAGGTGTAGCGGCGGACCTGCGCCAGATTGGTTGGGTGACCATGACCGGGGATCACATAGGTGGGCGCCAATGGCTCCATCTCCGTTTCCCATGTTTCCAACCAGCAGGAGGTGCAGATACCCTCAAAGATCGGCAGCATCCGCTCATGAAAGGCGATATCACCCGCGATCAGCATGCCCCAATCGGGCAGCCAAACCTGCGTGTCGCCCGGATCATGGGCCGGCCCCATATGCATCACCTCAATCTGCACCCCGCCAAGGGTCAGGCTGTAGCTGTCTTCAAAACTGAGGTTCGGCGTCACGGTGCGGGTGCCTTCGGCCTTATCGCGGTTGTAGCGTTCCATCCCCTGCAGGATAAAATCCGCTTCTGAGGTAAAGGCCTCAATCGCATCGACATGGGCCAAAATATCGACGCCCAGATCCATCCAATAGGCATTGCCCAGCATCGCATGGCCCTGGCCGTTTTCGTTGATCACCAGAACCACCGGCTGATCGGTGACCGCCTTGATCTCCTCATGCAGGGCGGCGGCCAGCCGGACCGAGGCGCCACCGTTCACCACAACAACGCCTTCGTCTGTCACGATGAAGGACAGGTTGTTGTTGTGGCCTGAGTTCTCATAGGTCGGCGGTGCCGTGGCCCCGATGGCCGAAAACACATGCGGGATCACCTCAACCGGCTTGGAATACAGTTCCGACCCCGGATATTGATCCGCAATGTCTTCGCTGGCCAAAGCAACAGATGCAGTGGCAGCGGCAATAACGCCCAGTAGCGGTGCATTCAGTTTCATAGTGATCCTCCCGACCTCAAATCGCGATCAAATTCACTCATGCGAATGTAATTGTAAAGACCGTAACACACACATGTGCAGAAATGACCCAGCGGAAAATCGCCTCTGACTTGCACCGGGGGCTGGCGTGGCTATCGTCATCCCCAACACGGGAGGACTGAATATGCATCTGAAGGGAAAACACGCGCTGGTCACCGGCGGCGGCACCGGAATTGGACTAGGCATCGCAAAAGCCCTGGCGGCACAGGGCGCCGAGGTGACCATCACCGGCCGTCGCCTCGACGTGCTGGAGGCTGAGGCCGGCAATGGCCTTCACGCACTACAGATGGATGTGGCCGATGAGGCATCGGTGGTTGACGGCGTTACCGCAGCGGTGGCGGCGCGTGGCCCGATCCAGATCTGTGTGCCCAACGCCGGCATTGCCGAAGGCCGCGCCCTGCATAAGACCGAGATGGAGTTCTGGCGCCAGATGATGGCGATCAACGTAGATGGCTGTTTCCTGACCATCCGCGAATGCCTGAAATCGATGCATGGCACCGATTGGGGCCGGGTGATCGCCGTCAGCTCCATCGCGGGGCTGCGCGGGTTGAAAGGTGGCGCCTGCTACACTGCCACCAAACACGCCATGGTCGGCATGATCCGGGCGCTGGCGGCAGATTACGCAGGCAAACCTTATACGTTCAACGCGCTCTGCCCGGCCTATGTGGACACAAACATCGTGCCGCAAAACGTCGAAAGCATCATGAAACGCACCGGCATGAGCGAAGAAGAGGCGCTGCAGGTGATGGTCGGCGCCAACCCGCATGGCCGGTTGATCACGGTGGAAGAGGTGGCCGAGGCCGCGATGTTCCTTTGCGGTGAGCACTCCGGTTCCATGAACGGGCAGACCGTGCAGATCTCTGGCGGCGAAATGTAAGGGGGCGGCGATGACCCGGGATGAGTTTAATCAGTTCTGTGCTGGCCTCACTGCCACCAGCCATGTGGTGCAATGGGGTGATTCCGACGTCTGGAAAGTGGCCGATAAGGTCTTTGCGATCTGTGGCTGGGCCGAGGGGCGCGATGCCTTCACCTTCAAGGTGACCCAGCTGGGGTTTGAGGTTCTCTCAGAAATGCCGGGCCTGCGCCCGGCCCCTTATCTGGCCTCACGCGGGATGAGCTGGGTCCAGCAATATAAGGATCCAGGCCTCAGCGATAGTGAATTAAAACAACACCTTATCGCGTCCTATGAATTGGTCGCCGAAGGCCTCTCCAAAAAGAAACGCCGCGCCTTGGGCATCCCGATTCCGGGTGAAGACGGCTAAGGCGCTTCCAGCAACACATCACGAAACGTGATATAAATTCGCACAAGAATTGCTGGTGCATCGTAAAAATCCTTCCGCTAAGCACGGGACAACAACAGGCCAACCTGGGCCAGCAGACGTGTCGCACTACGTGTTAGCGGGAGGAAAAGATGACCGATTTCAGCGCCACCAAAGAGATGTTCTATCTGCCCGAAGGCATGATCTATCTGGACGGCAACTCACTCGGCCCGCTGCCGAAAGCGGCCCCTGCCAAGATGGCTGAGGTGATGCAGGACGAATGGGGTGAATATCTGATCACCGGCTGGAACAAAGCCGGTTGGATGGCGCGCCCAACCGAAATCGGCAACCGGATCGCCCGTCTGATTGGCGCCGAAGAAAACCACGTGATGATCGGCGACACCCTGTCGATCAAGGTCTTCCAGGCCGTCGCGGCGGCGATGTCGCTGCAACACGCCAAAGGCGGTGCTGCCGCGGCGCGCAAGGTGATCCTCAGCGATAATGGCAACTTCCCCTCGGACCTCTATATGGCCGAAGGGCTGATCAAGACCCTGGACCGCGATGGCACCCTGGGTCTGGAACTGCGTGTCGTCGACCCCGAAGCGGTGGCTGAAAACCTCACCGATGAGGTGGCGGTGATGATGATCACCGAGGTGGATTACCGCACCGGGCGCAAACACGACATGAAGGCGCTGACCGAAAAGGCCCATGCCAATGGCATCGTCACCGTGTGGGATCTGGCCCATAGCGCCGGTGCGCTGCCGGTGGATCTGGCGGGCTGTCAGGCGGATTTCGCAGTAGGCTGCACCTATAAGTATCTCAACGGTGGCCCCGGCGCCCCGGCCTTCATCTATGTGAACCCGAAACATGCCGATGTGGCCGAGCCTGCGCTGTCGGGCTGGCTGGGCCATGATGCACCTTTTGCCTTTGAACAAAGCTACCGCGCCGGTGCTGGTGTGGAACGTATGCGCGTCGGCACCCCGCCGGTTCTGGCCAATGCGGCGCTGGCGGCGGCGCTGGATATCTGGGACCTGACCGATATGGAAACGATCCGCGCCCGCTCCAATGAGCTTTGCGATCTGTTCATCAAAGAGGTTGAAGCCCGCTGCCCCATGCTGGAGCTGGCCACGCCCCGTGACGCAAATGTGCGCGGCAGCCAGGTCTCCTTCCGCTTCAAGGAAGGCTACGCCGCCATGCAGGCCGTGATCGCCCGCGGCGTGATCGGTGACTTCCGCGCGCCGGACATCATGCGCTTTGGCTTCACCCCGCTTTACGTGGACGAACAGGACGTGATCAAAGCGGCCGAGATTATCGAGGACGTGATGGTCAACGATCTGTGGGATCAGCCGGAATACAAGGTGCGCAACCGCGTCACCTGAGCCCGGATGCCAGAACCCACCCAACATATCCCTCTGTGCCGCCCCAGTTTCTGGGCGGCCTTCTGGCGGGCCAAGGCCCGCCTCACCTCTATTGTCACCTGACCGCCGGATAATTCGCGCCCCCGCAGCGCCTTCATCTTGCTATAAATACTCAAATCCCCCCGCTGCCGCCTGATGCGCCAGTGGATGTTCCAGGTGACACAGATGACCAAAGAAACCCCGAACACCCCCTATAACCCCGCCAAAGACGGCGCCCAGATGAGCTTTGACGGGCGGATGTCCTATGGCGATTATCTGGGACTGGATGCGATCCTCAGCGCCCAGCACCCGCTGTCCTCGGCCCATGATGAACTGCTGTTCATCATTCAGCACCAGACCTCTGAGCTGTGGATGAAACTGGCCGTGCATGAGCTGCACGCCGCCCGCGATCTGCTGAAAGACGGGCAATACCGCCCCGCCTTCAAGATGCTGGCGCGGGTCAGTCGGATTTTTGAACAGCTCAATTCCGCCTGGGATGTGCTGCGCACCATGACGCCGTCTGATTACACGCGCTTCCGCGAGGATCTGGGCCAAAGCTCGGGCTTTCAAAGCTACCAGTACCGTCAGATCGAGTTTATGCTGGGCAACCGCAATCAAGCGATGCTGAAACCGCATGCTCATCGCGCAGACCTGACAGAACTGCTGACCGCTGAACTGGCGCAGCCGTCGCTCTATGATGTGGCCCTTGCGGCGCTGGCCCAGGCCGTGGGCCTGCCGGATGAGGTGCTGAACCGCGCCCCAGGCACCCCCTATCAGACCAGCGAAGCCGTGACCGCGGCCTGGACCAAGATCTACCAAGACCCAGAGGCCCATTGGGAGCTGTATGAGCTGGCCGAAAAGCTGGTGGATCTGGAGGATTACTTCCGCCGCTGGCGCTTCAACCATGTCACCACGGTGGAACGGGTGATCGGCTTCAAACGCGGCACCGGCGGCACCGGTGGGGTCAGCTATCTGCGCCGCATGTTGGAGGTTGAGCTTTTCCCGGAACTCTGGCATCTGCGCACCGCACTCTAAGCGATGACACTAAGGTCGTTGCCCTATCAGGGGCTGCGGCCGCAAATCTGGAAACAACCACCGCGCATTGCGCCGACTCGTTTCCCAATAAGAAACAATAAGACCTTACCGCGCAGACATATTGCCGGGAAATAAGGCCAAAGGATGACACAAATCAGCCCCAGCCCCCAGCGCAGAACCACCCTACCCCCGTGCGGTGCCTTAACCCAAACTTAGCACAGCCCCTTTAAACACAGCGCTTCCTGCCCCTGTTCCCTCCTGGCGGATCAAACAGACGTGGTGGATGTGCCGCGTTTGACCTGCCTCATTTCCCTCAGGCCTTGCGCAGATATGCCGCGATGTCGCCCCTTTCCGCCCCAAACCCTGCCGCAGCCCGGCACTAATCTTGCTGTTAGTCAAACACTTACGCGCGCTCGCGCCTTATTGGAGCCCATGACATGCCGTCTGGATATCTGGTCACACTCGGAGATGGTTCGCTGGATGCAGGCGATGTGATCAGCGGCAGCCTGATCACCTTCACCACGGATCAGACCATCGGCTCGGGTCAATGGACTTGGACCGGCACCTATAACGGCACCCCCTATACCAATGAGGTCGAGCCGGGCACCTATTACCTGGCCACAGATGGCAACGTCTACTTTGAGCCCAGCTTTGGCCCGGTGACCACGCTGACCTCCTCCACGGTCGTTTCCGCGCCTAGCTTTAGCTTGCCCACCGATGGCATCGTGGATGGCACTGGCGACGCTGAGGTGATCGATGGCAGCTACACAGACAGCGGCGGGGACAGCGTCAGTTCTGGTGCCGACAGCATTGTCGCTGGTGGCGGTGATGACACCATCACCGCGCAGGGTGGCAACGACACGATTGAGGCTGGCGCAGGCAATGATGTTGTGTCCGGCAACGGCGGCGCTGATCTGATCTATGGCGACAGCCAAAGTGCCAGCACCGGCACCTCTGAAACGCTCAGCTGGACGGCGCAGGGCAGCAACGGTGACAGCATCGCCAGTGGCTTGACCGTGACCACCGGTGAAATGCAGGTCACCGCCAGCTTTACCGACACCGGCAACAACAACCCGCGCATCCAGATTGACACCAATGACACCGGCTATGTTGGCGCGGGCGAACCCTTTGACGCCGATAGCCTGGTCTACCTACGTGGCGACGGCGATGGCGACACGCTGCGCGCCAATTTCAGTTTTGCCGCTGTGGCCGGTTCGGAAATGCAGGATGAGGTGGAAAACCTCACCTTCCGCATCAACGACATCGACTGGGGCGACAACAACCACACCGATATCATTACAGTCACCGCGCTGAATGCGGCAGGCGATCCGGTTACGGTCACCTTCACCCTTGGCGGTGGCGACACGCTGGTTGGCAATACAATCACCGCAGATGAAGTGGGTGAGAACCCGCAGGATCTGGGCGGTTCGGTCCTGATCACCATTGCCGGGCCGGTCAGTTCATTTGAGATCGAATACAGCAACGGCCAAAACGGGTCACAGGCGGTTTGGCTGTCTGACCTGCATTTTGACACCCTGCCGCAAGAACCGGGCGATGACAGCATTTCCGGCGGCGGCGGTGCCGACACGATCTTTGGTCAGGACGGCGATGACACGCTGTCCGGCGATGGCGGCTCTGACAGCCTGTCGGGCGGCGAAGGCGATGACAGCCTGTCCGGCGGCAACGCCAGTGACACGCTGGATGGCGGCACCGGCCATGATACCCTGGCAGGTGGCGCTGGTGGTGACAGCCTGACCGGCGGATCGGGGATGGATTTCCTCGACTACACTGATTCAAACGCCGGGGTAAGCATCGACCTTGCCAACAGCACCGCCAGCGGCGGCCATGCCGATGGCGATACGCTGGGCGGTGGTCTGGATGGTATTCTGGGATCAGACTGGAACGACACGCTGACCGGCTATGACGGTCAGGGCGTGGATGATGGCGTGGTCTGGACCAACGTCTTTTACGGCAATGACGGCGATGACCTGCTGGATGGGGCCGGCGGCGATGATGAGCTTTATGGCGGCGCCGACAACGACACGATCATCGGTGGCACCGGTGCAGACCTTATGGATGGCGGGGATGGCAATGACCGCCTGCTGGTCGGGTCAGGCGATACCGTCACCGGTGGCGGCGGCGATGACATCTTCATCATCGACGACACAGCCCTTGGCGGCGGCACGATCACCATTGATGGCGGCGAAACCGACGAACCGGGTGGTGACACGCTGGACTTCGCAGGCCAGATCGGCTGGGGCGATGTCACATTCACAGACACAAACCCGGATGCGCTGGCAGGCTCGGCAACGCTGGGCGATGGCACTGTGGTCAACTTCTCAAACATTGAGAACTTGGTCATCTGTTTCACCACCGGCACCCGGATCTGGACGCCGCAGGGCGCCCGCCTGATCGAGACCCTGCAGCCCGGTGATCTGGTACTGACCCGCGATCACGGCGTGCAGCCGGTGCGCTGGATTGGTCAGCGCACGGTCAAAGGGGCCGGTCGGTTTGCCCCCATCCGCTTTGCCCAGGGGGTGATCGGCAACGAACGTGAGTTGCTGGTATCACCGCAGCACCGGATGCTGCATCAGTCCACCGCTGCGAACCTCTACTTCAACGACAGCGAAGTGCTGATCCCGGCCAAACATATGGTCAACGGAGACTCGATTCAGCAGATTGAGACCGAAGAGGTGACCTATGTGCATATGCTCTTTGACAGTCACGAAATGGTCTTTGCCGAAGGCGCTGTGAGCGAAAGCTTCCACCCCGGTCAGATGGGCCTGTCGGCCATTGACGCGCCTGCGCGCGAAGAGCTGTTTGCCCTGTTCCCGGAACTGCGTTCCAACCCCAATGGCTATGGTGACACCGCCCGGATCTGCCTGCGCGCGCATGAGGCGCAGCTGTTGCAGGCGGCGTAACTGCGGCAATTTTGCCAGACATTCACCTTATTCAGGCCTCAATGCTGCATTTTTGCCAGCATATCTAACAACCGCGTGGTCAGCGGATTGGCCACCGCCCCGGCGGGCCACACTGCATAGACCGGGATCGGTGCAACCTGCCATTCCTGCAAAACCTCCACCAACCGACCTGCCGCCAGATCCGCCGCCACGAAATGGGTGGGCGGTGACGCTAAAGCCATGCCAAGACGGGCAAAATCCGACATGGCTTCGATGTTGTTCACGGTGATATTACCGGACTGCTGCACCTGCGCCTCTTGCCCCTTCGGTCCGGTCAGGACGCGCTGATCGCTCATTTTTGCAAATCGCACCCAGGGGATTTGGCCAAGATCTGCGGGCGCCTCTATCGGTGGATATTGTGCCAGAAAGTCAGGACTGGCGACCAGCACCCGCGGCATATCCCACAGCTTACGGCACATCAGGCTGCTGTCCGCCATCCCGCCCGAACGCAGCGCCAGATCATAGCGGTCCCCCACCAGATCCTCCCATGTGTCGGAGTAGTGCAGATCCAGCACAACCTGCGGATTTTCCCCATGAAACCGCGCCAGCGTGGCCGCAATCGGTGATCCCGCCATGGCCGAGGTCAGGGTGATCCGCAACGTGCCGCTGAGCGCCGCTTCAGGGTCACGCGCCTGCATCAACCCGGTTTCCGCCAGCCCCAGAATCGCCTCTGCCGAGGCCGCCAGACGTTCGCCCGCATCAGTCAGGCTGAGCCGCCGGGTCGAACGATAGAGCAAGGGGCGGCCCAGCTCCTCCTCCAGCTGTTTGACGTGATAGCTGACGACCGAAGGCGTCAGGCCCAACGCACGCCCAGCGCCCCGAAACGATCCCTGCCGCACACATTCGGCAAAAATGCCCAGCGATTTCAAACGATCCACCAGCATTAGTCCACTTTTCCGCACAATCTGTTCAATTACGCCACTCTACCGAACAGCCGCCCCCCGGGCTAGCTCTGATCGGAAAGGAGACCCCATGCCTGCCCTCACAATCCCCTTCCTGCCGATGGCGCTTTTCGCTGCCTCCCTGTCACTGGCGCCCGGACCGGTGAACCTGATCATCCTGTCCACCGCGCTGAACCACGGCGTCGGCGCGCCGTTGCGCTTCATCACCGGGGCGACGGTGGGCTTTACGGCACTGTTGATCCTGACCGGTCTGGGCCTCAGCGCAACACAGGCGCTGCCTGACGGCGCGGTCGATGTGATCAGCTGCCTGGGCGCCTTGGTGATCCTCTATTTCGGCTACGGCCTGCTGCGCGCCGAGGGCACACTGGACACCCGTCAGATCCCGGTGCCCGGCTTCTGGCAGGGGGCGGCGCTGCAGTGGATGAACCCCAAGGCCTGGATTGCCTGTCTGAGCGGCGTTGCCTTGTTCAATCTACAGGGCAAGACGTTGGAATTGATGCAGTTTTCCGCCCTGTACTTCATCGTATGTTTCTGCGGCATCGGCGCCTGGGCGGTGTTGGGTCACAATTTGACGCGGCTGCTGAACACGGCACGCAGGCGGCGGGTGCTGAACATCGGGCTTGGGCTGTGCCTGATGGTGCTGGCCCTCAGCCTATCCGCCCCGGCGCTGCTGCGGCTGATAGGTCTGGATTAAGCGCTTTGGCGCAGCGGATGGGCCCGCCGGGCCTCCGCATAGGCGCGGGTGGCGGCACCGAAAGCTTCAAACAGCGGGCGCGAGACGGGGTCATTGGCGCTGTCCCATTCGGGATGCCACTGCACCGAATAGGTGAAGCCCGGCGCGTCCTTGACAAAGATCGCCTCGGGCGTGCCATCAGGCGCATAGCCGTCGATCACGATGCGCGCGCCCGGCTCCTTGATGCCCTGCCCGTGCAGCGTGTTGGTCATCACCTCCTGCGCGCCCATCATCTGATGGAAGGGACCGGCGGCGGAAAACTTTACCGTATGGCGCAGGGCAAATTTCTCTTCCAGGGTGCCATCGGGCGGCATCCGGTGATTCATCCGCCCCGGCAGATCGCGAATTTCCGGATAGAGCGAGCCGCCCATCGCCACATTGACCTCTTGGAACCCGCGACAGATCCCCATGAAGGGCTGGCCGCGTTCCACACAGGCCCGCACCAGCGGCAGGGTAATCGCGTCGCGGCAGCGGTCAAAATCGCCATGCGCCTCGGTCGCGGGCTCCCCATATTCTTCGGGATGCACATTGGGGCGACCGCCGGTCAGGATGAAGCCATCGCAGGCCTCCAGCAGTTCCTCAACCGTGACCAGACGCGGATCTGGCGCAATCAGCATCGGCAGACAGTTCGACACGGTCGCCACCGCTTCTGAGTTCATATGCCCAACCGCATGTACGGGGTAGCTGTCATTGATCAGATGCTGGTTGCCGATGATGCCGACAATGGGACGTGTCATATTGGGCCTGTCAAAGCTGTTGCGCGATGGGGCCACATTAGCGTTACCTGCCTTCTCGGCCCAAGTGTTTTGCTGCGCACCAGCGCGCAATAGGCTGTGCGGTCTCCTTTCCGGTGGATAATTCAGCAAACCTGAATTCCACGGCATTGAAGCCCTGCTAAAACCGCCCTACCCTCCGCCACAACCAAACGTGTAACCCGTACCCGGAGACAGTCGATGAAAGACGCCGCCCCGCAGAAGATCTACCTCAGTGATTATCAGGTGCCGAATTATCTGGTGGAGGATGTGCATCTGACCTTCCGTCTGGCGCCTGAGGCGACGCGGGTGTTGTCACGCATCACCTTCCGACCCAATCCTGACGCCAGCAGCAAGGATTTCTTCCTGCATGGGGAGGATCTGCAGCTGATCTCAACCAAGATCGATGACGCGGAGGTCACCCCGGAGCTGGTTGTTGGCGGCCTGACCTGTGTCGTTCCGGATGCGCCCTTCGTCTGGGAGGCGGAGGTGGAAATCAGCCCTGCCACCAACACCGCGCTGGAAGGGCTTTATATGTCAAACGGCATGTATTGCACCCAATGTGAGGCGGAGGGCTTTCGCAAGATCACCTATTACCCCGACCGCCCCGATGTGATGTCGGTCTTTACCGTTAGGATCGAAAGCGACCTGCCGGTGCTGTTGTCCAACGGCAATCCGGTTGCGTCTGGTGAAGGTTTTGCAGAATGGCATGATCCTTGGCCGAAACCAGCATACCTTTTTGCCCTGGTGGGCGGGGAGCTGATCAACCACCCTGACAGCTTCACCACCAAGTCCGGCAAGGAGGTCGAGCTGAACATCTACGTCCGCCCCGGCGATGAGAGGAAATGCGCCTTCGGGATGGAGGCGCTGAAAAAGTCGATGGTCTGGGACGAAGAGGTTTATGGCCGCGAATATGACCTCGACATCTTCAACATCGTGGCGGTGGATGATTTCAACATGGGGGCGATGGAAAACAAGGGGCTGAACATCTTCAACTCCTCCTGTGTTCTGGCCTCGGCGGAAACCTCAACCGATATGAACTTCGAACGGATCGAAGCGATCATCGCGCATGAGTATTTCCACAACTGGACCGGCAACCGCATCACCTGCCGTGACTGGTTCCAGCTGTGCCTGAAAGAGGGGCTGACGGTTTACCGTGATGCCCAGTTCACCGCCGACATGCGTTCGGAACCGGTGAAGCGGATCGAAGACGTCATCGCCCTGCGCGCACGCCAGTTCCGCGAAGACAACGGCCCGCTGGCCCATCCCGTACGCCCTGACAGCTTTGTGGAGATCAACAATTTCTACACCGCCACCGTCTATGAAAAGGGCGCCGAGTTGATCGGCATGTTGAAAACCCTTGTCGGTGATGCGGCCTATTATAAGGCGCTGGACCTCTATTTTGATCGCCATGACGGCGATGCGGCGACGATTGAGGATTGGCTGACCGTGTTTGAAGAAAGCACCGGTCGTGACTTGGCCCAGTTCAAACGCTGGTACGAACAGGCCGGCACGCCCCGTCTGGCGGTGGAGGAAGCCTATGAGGATGGCACCTTCACGCTGACCTTCAACCAGTCCACGCCCCCCACCCCCGGTCAGGATCAGAAAGACCCGCGGGTAATCCCGATTGCCGTGGGCCTGCTCAATCCCAATGGCGATGAGGTTGTACCAACAACGGTGCTGGAGATGACTGAGGCAACGCAGAGCTTCCGCTTTGAGGGGCTGACCGCACGGCCAACGCCCTCGATCCTGCGCGGCTTCTCTGCGCCGGTTATTCTGGAACGCGCCAGCAGCAACGCAGAACGCGCCTTCCTGCTGGCCCATGACACTGACCCCTTTAATAAATGGGAGGCCGGGCGCGCCCTGGCCCGCGCCGGTCTGGTCGAAATGATCCTGAACGGTGCCGCACCTGACGGGGCTTATCTGGATGCGGTGCTGCAGGTGCTGCGCGATGACAGTCTGGATCCCGCCTTCCGCGCTCTGGCGCTGGGGCTGCCCAGTCAGGATGATCTGGCCCAGACGCTGGTGGATCAGGGCCACACACCGGATCCGCAGGCCATCTATGAGGCGCTGGAAACCCTGAAAATGGCGATGGCCACCCATATGCAGGACGTGCTGCCGCGCATCTATGCCCAGTATCAAGTGACCGAGGCCTATCAACCCGATGCCGAACAGTCCGGCGCGCGATCCTTGGCCAATGCTGCGCTGTCGCTGATTTCCCGTGTCGATGGTGGCACGGCGGCACAGGCGCAATACGACAGCGCCGACAATATGACCCAGCAACTGGCCGCGCTAGCCGCACTGTTGACCGCTGGCAAAGGGGAACAGGCCGTCGCTGCTTTCTATGAGCAGTGGAAAGAGGACCGTCTGGTCATCGACAAATGGTTTGGCCTGCAAATCAGCATGGCCGATCCGGCGCAGGCCGCAGAAGTGGCATCGGCGCTGACGCAGCATCCCGATTTCACCATGAAAAACCCCAACCGGTTCCGCGCCACCCTGGGGGCGCTGGCCATGTCACCCGCCGGGTTCCACCGTGCGGATGGGGCGGGCTACAAGCTGTTGGCGGACTGGCTGATCAAACTGGATCCGCTGAACCCGCAGACCACCGCGCGGATGTGTTCGGCCTTTGAAACCTGGAAACGCTATGACAGTGACCGTCAGGCGCTGATCGCCGTCCAGCTGGATCGCATTCTGGCGCAGGACGGCCTTAGCCGCGACACCACCGAAATGCTGACCCGCATTCGCGGCAGCTAAAGGCCAATCAATATCGGCGGCCCCGGCGCATTTCTCACGCCGGGGCCTCCGCACACAACGCGACGGCGAATCCTGCAATCTGCCGTCCGCGCCAAGGCGCCTCAGCCGCCGATCCTGCAAAAGGCGCCAGAAGCCGCCGGACGCGTAAAAATCCTGACAATTGTCGAAATATCGACAGTAAAACCGTCGTTTCAGGCGCAATCCGTCAGCCACCTGACGGTTGTTTCCATATCTGACCCAATTGCCGCCAAACCCTCCGCAGTTTCTGCCCGAAAGCTCCTTCGGGCTGCCTTCTTTCCGCCCGAAAGCGGCGCGACATTGGTGGGGTAACAAGTGATCCAGTACCCGTTGCCAAGTAAAAGAAGAGCCCCATGATCAAAGCCACGTTTGCACGCCCCACTCTGCTCAGCAAATTGCGACCGACATGGCGGAATGCCACCGCCCCCAAACGCCCCCTTTCGACCGACCTGTCGACCCACCCGTCGACACCTGGGGCGCAAACCCGTCGCCTGGACCTGCCAGAAAAACCGACCAGCGCCGAAGACAGCCTGCGTCAGCAGATTGAGGCGCGCGGCCAGTTTCTGGCCCGTCAGGACCGCTGGGATGAGTTGGGCGAGGAAATCCGCGCCGCAGATCAAAGCCGGGACTGCACCCCCGGCGGCATGGGATTGGCCGATCTTCTGGCCCGCGGTGCCCGCCTGGATGTGGTGCAGCCGGTAGAACAGATCCTCAGTGATCCCGCGCTTTTGCCGCAACATGCCCCCCGCGAAGGCATCTCTGCCCTCGAAGAGGTGCTGGAAGATCACCCCGAAGATTTTGGTGTCGCCCTTGTGCTGATCCAGGCCCATATCGACTTCGCCTGGGCCTGGCGCGGTGAGGGCTGGCACGACGCTTTGCCGCCACAGCGGCAACAATCCTTCCTGCGCCATATGGCGCGCGCCGAAGCCCTGCTGGACCGTTTCAGCCCCTTCGAACATGACAGCCCCGCTCTGGCGGCCTGCCGCTGCGCCCTGCTCGCTGCGGCGGTGGAGCCGGATGCCAGACTGGCGGATGACTACGAAGACCTGATCGATCTGGACCCGGGCAATCCGCGCCATATGCGGGCCTTTGGCAACCACCTGCTGCCCCGGTGGTTTGGCTCTTATCAGATGCTTGAGGTTGAGGCGCGCCGTGTCGCGCTGATGACCGAGGATCTGTGGGGCGCCGGCGGCTATGCCTGGGTTTATCTGGACGCATTGTCCGTGGATCCCGGGGCGCTGGAACTTCTTGATGCGGATTTCTTCCTGGATGGGATGCGCGATATTCTGGAGCGGGCACCGGACCAGCATGTGGTCAATACCTGGGCTGCCTTCTGCGCCGTGACCCTGCCCGCCCTGCCCGCGCATCGCCGCGCCACCCGCGAAGGGCTGAGCCGGCTGCGCGCTGCGCTGGACTGGATTCAGCGCGACCACCTGCAGGAATTGCACCCGCTGATCTGGGGCCAGGCCAAACTGGGTCTGGGCGCCTATGCCAGCCTGCCCTCCATCGAAGAGCTAACCGAAATGGGCCGCACCGCCGCCCAAAACGCACTGGCCCCACAGCCAGCCTAACGGCCCCTTACCGGGTTAACCCAAAACACCGACCTGCCTGACTGCGCCCCCTTCGGGGGGCGTTTTTTTGGGGGAACAGTGCTCATCCCCGCAAAAACACCGACTTCTCGTTCTTTAACGTAGATCCCTAGCGGAACCGTTTGATCTTGCCGCAAGATTGGATAGAGATCTGCAAATTACAATTTTCAGAACGAGACATTTGATGACCCAAAAACACATTTGCCTGATGGGAGATTCCATCTTTGACAACGATGGATACGTCTTGGGGGACCCCGGGGTCATCGAACAGTTACGCCGCGCCCTTCCCACGGGATGGTCTGCGTTTAAGGCCGCAGTGGATGGCGACTGTATCGCCGACATCAAGGAGCAGACCGGAAACATCCCGACACATACAACGGATATCGTTGTCAGCATCGGTGGCAATGACCTGATGAAACTGCGCCATCTGCTGACCCGCGTTACTGAGGGGGCCAAACTGGCGGATGTGATTGCCAGTCCCCTTGCCGCGTTCGAAAACAGCTACGGGCAAATGCTAGGTGACCTTCTGAAACTTGGCATTCCGGTGAAAATCTGCACCATCTACACCGCTATCCCGTTTGAAGATCCAGCCATGCAAGCCTTTGCGCCCAACACGATCGGTGCCTTCAACGCCCGAATATTGCGTCAGGCCGAGACCCATAACCTCTCCGTGATCAGGCTGGATCAGATCTGCACCGACCCGCAGGACTTCTCCAAGGTCTCCCCGATTGAACCTTCCGCGCAGGGCGGGGAGAAGATCGTGGATGCGATCCTTTCTGCGCTCAACTAAAGGGCCAGCATCACAAGGTTTTCTGATCGCTCAATCAAACCACCAGCAAACGCTGATCGCCGCATGGATGACCGCGGCCAGCAGTGCAAAAGACTACAGACAATTTCTCCACCGCCGCCGTCTCATTCATCGGGTGGCTCGAACCCTTTGTCACGATACAGTTGATCAATGAAAAGCTTTACCTCTTCCGCAGAGGGGCGACTGGCGCCGGATAGGGTTTGAATCAACTCACGGTAAAGATCTGCTTGCTTTTCCAATTCCGCGAGCAGTGCCGCATCCCGCTCGTTCTGCGAAATCTCTTTCAGCGTTGCATATAGATTTACTGCATCACTGACCTGAGCGCGGGCGTCCTCATCATCCTGGGTGCACCGCGCGGCCCATACCTCCTTCGCCGTTTCGCTGCCCGCTTTGGCCCCAGCGGACTGCAGCAAAGCTTGAACCTTGGTATAGGGCTGACGAACCTCATAATATGGCAAAGTCACGTAGTAGGGCACCAGAACGAAAGGATTTTCTGCCCTCGGATGACATGCCAATAGGTTTTCCTTCATCGCCAAAAGCGCGTGTTCAAAAGCGGTCAGACCGTCCTGATCTTGCGTATCAAGCAAGGCCAGCAGCCTGTCGTCTTGCAACATAACTTCAACAAGATGACCAAATCCCAGGGCCGAGGCTTGATGAAGCGGCGTGCGGCCTTTGGCGTTCAACAAGTCCGCATCTTGATCCATCCCCGCCAAAGCCAGTTTCAACTTGTCAGCAGAGGACTGTTCCAGCTGCGTCCACTCAGCCTCACTGCCCCCGTTCCACTCACCGAGGGTATAAAGGTCGCCACTGAATTTGGAGATCACGCCAAAAACGTCATCTGACGATTGCGAAAAACCCGATTGGGCCAGAAGGAGAAGGGCCAGCAACGAACTCAACACATATCTTAAGGCCAAATATCTGCCCTCCACACTTCGAAAACATCAGAGGCGAGGCTCAAGTAGCGCGCCTTTAACCCTAATGCTTTACCAATACTAAACCCTGGGATGCATTTCCAGCGCGCACCACTCGGGTAAAAAAATAGCGTTTAGCGATGCAACGTCGCGCCGCATCGCCTTGGTGCCCCAAAGCTGCCCCGGCACACCAAACCCCCTTGCCCCTCAACCGCCCCTGTCCTAGAACGCAGTCTAATGCTTTCGAAGGACATGAAACCATGCTGGACCTGACCTATGAGACCCCGAAACCCAAGGTGATTGCCGGGGCCAAACATGACTGGGAACTTGTGATCGGCATGGAGGTCCATGCGCAGGTCAGCTCAAACGCCAAGCTGTTCTCGGGCGCCTCGACCAAATTCGGTGCGGAGCCGAACGCCAATGTGGCCTTCGTGGACGCCGCCATGCCCGGCATGCTGCCCGTCATCAACGAATACTGCGTGGAACAGGCCGTGCGCACCGGTCTGGGTCTGAAGGCGGACATCAACCTGTTCTCGGCCTTTGACCGCAAGAACTACTTCTACCCTGACCTGCCGCAGGGCTATCAGATCTCGCAGCTCTATCATCCGATCGTGGGTGAAGGCGAAATCCTCGTGGACATGGGCCCCGGTGTGGCCCGTCTGGTGCGGGTGGAACGCATCCACCTGGAACAGGACGCCGGCAAATCGATCCACGACATGGATCCCAACATGTCCTTTGTGGACCTGAACCGCACCGGTGTGGCGCTGATGGAAATCGTCTCGCGCCCTGACATCCGTGGCCCGGAAGAGGCCGCCGCCTATGTGACCAAGCTGCGCCAGATCCTGCGCTATCTGGGCACCTGTGACGGTAACATGCAAAACGGCAACCTGCGCGCGGACGTGAACGTCTCGATCTGCCGCCCGGGCCAGTATGAGAAGTATCAGGAAACCCAGGACTTCTCGCACCTCGGCACTCGTTGCGAAATCAAGAACATGAACTCGATGCGCTTTATTCAGGCTGCGATCGAGGTTGAGGCGCGTCGCCAGATCGCCATTGTGGAGGCCGGCGGCACCGTTGATCAGGAAACCCGCCTCTACGATCCTGACAAGAACGAAACCCGTTCGATGCGCTCCAAAGAAGAGGCGCATGATTACCGTTACTTCCCCTGCCCTGACCTCCTGCCGCTGGAGATTGAACAGGCTTGGGTTGATGACATCGCCGCCGCGTTGCCGGAACTGCCCGACGCCAAGAAAGCGCGTTTCATGGGCGATTATGGCCTGACCGAATATGACGCCTCGGTTCTGACCGCCGACACCACCTCGGCCGGTTTCTTCGAAGGTGTGGTTGCGGCCTGTGAGGACGGCAAACTGGCCGCCAACTGGGTTATCAACGAATTGTTCGGCCGCCTGAAAGCGGATGAGAAAGACATCAGCGACAGCCCGCTGTCGCCCGCCGCGCTGGGTGGCATCATCAAGCTGATCAAGGCCGACACCATCTCGGGCAAGATCGCCAAGGACGTCTTTGAAATCGCCTATACCTCGGGCCGCGATCCGGAAGAGATCGTGGAAACCGAAGGCATGAAACAGGTGACGGACACCGGCGCGATTGAGGCCGCACTGGATGAAATCATCGCCGCCAACCCGGCGCAGGTGGAAAAGGCCAAGGTGAACCCGAAACTGGCCGGCTGGTTTGTGGGTCAGGTGATGAAAGCCACCGGCGGCAAGGCCAACCCGAAAGCGGTGAACCAGCTGGTGGCGCAAAAGCTCGGCAGCTGAGCCACGCCACAGCCCCGGCAGACACAGCCCTGACAGACAGAACGCGCCTTCGGGCGCGTTTTTCTTTGTGCAGTGCCCCCCCTTTCAATGTTCTAAAAATACTCCCGCCGGAGGCATCCGCCCTTTCCTTTTCGCGGCCAGCTTGGCAGCTTAAGCGGCACGTGATCCAAACCGAGGCGCCGCCGATGTCAAACCACCCGCACGACCAAATCCCCTTCCTCTCAGAGGTGAAAACCGTTCTGCCGGAATGGATTGACTACAACGGCCACCTCAACATGGCCTATTACAACGTGCTGTTCGACACTGGTGCGGATGAGGCGTTTGCCGAAATGGGCTTTGGTCCCGATTATGCCAGCAGCCGTCAGATGACGACCTATAGCGCCGATTTCCGGCTGCGCTACCTGCGCGAGATTCACGAAGGCGACCGGGTGCGCGTGGGCTTCCAATTGCTCGACAGCACCGACAAGAGCTTCCATTTCTGCCAGTGGCTCCTGCATGAAGATGGCTGGCTCTCGGCCACCGGTGAAGGTGTTGGGCTGCACATCGACATGTCTGGCCCCAAGGTTGCGCCCTATCCGGCGGATGTGGCTGAAAAGGTTGCCGCGATGCAGGCGGCACATGCCGCCTTCCCGAAACCGGATTTTGTTGGCTTGCCCCTTGGGCTGCGACGGGGATAAGAGGGCACAACGGATTGAACCGGGGCGCCGCTGCTGTTAGCCTGCGCCGCGTTTAAAACAGGGATCTCTTTGATGACGCAGTATGATTACAAGGTTGTGCCCGCCCCGGCGCGTGGGGTGAAGGCCAAGGGGATCAAAGGGGCTGAAGCCCGTTTTGCCAATGCCGTGGAATTGCAGCTGAATGATCTGGCCGCTGAGGGCTGGGAATATCAGCGTGCCGAAACCCTGCCCAGCGAAGAGCGTTCGGGCATCGCCTCCTCTGTCACCGCCTACCGCTCAATCCTGATTTTCCGCCGCCCGAAACCCGCACAGGATGATGGGTTCCAGCCGATGCCGGAAAGCTTTGAGGCTGAGGCGCATATCCCTGCGGATGGTGAGGTGGAAGCTGCTGAGCCAGAAACACCCCCTGAGGCCCCGCGCGGCGAAGGCGACGTTCTGCGTGACCGTGTGGCGCAGTTGATGGAACAGGGTGATACGCAGGCCGCAGAACGTTCGGACGCCTCAAAAGACGGCTGAAATCCTCGTGCTGCGCCTTGATCCTGGCGTGGTCTGCGACCTGCATAAGCCGCGACAGAATATCTGCCCTGCGGCAAGTTTGCCCTTCAACTTGACCTGATTTGGTCTATTATCGGCGGTCCGAGTCGAAAAGGTGATCTCATGGATAAATCAGACCCCTTCGGGTTCGATATGTCGATCAAATCGGCAAAGAAAAAGAACCCCCGTGGCCGCCGTACCATGTCTGGTGCGTCGGAAACCTCTACCCGGCAGTGCGAACATGAGGGCTGCACCGAACCGGGCCTGTATCGCGCGCCCAAAGCGCCCGATGTGCTGGATGAGTTCCGCTGGTTCTGCAAGGTTCACGTGAAGGAATATAACGCCAAGTGGAGCTTCTTTGACGGCAAGACCGAGGCTGAGATGAACGCCCAGCGTTCCTCGGATAAGGTTTGGGAACGTGAGACCAAAAAGGCCACCGATCCCGAAGCCCGTGCCTGGGCCCGTCTGGGCATCGAAGATCCGCATCAGGTCCTGGGTGGCAATGCCACACAGAACCCCGGCCGCAACGCCGGTGCAGGCCGTCGCCTACCTGCGGTGGAGCGCAAAGCGGTGGAGATTTTGGCCGTACAGGACACCATGTCCAAGGCTGAGATCCGCAAAGCCTACAAGAAGCTCATCAAGGTCCTGCACCCCGATATGAACGGGGGCGACCGGAGCCAGGAAGAACAGCTGCAAGAGGTCATGTGGGCCTGGGACCAGCTGAAGGACAGCCGCAACTTCCTGTGATCTGACCCGCGATCATTACGGTAAGTAGAAATACCAGCCGCGCCCCTTTGGGCGCGGTTTTTGTTTGTCCCCCTGCCTGCCAAAGGCCATGTTGGCGGCAGGAGGACACATCATGCAGAGCATTCTGGCGACCCGTCTGGGCCTAAAAACCCCGATCATTCAGGCCCCGATGGCCGGTGTGTCCACCCCCGTCCTTGCGGCGGAGGTGTGCAAGGCGGGTGGCATGGGGGCGCTGGGGCTGGGCTCCGTTGATGCCGAAGGCGGGCGCAAGGCGATCCGCGCCGCGCGCGATCTGGGGGCGAACTGTCTGAATGCCAATTTCTTCTGCCATCACCCGGAACAGCTGGAGGCCGACAAGGCAGCGCGCTGGTGCGCTGCACTGGCGCCCGAGTTTGCCCGGTTTGAGGCTACGCCGCCCAATGAGCTGCGCGAAATTTACCTGTCCTTTGTGGCCGATCCCGAACGGCCCGCCATGCTGCTGCAAGAACGGCCCGAAGTTGTCTCCTTTCATTTTGGTCTGCCCTCCGCCAGCGTGATTGCCGCCCTGAAAGAGGCGGGCATCGCGCTGTTGGCGTCGGCCACCAATGTCGCCGAGGCGCAGGCCTGCGTCAGCGCGGGCATGGACGGGATTGTTGTGCAGGGGATTGAGGCTGGCGGCCATCGCGGCATCTTTGACCCCTTGGCGCCGGATGAAGCGCTGCCCACGCTGGACCTGCTGGCCCGGATAAAATCGCGCACCGATCTGCCCTTGATCGCAGCTGGCGGGTTGATGGATGGGGCGGATTGCGCGCGCGCCCTACAGGCCGGAGCGGATATGGTGCAGCTGGGCACCGCCTTTGTCCTGTGCCCCGAAACCTCCGCCGATGAGGGCTACCGCGCGGCGATGGCAACGGATGCGGCCAAACATACCGGCTTCACCAGTGCCATTTCCGGCCGCCCGGCCCGCGCACTGCCCAATGCCTTCACCACATGGGGGGCAGATCGACAGCAGGACAGCCCCGGCTACCCGCACACCTATGATGCGGGCAAGGCGCTGCATGCCGCCGCCAAGGCCAAGGGTGATCACAGCTATGGCGCCCATTGGGCCGGATCCGGGGCCGCGCGCGCCCAAAGCCTGCCCGCCGCAGAGCTGATGGCCCAGCTGATTGCGCAGCTTGCAGCAGAAATACGGGCGCGCACGTAACGTAGTGTCACTTTTCCCATGCACCTGTCGCTTTTCGCCTTTTCCTTCGCGTTTCCGTCGATATGTTGCTGCGTGAGACGCATTTCGGGTGGCACCCCACCCTGACCGAAGAGGAATGACCATGGCCGAGGGCATGATGGAGCAGAACGCAAAACCCACCGAAGATATCTCGGTTCGCGATGTTTTTGGCATCGACACCGACATGACCGTGAAGGGCTTTGCCGAAGCCAGCGACCGCGTGCCGGAAATCGATCCGACCTATAAGTTTGACCCGGACACCACGCTGGCCATTCTGGCCGGTTTTTCGCGCAATCGTCGTGTGATGGTTCAGGGCTACCACGGGACCGGTAAATCGACCCACATCGAACAGGTCGCCGCGCGCCTGAACTGGCCCTGTGTGCGTGTGAACCTTGACAGTCACATCAGCCGGATCGACCTGATCGGTAAAGACGCGATCAAACTGCGTGATGGCAAACAGGTCACCGAATTCCACGAAGGCATCCTGCCCTGGGCGCTGCGCAACCCGACCGCGATTGTGTTCGACGAATATGATGCGGGCCGCGCGGACGTGATGTTTGTGATCCAGCGTATTCTGGAAGCAGACGGCAAGCTGACGCTGCTGGACCAGAACGAAGTGATCACCCCGAACCCCTATTTCCGCCTGTTTGCCACCGCAAACACCGTAGGTCTGGGCGACACCACCGGCCTTTACCATGGTGTGCAGCAGATCAACCAGGCACAGATGGACCGTTGGTCGCTGGTCGCAACGCTGAACTACCTCAGCCATGACGCGGAAACCAACATCATCCTGTCGAAGAACCCCCATTACAACACCGAGGCCGGTCGCAAGACCATCGGCCAGATGGTGACGCTGGCCGATCTGACCCGCACCGCGTTCATGAACGGCGATCTGTCCACCGTGATGAGCCCGCGGACTGTGATCAACTGGGCCCAAAACGCTGAGATCTTCCGTAATGTGGGCTATGCTTTCCGTCTGAGCTTCCTCAACAAATGTGATGAGCTGGAACGCCAGACCGTGGCCGAGTTCTACCAGCGTTGCTTTGACGAAGAGCTGCCCGAAAGCGCAGCCAGCATGAGCTTGGGGTGAACTTAGATGCCATGAATGACACGCAGTTTTGGTCATTGATCGAGAAAATTGAAGGCTGCAAGCGGCAAGATGAATCAACCGATTTTGGACCGCTTTTCGCCGCGCTCTCGAAAATGACCGAAGCTGACATTCATGGTTTCTATGAGTGTCTGGCTCAAAAAGCCTATGCACTGGACACGAGAAAACACTACCGCCGCTTTAGCTGGATTCCAGGATTGTCCGATAGTTTTCTGTACACACGCTTGATGGTCGTCGCGCAGGGAAAACATGCATACCAAGATGTTCTGAAAAACCCCCGGGCTTTTCCCAAACGTTCATCGAATTGGCTCGAAGATTTGCTGTATGTGGCAAACGATGCTTATTTTGACAAAACTGGTCGCGACTTTCCGCGTGATTCATCGGTGGATATTGAGAGCTTCTCAAACAAAGAAGGTTGGGCCAAATGAAAAAAACAAGCGACAACCCCGCTGATCCGTTCAAAAAGGCCCTTGCCGAGGCCACCAAGGTCATGGCCGATGACCCGGAATTGAACGTCGCCTACACGGTTGATCCGGCAGGCATGGCGGGCGACACCATTCGCCTGCCCCAGGTCAGCCGCCGGATGACGCGGGATGAGGTTCTTTTGGCCCGCGGCACCGCTGATGCTTTGGCGATGCAGCGCAAATATCACGACATGAACACCCATGCCCGCTATGCGCCCCCCGGCGACATGGCGCGTTCGATCTACGAAGCGATGGAAGTGGCCCGCTGCGAGGCAATGGGCGCACGTGACATGCCCGGCACGGCAGGCAACATCGACGCCAAGATTGAATCCGAAGCCCGCCGCGCCGGCTATGACCAGATCAAACAAAGCGCCGATGCGCCGCTCTCCGTGGCGGCCGGCTATCTGATCCGTCATCTGGCCACCGGGCGCGACCTGCCTCCTGCGGCCGCCAATGTGATGGATCTGTGGCGCGGCTTCATTGAAAATCAGGCCGGTGGCACGCTGGAGGATCTGCAGGAACGCCTGTCAGATCAGGCGGCCTTTGCCAAGTTTGCCCGCCAGATCATCGAGGATCTGGGCTACGGCGATCAGCTGGGCGATGATCCTGATGAGGAAAACGAGGATCAGGAAGACGACGCCAGCGACGATCAGGATGATCAGCAGGAACCGGACAGCTCCGGCCAGGATGATCAGGAAGATCAGGAGGCCGAAGCCGATCCTGAACGCAGTCAGGAAGAACAGCAGGACAGCTCCGAGGCGCAGGTCTCGATGGATGACATGGCCGAAGAGGAAATGTCTGACGAGAGCGAACTGCCCGACGGCGAAGCGCCGCTGGAGCCGCCTGCCCCGCCGCCAGCCTCTGAGGCGGATCCGAATTACACCGTCTACAATGACGAGTTTGACGAAGAGATTATGGCCGAGGAGCTGGCCGAACCGGCCGAGCTGGAGCGTCTGCGCGCTTATCTGGACCAGCAGCTGGAGCCGCTAAAAGGTGCGGTCAGCCGTCTGGCCAACAAGCTGCAGCGCCGCCTGCAGGCGCAGCAGAACCGCAGCTGGCTGTTTGACATGGAAGAGGGCATTCTGGACGCTGGCCGTCTGGCCCGCGTGGTCGCCAACCCCACGACACCGCTGTCGTTCAAGGTGGAAAAAGACACTGAGTTCCGCGACACCGTGGTGACCCTGCTGCTAGATAACTCCGGCTCCATGCGGGGGCGCCCGATCTCAATCGCGGCGATCTGTGCGGATGTTCTGGCCTCGACGCTGGAACGCTGTGACGTGAAGGTTGAGGTTCTGGGCTTCACCACCCGGGCGTGGAAAGGCGGCCAGAGCCGTGAGAAATGGCTGGCCGAGGGGCGCCCGCAACAGCCGGGCCGCCTGAACGACCTGCGCCACATCATCTACAAAAAGGCCGACGCCCCGATGCGCCGGACCAAGGCCAATCTGGGCCTGATGATGAAAGAGGGCCTGCTGAAGGAAAACATCGATGGTGAGGCGCTGGAATGGGCCCACCGCCGTATGCTGGCCCGCCCTGAGCAGCGCAAGATCCTGATGGTGATCTCGGACGGGGCGCCGGTGGACGATTCCACATTGGCGATGAACCCGCAGAACTTCCTTGAAAAGCACTTGCGCGACGTCATAGCCATGGTCGAAAAGCGCAAACAGGTGGAACTGATCGCCATCGGCATCGGCCATGACGTGACCCGCTACTACCAACACGCGGTGACCATCACCGACGCGGAGCAACTGGCCGGAGCCATGACGGAACAGCTGGCAGGCCTGTTTGATCACGATCCACGCGCCCGGGCCCGCACCATGGGCATGAAAAAGGCCGGATTGTAAGATCCGCCCTCAGATCTGAGAGCTAAGCAGAGCGCGCCAATCGGCGCGCGCTGTGGTTTTGGGCACGGCTTTGCCTCTGGCCGGGATATTTGTACAAACGGACAAAGCGCTGGCGATACAGCCAGCCGCATATGGGAGACAGGGATGTTTCAGAGTTTTGCAGAAAGCGCCTCACCCGCCGAAGGGCCCGGACGTCTGGCCAAACTGCGCGATGTGCTGAGCGCCGAAGCGCTCAGCGGGTTTCTGGTGCCGCGCGCGGATGTGCATCAGGGCGAATATGTCGCCTCGCGCGATGACCGGCTGGCCTGGCTGACCGGCTTCACCGGCTCGGCCGGGTTCTGCGCTGCGCTGCTGGATCAGGCGGGGGTCTTCATTGACGGGCGCTACCGCACCCAGGTGAAGGCGCAGGTGGATCTGGACCATTTCACCCCGGTGCCCTGGCCCGAAACCCAACTGGCGGACTGGCTGAAGGAACAGCTGCCAGAGGGCGGCGTGATCGGCATTGATCCCTGGCTTCATACCGTGGGCGAAGTGGCCACCTTGGTGCAGCGCCTGCAAGGCAGCGGCATCACCCTGCGGGAGGTCGATAATCTGCTGGACCGTGTCTGGTCGGATCAGCCTGCCGCCCCGCTTGGCGCTGTCACGATCCAGCCGGAGGAACAAACTGGCGAAAGCCACGCGGACAAACGCGCCCGGCTGGCCGCAGCGCTACGTCAGGCGGGGCAGAGGGCGGCGGTGATCACCCTGCCCGACTCGCTCGCCTGGCTGTTGAACATCCGCGGCAGTGACATCGCCCGCAATCCGGTGCCGCATGGGTTTGCCATCCTGCATGAGAGCGGTGCGGTGGATCTGTTTATGGCCGCCGAAAAACTGCCCGCGGATGTGCGGACCCATCTGGGATCTGAGGTGGCCCTGAAAGCACCGGAAGATCTGGCTGCTGCCGCCACCGCGCTGACCGGACGGGTGCTGCTGGACAAAGGATCGGCACCGCTGGCGTTGCAACGCGCGCTGGACGCTGGCGCGGCTGAGGTCGTGCTGGGCCGTGATCCGGTGATCCTGCCCAAGGCCTGCAAAAACCCGGCGGAGGTCGCCGGCGCCCGCACCGCCCATCTGCGTGATGGTGCCGCCCTGTGCGAGTTTCTGGCCTGGTATGATGAACAGCCCGTCGGCTCCCTGACTGAGATTGACGTGGTCACCCAGCTGGAGGCCTGCCGCCGGGACACCGGGGCGCTGTTGGAAATCAGTTTTGACACCATCTCGGGCACCGGTCCAAACGGCGCGGTGATCCATTACCGGGTGACAGAGGCCAGCAATGCTAGACTGGAAAACGGCCATCTTCTGGTGCTGGATTCTGGAGGGCAGTATCAGGACGGCACCACGGATATCACCCGCACGCTGGCTGTGGGTGACGTCGGCCAGGAAGAGCGCGCCTGTTTCACCCGGGTTCTGCAGGGCATGATCGCGGTGTCGCAGCTGCGGTTCCCGGCCGGGCTGTCAGGGCGTGACATTGATGGCTTTGCCCGCGCGCCGCTTTGGGCTGCTGGGCTGGACTATAACCACGGCACTGGCCATGGGGTTGGCGCCTATCTGTCGGTGCATGAGGGCCCGCAAGGCATCAGTCGCCGCAATATGGAACCGCTGCAGCCGGGGATGATTCTGTCCAATGAACCGGGCTATTACCGCGAAGCCGCCTTTGGCATCCGCATTGAGAACCTGATTGTGGTGGAACAGGCCGCCGCCCTCAGCGGGGCGGATGATCGCGCGATGCTCAGCTTTGAAACATTGACCTATGTGCCCATCGATCGCCGCCTGATCGCCGCAGAAATGCTGAGTGAGAGCGAGCGCGATTGGCTCAACAGCTACCATAAAGCGTGCCGCGACAAAATCGGCCCTCGGCTTAGCGCCAAAGCCAAGCTATGGTTGGCGCAATCAACCGCGCCGATCTGAGAAAAGATCAGCCAGGAGTGGATGCCGGGGGCCGCTGATCGGCCCCCCGCGCATGTCTGGCCTTGGGAAAGGCCCGCAGGTGTGACTGTTCACGTCAATGGAACGTCGCGTTCCGTCGTCCTCAGGCGGCAGGGGCCGACATATTGATGTAACAATCGCCATGCAAAGCGAAGCGAACAAGAAACGAGGGGAGAAGACCATGACCGATATCACCATCCGCAAGGCCGAAGGCACCTGGGTTGTCCGTGCAGGCGGCGCCGTTTTGGGCGAAAGCCAAAACGCGCTGGAATTGACCGAGGGCGCGCTGGCGCCGGTGATCTACTTCCCACGTGAAGACATTGCGATGGCTTTCCTCGATGCCACCGATCACAGCACCCATTGCCCGCACAAGGGGGATGCCAGCTATTTCTCCATCGTGACCAAATCGACCACGCTGGAAAATGCGGCCTGGTCTTATGAAACCCCGCATGACCCCGTCGCCCGGATCAAGGATCACCTGGGCTTCTACGTCAGTGACACGCTGGCCGTCGAACGGATCTGAACCACAGCCCATAAGATGACTGCCCCTGCCCCCACCCCACCGCGCGCCCTGGTTCTGGGCGGCTACGGGTTGATCGGTGCCGCCGCAATGCGGGCGCTGATGGCAGCGGGCTTTGACGTCACAGGCATCGGGCGGTCGGAAACGGCCGCCCGTCGTGTTTTGCCACAGGCCAGATGGCATTTTGCCGATGTGACCACGCTCAGCACCACAGACTGGCAGGCGCTTTGTGCAGATGTGGATGTGGTGGTGAACGCTGCCGGGGCGTTGCAAGACGGTGGCGGCACCGATCTGGCGGCGATCCACACCACGATGCCCGCACGGTTAAGCGCGGCGCTTGTCGGCAGCGACACACGGTTGATCCAGATCTCCGCCGCGGGGGTCTCCGAGGAGGCCAGCACCGCCTTTTTCCGCACCAAGGCGCGGGGGGACGCGGCGATCGTTGCGGCCGGCATCGACCATGTGATCCTGCGCCCGACGCTGGTGATCGGTGCGGCAGCCTATGGGGGCACCGCCCTCTTGCGCGCGGTGGCGGCTATGCCCCTGATCCATTGGCGCCTGCTTGAGGATACGCCGGTGCAAACCGTTGCGCTAAGCGATCTGGCAGCCGCCATAGTCACGGCGGCCAAGGGCGATATCGCCGCAGGCACCATTGCCGACCTGACCGAGGCCGAGGCCAGAACCTTCCCTGAACTGATCCGCGATTTGCGCCACTGGCTAGGCCTGCAGGCGCCAGGGCTATCCCTGCCGTTGCCCGGATTTATGCTGTCACTGGTGGGGAAAGGGGCTGATCTGCTGGGGCTGTTTGGCTGGCGCTCACCGCTGCGCAGCACGGCGCTCACCGCGCTGTCAGATGGGATCACCGGAGATCCCTCCGCCTGGCAGGCCGCCGGTGGCCAGCCTTGCCGCGCGTTGACCGTTACATTGTCAGATCTGTCCGCAACCGTGCAGGAACGCTGGTTTTCACGCCTATTTCTGCTGTTCCCGTTGGTGATTGCAACACTGTCGCTGTTTTGGCTGGCCTCTGGCCTGATCGGTCTGGCGCAGTTCCCGGCGGCGGCTGAGGTCCTGACCTCCCGCGGTGGCAGCGCCGGATTGGCCGCCCTGGCGGTGGCGGCTGGTATCTTTCTGGATCTGGCGCTTGGCCTCATGGTGCTGTGGCGGCGATGGCTGCGGCCCGCCTGCCTCGGCATGATCGCGGTCACGCTGGGGTATCTGGGCACAGGCACGCTGGTGGCGCCCGACCTTTGGGCAGATCCGCTGGGACCGTTTGTGAAAACCCTGCCGGCCGCAGTGCTGGCGCTGATCCCACTGGCACTGGAGGACACGCGATGAGCTATGAGCTGCTGCGTTTCCTGCATGTGATCGGCGCGACCGTCCTCTTGGGCACCGGCGCAGGCCTTGCGTTTTTTATGGTCATCTCACACCGCACACAGGAGCCACGCTTGATCGCCCATGTTGCCGGTATCGTTGTGCTGGCCGATACGGTCTTTACCGCGACGGCGGCCCTTTTCCAGCCGATCACCGGCTATCTGCTGATCCGCGAGGTGGGCTATGACCTGATGGAGCCCTGGGTGGTGCTGTCGCTGATGCTTTATGTGTTTGTAGGGATGTTCTGGCTGCCGGTGGTCTGGATCCAACTCAAGATGCGCGATCTGGCCCGGCAGGCTGTTGCCGACAATACCGCCCTGCCGGCGCGTTACCAGCGGCTTTACCGGATCTGGTTCGCCTGCGGGTTCCCGGCGTTTTTTGCCGTGCTGGCGATCCTGTGGCTGATGCTGACGCGGCCGGTGTTTTGACCGCGCGAACGTCGCGACTGCCGTGAGCTCTGCGATGCGCAGTATTTTGGGAACGTTGAAAGCGATCAGCTGTGTTCCTCAGCCGCGGTGGCCGCCAGAGCGCGGTTGTAGGTTTTCAGCGCATCCACATGGAACAATGCGCCATGGACCGGGCGCTGGCCATCCTCCTCTGCGTCGCCCACAACGGGGATGAAGGGCACGCCGGCCTTGTCAAACAGCGGCATCGCCTCTTGCAGGGTGGCCTCAGGCGTCAGGAAGATCCCATCCTCAACCATTTCCGCACAGCGCGCCGGATCGGCCGCGCCGGGATCTTCGGGCGCGCGCATCACCGAAGCGGCGCGGAACATCGCCAGCAGATAGGCCTGCGGTCCTGCCGCCACACAGGCGCCGCGCCGTTCCAGCTGGGTCAAGAAGAAGGAGCGGTCCACCAGACGCGACGCCAAAGCTGTTGAGAGGGACACCGCCACCATCACCGCCAGACCTGTCTGCCAGTCGCCGGTCAATTCAAACACAATCATCGTGGTGGAAATCGGCGCGCCCAGAACGGCGGCGGCCACCGCCCCCATTCCAGCCAAGGCGTAAAGCGTGTGGGCGCCGGAAACCTCAGGGAAGACGCTGGTTGCCACCAACCCGAAGGCCAGCCCTGTGAGCGCCCCGATCATCAGTGAGGGGGAGAACATGCCGCCGCCCATACGCCCCGCCATGGTGATCGCCACGGCAATCACCTTGATCACCGCAAACAGCACCGCCTGCCACAGGAGGATTTGCCCGGTCAGCGTTGCCGATGTGGTTTCATAGCCCACCCCAATGATATGGGGAAAGGCGATGGCCAATAGGCCCAGAAGCGCCCCGGCAATGGTTGGGCGCAGCCAGCGGGGCATGCCGGTGCGTTGCTGCACGAGGTTGCCAAAATCCTCGGCATAAAAGACCGAGCGCATCAGCACCGTTGCCACCAGACCGCAAAGCAGGCCCAAAAGGATAAAGGCGGGTAGCTCGATGTAGAATTCCAGCACATTGGCTTTCGGCAGCAAAAACTCGGTCACGCCGCCATATTCCAGCCGGTTGATGATAGTCCCCGCGACTGAGGCGATCACAATCGGGGCAAAGGCATGCACCGCGAAATGGCGCAGCACCACCTCAAGCGCGAAAAGCGCCCCAGCGATGGGCGCGTTGAAAGAGGCCGAAACCGCCGCCGCCACGGCGCAGCCCAAGAGGTCACGGCCGGTGATGCCATCGGCGCGGATCTCATCGCTGACGCGTGAGGCGATCATCCCCGCCATATGCACCACCGGGCCCTCGCGCCCCGTTGAGCCACCCGAGGACAGCGTGATGAGCGAGGCAAAGGCCGAGGCAAAGCCGGCCTTATATTCCACCCGGCCATTGTGCATGGCCGAGCCTTCGATCACATCGGCCACCGAACGCACCCGCCCGTCCGGTGTGAAAAGGTGCAGGATCCAGCCAGTCAGAAACCCGCCTACAATGGGTAAAAGCAAGATCCAGTACCACGGCAGGGTTTCGGCAAAGCTATGAAGCCGCGCCACATCATCGGTGCCATAGAGGAAGGCCTGCAGGCTTTCGATCCCCTTGCGAAACCCTAAGGCGGCAAAGCCTGCCCCGGTGCCAATGGCCGCGGCGATCAGCCAGAACTGCACCTGCGAGGGCCCCTGACGGCGCATCAGCTGATAGGCCTCCACAAAGGAGTGCAGCCAATCCCGGGTCAGCCGGATCAGGTGGGTGCGCATGCCATTGGACAATGTGATCTCCTGCCGCAGGGCCTGTCTCTGGCTCCTCCTTGCCGGATCGCATAGGGTGCGCCCAACTCAGGGCATTGCGGCCGCGGCGGGGTACGCCGGACCGCGCAGGATGCCCCAAATAAGACGGAGGACCCCATGTCGATAGACGCGGCAATCGAAGAGCTTTCTACCCTTCTAGGACAACGGCTTAGCCGCTCCAAGTCTGATCTTGATCAACATGGCACCTCTGAGACGCATTTTGCCCTGACACCGCCCGATGCGGTGGCCTATCCGGCAAACACCGAAGAGGTGAGCGCGATCGTCAAGATCTGCGCCCGCCATCACTGCCCCATCGTGGGCTTTGGCGCGGGCACCTCGCTGGAGGGGCAGACATTAGCGGTGCAGGGCGGCGTGGTTGTGGATTTCCGCGATATGGCGGCGGTGCTGCATGTCGGGGCGGAGGATATGGATGTGACCGTCCAGCCCGGCATCACCCGCGAAGTGCTGAACGAGGAGCTGCGCGCCACCGGGCTGATGTTCCCGGTGGATCCCGGCGCCAATGCTTCAATCGGTGGCATGGCCTCAACCCGGGCCAGCGGCACCACGGCAGTGCGCTACGGCACCATGCGTGACAATGTTCTGGGGCTGGAGGTGGTCTTGGCCGATGGGCGCATCATCCAGACCGGCACGCGGGCGCGTAAATCCTCGGCCGGCTACGATCTGACGGCGCTGTTTGTGGGCGCGGAGGGCACGCTGGGCCTGATCACCGCCCTGACCCTGCGCTTGCATGGCCAGCCCGATGCAGTGACCTCGGCCGTTTGTGCCTTTGACGATATTGAGGCGGCAGTCAGCGCGGTGCAGATGACCATCCAGATGGGCATCCCCATGGCGCGGATCGAATTTGTGGATGCGGCCACGGTGGCGGCGGTGAATGCTTACTCCAAGATGGATCTGCCGCTTTGCCCGCATCTGCTGATCGAATTCAACGGCTCGGACTCTGCGGTGGAAGAGCAGGCAACGCTGTTTGGCGAAGTGGTTGAGGAGTTTGGCGCCAAAGGTTTTGAATGGGCCAAGAAGGCGGAGGAGCGTAAAGCGCTCTGGACCATGCGTCACCATGCCTATTGGGCGATTGTGCAATCCCGGCAGGGCTGCAAGGCGCTGGTGACCGACATCTGCGTGCCGATCTCAAAACTGGCGGAGGCGGTGGAGCAGACCCGTGCCGATATCGCGGCCTCGCCCATCGAAGGGCCGATCCTGGGCCATGTGGGCGACGGCAACTTCCACGCGATCCTACTGTTTGATGAGGCCAATGAAGCCGAGGTGCAGGCGGCCAATGATCTGTCGCACCGTATGGTCGAACGGGCGCTGGCGCTTGGCGGCACCGCTACCGGTGAACATGGCATCGGCCTGGGCAAGAAGAAATACATGCAGGCCGAACATGGCGCCGGCTGGGATGTGATGGGGGATATCAAACAGGCGCTGGATCCGCAGAACCTGATGAACCCCGGCAAACTGGTGCGCGGCAACTGATCTGAAAATGCTGTTTCGCAGGGCCGGATTCGGCCCTGCGCCTGAGCTTAGCGCGCGGCCAGCAGGGATTTCGCGGCAGCGCGGGCTTCCTCGGTGATGCGATCACCGGAAACCATACGCGCAATCTCATCCACCCGCTCACCGTCATCCAGTGGCACAACGCGTGAGGTGGTGACGTTGTTTTCAACCCGCTTTTCCACCCGCCAATGATGCGCGCCAAGGGCGGCCACCTGCGGCGAATGGGTCACGACCAGAACCTGACCGCCCTCAGACAGCGCGGACAGACGACGGCCTACAGCATCTGCAGTTGCCCCGCCAACGCCGCGGTCAATCTCATCAAAGATCATGGTGATGCCCGATTGGGTCTGGCTGAGGCAGACCTTCAACGCCAACAAGAAGCGGCTAAGTTCCCCGCCCGAGGCAATCTTGCCCAAGGGGCCCGCCGGGGCGCCGGGATTGGTGGCCACGGTAAAGGCCACCTCATCGCGTCCCTCAGGACCGGGGTCGCCCAAATCCACACCGGTGCAGAACACCGCGCGCTCCATCTTCAAGGGCGCCAGTTCGGCAGAGACGGCCTTGTCCAGTTTGGCGGCGGCTTTCTTGCGGGCCTCGGTCAGGGCGGTGGCGGCGCTGTCATAAGCGGCCTCGGCCTCTTTCACGGCAACTGTCAGATCGGCCAGATCGCCCTCGCCCTGATCCAGGGTTTTCAGACGTAGGCGCAGATCTTCGCCAAATTTGGCAAGGTCATCCGGCACGATGCTGTGCTTGCGGGCCAGGCCGCGCATGGCAAACAGGCGCTCTTCGCAGGTCTCCAGCTCATGCGGGTCAAAGCGCAGCTGATCCAGCGCGCCCTCAACCCCCTGCACCGCATCGCCCAACTCGGCAAAGGCACGGCCAAGCGCATCGATCGGCGCATCCAGCAGCCCCTCGACCTGCTGCGCGGCATCTTCCAGCCAGCGCATGGCATCGCCCATCGCGCCTTCGGCCCCGTCACCAGACAGCGCCTGAAACGCGCGCGCCACATCTTCGCGGACTTTTTCGGCCCCCTGCATCTGGCGGCGTTTCACATCCAGCGCCGCCTCTTCGCCGGGCTGCGGATCCATCGCGTCAAATTCAGCCACCGAATGGCGCAGGAACTCTTCTTCGGCGCGGATTTCGGCAATCGCCGCTTCGGCCTTGGTCAGATCCCGGCGTGCGGCGGACAGGGCGCGCCAGCTGCTGCGGGTCTTTTCCTGCAGGCGCTCAAAGCCGCCAAAGGCATCCAGCAAGCCGCGGTGCCCCTTGGCATCCAACAGGCCACGATCATCATGCTGGCCATGCAGCTCAATCAGGGTTTCTGACAGCTGCCGCAGCACTTCGCCTGAACACCGGCGGTCATTGACCCAAGCGGTCTTGCGGCCATCTTTTCGGTTCACACGGCGCAGGATCAGCTCGCCCCCGTCGGAGGGCAATCCGGCCTCTTCCAGCACCTGATGGGCGGCGTGATCGGCGGGCAGGTCAAAGACGGCGACCACCTCACCCTGTTCCGCACCGGCGCGCACCAATTCGGCGCGCCCCCGCCAGCCAAGGACAAACCCCAGCGAATCCAACAGGATAGATTTACCGGCCCCGGTTTCCCCGGTCAGCACGTTCAAACCCGGCTGGAAGTCGAGATCCAACCGGTCGATGATCAGCATGTCGCGGATTTCCAGCGCGCGCAGCATCAGTGGCCCCTACCCGATCTGACCTGCGTCAGATCCATTTGCCCTGCAGGGTCTGACGATAGATCTGGTTCAGCCAACCATCGCCTGCCGCTTCCAATTCCAGCCCACGACCGGTCAGCAGCTTGTAGCTGTCCTCATACCAATCGGTGGAGCGGAAGTTATGCCCAAGGATTGCGCCCGCAGTCTGGGCCTGTTCGTTCAGCCCCAAGGACAGGTAGGCTTCGACCAGACGGTGCAGCGCCTCGGCAGCATGGGTGGTGGTCTGGAACTCTTCAACAACCACGCGGAAGCGGTTGATCGCGGCAGGGTAATGTTCGCGGCGCAGATAGTAACGGCCGACCTCCATTTCCTTGCCCGCAAGGTGGTCAAAAGCCAGATCAAATTTCAGGATCGCCGAACGGGCATATTCGCTGTCAGGGTAGCGTTCAATCACCACCCTCAGCGCCTGCAACGCATCAAAGGTCACCCCTTGGTCGCGGCCCACTTCGTCAATCTGATCGTAAAAGCTGAGCGCCAGCAGGTATTGCGCATAGGCTGCGTCTTCTTCCAGCGGGTAGAAGTCGATGTACCGCTGCGCCGCACCGCGACTGTTCTCATAGTCTTTGTCTTTGTGATAGGCAAAGGCCTGCATGATCAGGCCACGTTTTGCCCATTCCGAATAAGGGTAAAGCCGTTCAATTTCCGAGAAGTAGAACGCCGCCTGATCCGGCTTGCGCCGTTCCAGTTCGTATTCTGCCCGGCCAAAGATCTGTTCGGCCGTGTAGTTTTCCAGAGGCACCTCACCACGTTCCAATGCGGCGTTGGTCCCGCAGGCGGCCAAAGCTGTAGCAAAAAGAAGACCCGCGATCCCCCGTTTACGCGACCCGATGCCTGTCATGTGCTGTCTCACCCTTGTCTGGACTTCCACCGCATTGATAACGCGGTGCTTCCTGAGGTCCTAGCACAGAATAATCCAAGGCAAAACGTCTTTGGCAGGTTTTCGCCCGTCAGCTGCACAGAAACGTAAAAAGGGCACCGAAGTGCCCCTGCGCGTTGTTTCCACAAGTGTCAGAACTCTGATCAGGCGACCGCCGGAATCTCGTTCAAATGCACGCCAACGCCGGGCAAACGGGCCAGCATGCTGTCATCGCAGGTCACCAGACGATAGGCATCAGGCTGGGCAAACAGCGCCCGCAGCAGATCGTTGGTGATCGCATGGCCGGCGCGGTAGCCGGTGTAATGGCCCAGAATCGGGGCCCCTGCCAGTGCCAGATCGCCTAGCGCATCCAGCATCTTGTGGCGCACAGGCTCATCCGCGTGACGCAGACCTTTGCCGCTTTCGACCAGCGCGCCGTCAAACACCACGGCGTTTTCCCCCGGCACACCGCCAAGGGCCAGACCGTTGGCCTGCATCCACTCCACATCGGAACGGCGGCAGAAGGTGCGGCTGTCGCTCAACTCACGCACAAAGGCGCCATTGGCCATTTGCAGGCCTTTTTCCTGAACACCAATCGCGGCGTCGACAAAATCGATGTGGAAATCGATCCGGAGCTCATCGGCCGGGGTCAGCCGCGCCCAGGCTTCGCCTTTGCGCACTTCAACCGGTTTCAGGATCTGCAGCACCCGCACCGGTTCGCCCTGCTGGCGCAGACCGCGAGACAAGAGAGCCTTCACAAACTGGGCCGAGCTGCCATCAAGGATCGGCACTTCGGGACCGTCGATGTCAATCAGCGCATTGTGGATGCCACAGCCCGCCAGAGCGGCCATGATATGTTCGACGGTCGACACATCGGTGCCGGCCTTATTCAGCAGTTTGGTGCACAGGGGTGATTGGTTCACAACATCAAAACGGGCAGGAATAAGCGCATCCCGATCGGTGACATCGGTTCGACGGAACCAAATGCCATGATCCGGCGTTGCCGGCAGTACGGTCATCCGTACTGGTTTACCAGAATGCAGTCCTACACCAGTGAATTTCACCGGCCCATTAACAGTTGTCTGCAAGATCGTCCCCAGATGCTTGACACCACGTCAGCGGCAGTGCGCGATCTTGGTACAACCGGGTGTTCACAGTCACAACTCAATCTTTGTAACGCTCTGAAACATGACTGTTAGAAATGCGCCGAAATCCGCTCACAGCCATTGCAAACAATTGTAATAAAAAGAAAAGAACCGCCCGAAGGCGGTTCCAATCTATGATTTTTGACCTAGCGTCATGCCGCGTATCTCACACGGATTGCAACAGATGTTACAGCCTTAATTGGCCTGACGGCGCAGGAAGGCGGGAATTTCGATGCGGTCCTGCTCGACCTCATCCTCATATTCCTGATGCACCTGCTGTGCTTGCTGCTGCCCGTGCATTGGCTGCTGCATCGGCGGCTGCTGACGCGGGGCGGGCTGCTGCTCATGGCCGCTGCCTGACATCCGGTTGATCAGCGACCCCAGCCCGAAGCGCGAACGCTCCTGCTCAGGCGCGGGCTGTTGCTGCTGTACCGGCTGTGCCGCGGGCTGTGCCTTTGGCTGGTTCTCAACAGCGGCGCGCAGACGGGCCTGCGCCTCTGGCGAAGGCTGACCGGCAGGGCGCGGCTGTGGCGGCAGGAAGTTGGCTGCTGCCTCCTCCGGCTGAGCCTGATAGGCATCGGGCTGCGGCTGGAACTGCTGTTGTGCCTGCTGCGGCTGATAGGCCGGGGGTGGCACATCGCTGCCTGTCTCTTCTTCGAAGATATCTTCCATCTGATCCTGAGCTGCCGCTTCCTGCGCGTCGAACTCACCAAACAGGCTGGGCTCAGCTGGGCCTTCGGCCTGAACCGGTGCGGCAGGGGCTGCTGCAACGGGTGCGACGGTTTCGATGGTCGGCGCAACCGGGGCTGCCGCGGCAGGGGCCGGAGCAGGCGCCGGTGCGGCCTTAGCCTCTTCCACGCTGGTGGTCTGGGTCAGCGGCGCAGCCATCGAACGGCGCGGCACTGGGATGTCCTGAACCATTTCCGAGGCGTCGATGCCGGTGGCCACAACGCTGACGCGCATGCCGCCGTCCAGTTCGGTGTCCAGCGTCGAGCCGACGATGATGTTGGCTTCCGGATCCACCTCTTCGCGGATGCGGTTGGCGGCTTCGTCCAGTTCAAACAGGGTCAGGTCATGACCGCCGGTGATGTTGATCAGAACGCCCTTCGCACCGCGCAGGCTGATTTCATCCAGGAGCGGGTTGGCGATGGCTTTCTCTGCGGCCTGGATGGCGCGATCTTCGCCCATGGCTTCGCCGGTGCCCATCATCGCTTTGCCCATCTCGTCCATCACGGCGCGCACATCGGCAAAGTCGAGGTTGATCAGGCCGGGACGGACCATCAGATCGGTCACACCTTTGACGCCTTGGTACAGAACGTCATCCGCCATCGAGAAGGCCTCGGTGAAGGTGGTCTTCTCATTGGCCAGACGGAACAGGTTCTGGTTTGGAATGATAATCAGCGTGTCGACCATCTTCTGCAGGGTCTCAACCCCCTCTTCCGCCTGACGCATGCGTTTTGCGCCTTCGAACTGGAAGGGTTTGGTCACAACGCCCACCGTCAGCACGCCCAACTCGCGGGCGGCCTGTGCGATGATCGGGGCTGCACCGGTGCCGGTGCCACCGCCCATCCCAGCGGTGATGAAGCACATATGTGCCCCCGCCAGATGATCTACGATCTGCTCAATGCTTTCTTCGGCAGCGGCGGCGCCAACCGTGGCACGGGCCCCTGCGCCCAGTCCTTCGGTCACCTTCACACCCAGCTGGATGCGGGCCTGCGCGCTGGACTGCTGCAGCGCCTGAGCGTCCGTGTTGGCCACCACGAAATCGACCCCGGTGAGGTCTTTTTCGATCATGTTATTCACAGCGTTGCCGCCGGCCCCACCGACGCCAAAGACAGTGATACGGGGTTTCAAATCGTCGTGCCCGGGCACCGATAGGTTCAATGTCATGGAACTGTCCGCCTGATATCGTTGACCCGCATTTCGCGGATGTTTTTCTGCCTATTACCTTCGATGGTAGCGAGAACCAACCCATGCGTCATCAAAAAAACGCAAAAAAGCCACGAAATATGGGGCAAACACAGATCAAACCTGCGGGATCTTGCCGATCCGCGCAGATCTAGCGGGCTGATAGCACGCCACACCTATGGCCATGCGGTCCGCGCCCTGTCCCGGCACGTGCATGTGGCTTTCTCAATATGGAAGGGCGTTGCCCCGATCCTCAAATCTCCGCCATGTTGCGCCTGAACGCCCAGCGGTTATCCACAGTTTATCCCCAAAGTTCTCCCGCGTCACCCTGCTTCTTGCGGAGGACGCGGAAAATCACCCGAAATTCACCGGGCTTCTCGCCTCACCAGTTCTCCTTGAACCAGCGCACCGCACGCTTGAAGGTGCGGGCCGAACTGCGATCAACCGGCAGCTCAAAGTCCCACCATTCATCCTGCGGGTGGGCGGCAAACAGGCACATCCCTACGGCCGAGGCAAAGCCCGGCCCGGTGGCCGCCTGCGGCAGCCCATGCACCCGCAAAGGGCGTCCCAGACGCACCTGCTGGCCCAGAATGCGGCTGGCCAGCCCGTCAAGGCCGGGGATCTGACTGCCACCGCCGGTCAGCACGATCTGCTGGCTGGGCATATGGTCAAACCCTGCGGCATCCAGACGTTCGCGCACCTCTTCCAGAATTTCCTCAACCCGCGGCCGCATGATGCCAATCAGTTCGGCCCGGCTGACCGACCGGCGGTCATGTTCCCAATCGCCGGTGTCGCCACCGATGTCGATCATCTCACGGTCATCCATGCCGGTGGCCACAACGCCCCCGTAGAAGGTCTTGATCCGCTCCGCCGTGGCATGCGGCACCGAAAGGCCCATGGAAATGTCGCCGGTCACATGTTCGCCGCCCATCCGCACCGCGTCGGCATAGATCATGTGTTTCTTCATGAAGATCGAGATTGAGGTAGACCCACCACCCAGGTCGATACAGGCGGCACCCAGCTCCTGCTCATCCTCAACCAGCGCGGATATGCCGCTGACATAGGCTGAGGAGGCCACACCGGCCAGTTCCATATCGCAGCGCTTCACACAATGCGCCAGGTTCTGCACCACGGCGGCATCCACGGTCAGCATATGCAGATCGGTCGACAGCCGGTTGCCCAGCTGGCCGCGCGGATCGCCAAGGCCCGAACGGTGGTCCAGCGCAAAGTTCACGGGCTGCGCGTGCAGCACTTCGCGGCCATGGCCATAATCGGGCACATCACAGGCTGCCAACACCTGGCTGATATCCTGTTCGGTCACGATCTGCCCCTGCAGATCAATGGCACCCGTCAGCCCATAGCTGCGCGGCTCCGCACCGGAGAAACAGGCGATCACATGATCAACACGGATGTTGGCCATCTTCTGGGCCTGTTGCAGCACAGTGCGGATGGCACGTTCGGTTTCGCCCATGGCGGTGATTTCGCCAAACTTCACCCCGCGCGACCGCGTGGTTGCCGCGCCAATCACCCGGAACCCTGCCTGCCCCGCCATGGAGCCGACGCCTTCGGCCTCAAAGCTGCCCAAGGTGCCATCGAAGCGCAGCACCAGACAGGCCATTTTGGAACTGCCCACATCAAGAATGGCCACCACGCCGCGTTGCATTGCGGCTTTGCGCATGCCGCGCATGGCGCGCTGGCTGTCATACAAATCAAACATACCCTAGTCCCCGAAACCGCTTTTGATTTTCCGCCACCAATGGTCGACGGCCGCTTCGTTCATTCGAATGGTGGGCCGCTGGCCCAGCCGCATGTCCACATGCGCCAGATCCCGGTCCATCACATATTGTGCCTGATGCAGCACGATCACCCGCTCCAGCGCCTGCACCGCGCCGGTTTCCGGCAGCAGGATCCGCTGACCGCGATCCAGCACCACATCCCAGCGCCGCTCGCCCATGCGCACGATCCCATGGGTGCGCGGGGCCAATGGGCCAAGTGCGGCGATCAATTGCAGCGCCTCCGGCACCGCCATATCGGCGCCATCGCCCACAATCAGCGGCAGGCGCAGATGATCTGCGCCCTTCTCTGCCTGGCCAACGTAGTTGCCATGTTCATCGAGCAGCGCCAGCCCGTCCCGCGTCCGCCACAGGATCACCGGCACCCGTTCCGTCACATTGACCTGCAGCACGCCCTTGGGTGTCACCCGCAGGGTCACATCTTTGACCGCTGGCAGCTCCGCGATGGTGCGGCGCATGTCATCAAGATTCAGATCAAAGGAGCTGACAGGGAAATCGATTGGCAGAATTTCGCGAATGTCTTCCGAGACACTCTGCGCGGCGCCATCGATCCGCATCAGGTTGACCATGAACTCCGGCCGGGTCTGTATCTCATTCTTGATCTCGACGACCCACAGACGCAGCGCATCGCGGTTGTCCTGATCCGAAAAGTAAAGCATCCCACCGGCAAAGGCGGCGCCCATCGGCAGGCCGACCTTCAGCAACAGCCGGAAGATCGGCGTCAGCATCAGGCGCTGGAACCGGTAGGCCCAGCGGGACGGTGCCGGATCGGCCTTGGTGCGCGGCTCTTCCCGACGGGGTGCGGCCAGTCCGGGGATCTGTTCGATCGGCGGCTCCATTTCCGGATAGGTGCTCATCTGTTGCATGAGGCATCCTCCACCAGCCAGGCGCAGAGCTGACCAAAGCTCATCCCCTGCAACGCAGCCTGTTCCGGGCTGAGCGACGTCGGCGTCATCCCCGGCTGGGTGTTGGTTTCCAGCAGGATTAACCCTGCTAGCCCCTTGGCCTCATCCCACCGAAAATCGGTGCGGCTGAGCCCACGACAGCCCAGGGCCTGATGGGCACGCAGGGCAAAATCTTCGCAGGCGGCATAAATCTCCGCCGGGATATCGGCAGGAACCACATGGCGGGAGCCACCGGTCTTGTACTTCGCATCGTAGTCATACCAGCCATCGGTCAGGATATCGGTCACCCCTAGGCAACGATCCCCCAGGACCGAGGCGGTCATTTCACGCCCGGGGACAAAGGCTTCGACCATCACAGTCTGCGGCATCTCAGCTGACAGTTTCGGCGGGCCATTGGCGGCCTCATGCACCAGATAGACCCCAAACGATGAGCCCTCATTGTAGGGTTTCACCACATAGGGCGGCGGCAAAACGTGATCCGCCTCTACAGCGTCTTTATCGGCAAGTTTGCTGTCGGCGATGGGCAGCCCGGCGGCGGCGTAAACCTGTTTCGAGCGTTCCTTGTCCATCGCCAAGGCCGAGGCCAAAACGCCAGAGTGGGTATAGGGGATCTGCATCCATTCCAGAATGCCCTGCACACAGCCATCTTCGCCCCAGCGACCGTGGAGCGCATTGAAGACAACATCTGGCTTAATCTCGGCAAGACGCGCGGCCAGATCGGGGCCGGCATCGACCTCAACCACCTGGAATCCCTCACCCTCTAGCGCTCTTGCGCATTCATGCCCCGAACTAAGCGACACCTCGCGTTCCGCAGAGGGGCCACCTTTCAGGACCATGACCAGAGGGGTTGCCCTGCTCGACATACCCACGCTGTGCCTCAAAATCTCGACCGTCTTTGCGGTCGTTTACATGTAATAAGGGCCAGTTTGCCCTGCCTGCTGGCGCGTTTTAGCGCTCTTACTCAGCCGCCGGTTCGCCGACGCGCATGATTTCCCACTGTAGCGTGATACCGCTATTTTCGTAAACCTTTTTTCTGACCTCTTCACCAAGCCCTTCGAGGTCCGCTGCGGTGGCATTTTCCGCATTGATGAGGAAATTTGAATGCTTCTCACTCATCTGTGCGCCGCCTTTGCGCGCGCCCCGCATGCCCGCATCATCAATGACCTTCCAGGCCTTTAGATCATGAACATCGTCGGCCTGCCCCGTCGATGAGAAGCCGGCCGGATTGCGGAACGTGCTGCCCGCACTGCGGTCTTTGGTGGGCTGGGTTTCATCGCGTTTGGCCAATTGCGCCGCCATGCGATCGGCAAGCTCTTGCGCATCACCCGCGGGCCCTTCCAGCGTCGCCTCCACGATGACCCAGCCTTCGGGCAGCTCAGTCTGGCGATATTGGAACTGCAAATCTTCGGCGCTCAGCGTCACCAGCTGCCCCTCCCGGGTCACTGCCTTGGCGCTGACAAACACATCGGCCACATAGGATCCGTAACAGCCCGCATTCATCCGCACGGCCCCACCGATGGAGCCGGGAATCGTCCGCAGGAAGGTCAGATCAACCCCCGCCTCAGCCGCTTTGCGCGCCACATGGGCATCCAATGCGGCAACACCGGCGGTCACCCGGTTGCCGTTAATCTCAATATGGTTGAAGCCACGCCCCATACGGATCACCGCCGCACGCAGCCCCCCATCCCGCACGATCAGGTTGCTGCCAACCCCCATGGGGAACACCGGCACATCCGCCGGCAGCGCCTGCAAAAACGCTTGCAGATCCGCCACATCCGCGGGCTGGAAGAACAAATCCGCCGGGCCACCCACCCGCAGCCAGGTCAGGCCGCTCAGGTCTTTGGCATGGCTCAACCGGCCGCGCAATTCAGGCAGGGTCTCAGCCAGAGTCTCAGGCAGTTCCATCGTGTCGTCTCACCATTTTCTTCACACGTCGCAGCAGGTGGATCACCGGCCAGCGCAGCATCGACATGGCGCCTGCCATGATCAGCAAGCCCAGCCAAGGCCCGTGTTCATAGACCACATACCCCAGAATGGGAATTCCGATTGTGATCAGCACCCAGGCCTGCGGCCAGTGGCGGCGTTTGGAGGGCATCATGGCAAGGATATTGGCCAGCACAAACCAGCTGCAGGCCAAAAGGATTGATAGGGTCATAGCGGGCCTCCCGGGGCCTCGGTCAGGAACGCAAGCGCCCCGAAGTTGATCGCCAGCGCTGCAAGTGCAGCCAGTAAACCAAAGACTGGCACCGCCATGGGCACCCTGAACGGGGCCTCCGGCACGCTGGTTTTCAGCCGAATAAGGGCAATATTGACGATTACGAAGATGGTCAACAGCAAGGTTGATGCGCCTTCGGCCAATGTCGCCACCGGCAGGGTCAGCGCGCCGATCACCACTGCAGAGCCAATCAGCACCGTGGCCAGCGTTGGGGTGCCGAACCGGGCGCTGCTGTGATGAAACGCGGCCAGCCCGGCATTGCGCCGGCCCAGACCAAACAGCACCCGCGCCGCCATCACGATCTGTGCCAACACACCGTTCAGGGCTGCGGCCACCGCAATCACCGACAAAAACGCCACCGATCCGCCCTGCGCCTGCTGCCAGACCAGAACCAGCGGCTGTTTGCTGCTGGTCAGCTCGGCCAGCGGCACAACCCGCACTGCGGCATAAGACACCAGCGCATAGATCACCGAAGTGATCATCAGCGAATAAAGGATGGCGCGCGGCAGGGTCTTTTCCGGTGTAGTCACCTCTTCGGCCATGTTGACGATGTCTTCAAACCCGATGAAGGCGAAAAACGCCAAAACCGCACCGGCCCCGATCCCCGCCCAAACCGGTGGCGCCGCAACCGTCAGATCCGGTGACGGATCCGCGGCCAACCCGGCCCAGATCACCAAGGCAAGGCCGATCAGTTCAATTGCGGTGAAGATCGCGGCCAGCGTCAGGCTTTCCAGCACGCCGATGATGGCAACCGCGATCAGGCTCAGCCCCATAACAACAATGGTTGCCGCCATCGGCAACGGCACCACGCTGGTCAGATAGCCCGCGCCACCGCGCAGCACCGCCGCGGCCGAAATCGTGCCAGTGACAACAATGGCCAGCCCCACCAGAACACCCAGCCATTGCAGGCCCAACCCTTCGGAGACAAAAACCGCCTCCCCACCGGCTTCGGGCAGGCGGGTAGAAAACTCGGCATAAGACAGGGCGGTTGGGGCGGCTACCAGCCCGGCAAACAGAAACGCCAAAGGCGCCCAGATCCCGGCATCGGCCGCAACCGCGCCCACCAGCACATAGATGCCAGCGCCAACCATCACCCCCACTCCATAGGCGGTGAGCAATGGCAATCCAATCCGTCGTTTCAAAGCGTCAGCCATCGCCGGCCTCCCGCTGCAATTTCACTGTTTCTTAAATACTCAAATCACGACTCACCCAAAGATTGGGTGCATCAGTACCAGTTTCGCGCGACAGAGCAGCCAAAATAGACCGCCCTGTCAATTGTTTAGTCAGCCCCGGTGCTGCAATCAGCCCAGAGATCAGCCCTGCAAACGGGCCGGCAGGCCATTGGCCCAGGCGGAAATCGTACCGGCGCCAAGGCAGACAACCATATCGCCCGGTTGCGTCTGTTCGCGCACCAGACGCTCCAGATCATCCTCGGACAAAACGCTGCGGGCGTGGCGGTGACCGTGGCGGATCAGACCGGCAACCAGATCTTCGTGGCTGGCGCCTTCAATCGGCTGTTCACCGGCGGCAAAGACCTCGGCAATGCCGACCACATCCGCCTCATTGAAGCAGGAGCAGAACTCCTCAAAGTGATGGCTCAACCGGGTGTAACGATGCGGCTGATGAACCGCAATCACACGGCCCTCGGTCGCCTGACGGGCGGCCTTCAGAACGGCGGCAATTTCGGTTGGGTGATGGCCGTAGTCATCAATCACGGTGACCCCGTTCACCTCACCCACGCGGGTGAAGCGACGGTTCACCCCTTTGAACCCGGCCAGCGCCTCGCGGATCTCATCGCCCTTCATGCCCAGATGGCGGGCCACAGCGATGGCGGACAAGGCATTGGACACATTGTGATCGCCCGGCATCGGCAGGGTACAACCCTCAATGACCACATCCTCAGCCTGCAGCGCCACATCGAAAATCGCAGCGCCTTTTTCATAGCGCAGGTTGATCGCACGCACATCGGCCTGCGCGTTGAACCCATAGGTCACTACGCGGCGGTCGGTGATCTTGCCCACCAGCGCCTGCACATCCGCATCATCGGTGCAGCAGATCGCCAACCCGTAAAAGGGAATGCCCGAGACAAATTCATAAAAACCCTGATGCAGCGCCTCTTCGGTGCCCCAGTGTTCCATATGTTCCGGGTCGATATTGGTGACGATGGCAATGGTTGCCGGCAGACGGTTAAAAGTGCCGTCGCTTTCATCTGCCTCAACCACCATCCAGTCCGAGGTACCGACCCGCGCGTTTGAGCCATAGGCGTGAATGATGCCGCCATTGATCACGGTCGGATCCACCCCGCCTGCATCCAGCAGTGTCGCCACCATGGTGGTGGTTGTGGTCTTGCCGTGGGTGCCGGCAACCGCAACGTTGGATTTCAACCGCATCAGCTCGGCCAGCATTTCGGCGCGGCGCACCACCGGCAGGCCCAGGCGGCGGGCCTCATCCAGTTCCGGGTTGCCCGGCTTGATTGCGGAGGAGATCACAATGACCTCCGCGCCCACCAGGTTTTCCGCCTTCTGGCCAACAAAGATCTTCGCGCCCATCTCAGACAGGCGATCGGTGATCTTGGAGGCCTTCAGGTCGCTGCCCTGCACTGTGTAGCCATGGTTCAGCAACACCTCGGCGATGCCCGACATGCCAATGCCGCCGATGCCAACAAAATGGATCGCGCCCACATCAACGGGGAGTTTGGTTGCTGCATTCATGGCGTGCCTTTCCGTGCCTTTCCGGCCTCTGCCAGCGCTTCGACCATTTCGCTCAGCTCTTGTGCGGCATCCGGCTTGCCCTGCGACAGCGCCGCCTGCGCCATCAGCGAGGCGCCTTTTGCATCGCCAAGAACCAAGGTTATCTGCTCGGAAAGCGCGGCAACTTCAAGCCGGTTTTCCGGCACCAGGATCGCGGCGCCCGCATCCACCAGCCCACGGGCATTGGCGGTCTGATGATCGCCGGTTGCCGCGGCAAAGGGGATCAGCACCGAGGGGCGGCCGATGACGCTGATATCTGCCACCGAGGAGGCGCCCGAGCGTGAGATCACCAGCTGCGCCTCGCTCATCCGGCGCGGCACGTCATTGAAAAATGTCTGCACATCTGCCGCGATGCCATGTTCTGCATAAAAGGTGCTGACCCGTTCCAGATCCTCTTCGCGCGCCTGATGCGCCACACGGATGTTGCGCAGGATCTCCACCGGCAGTTCCGCAATGGCCGCGGGCACCACATCTGACAGGATCCGTGCGCCCTGGCTGCCGCCAATGACCAAAAGCTCCATCGGGTAATCCCCCGGCGCGATATAGCCGGCCCCTGCCCGCTCCATCACAGCGCCGCGCACCGGATTGCCCACATGATGGCCCTCCACCCCTTCAGGCAGCGCGGTCGGCCAGGTGCCGCAGGCCACCGCATCGACGCGTTTGGCAAACAGCTGATTGACCCGGCCCAGTACCCCGTTCTGTTCATGGATCATCCGGGGCCGCCGCAGCAAGGTGGCCGCCGCCAGCGCCGGGATCGACGGGTAGCCGCCAAAGCCCACCACCACATCCGGCTTGTCGCGCAGCATCCGGGCCGACATGCCCAAAATCCCACCAAGGATCCGAAACGGCACCAGCGCCTTGGCCAGCACGCCACCACGCGCAAATGTGGCCGAGGAAACCTGTTCAATCTCAACCGTATGCGGGAAGCCACCTGTATAGCGCGCCCCACGCGCATCGGTCGACAGTTTCACCCGCCAGCCCCTGCGCAGCATCACCTCTGCCAGGGCCTGTGCCGGGAACATGTGCCCGCCGGTGCCCCCTGCCGCAATCACCAAAAGCGGTGCCGCCATCTTCTGCCTCCTGCCCGGCCCATCACGGGGCCAGATATTCCGTCACATTCCGTTTGGGGCCGCTGCCAGATCGGTCGGCAGGCCCCGAAGCATTGTCTTTAGAAGAAAAGCCGCGCCTTTGGAAAGCGCCCTCTCCCCTCAGCGGCGATGGCCACGCAGAATGTCGCCGATCTGCCCCTGTGGCCGCGTCCGGGTAAAGGCCAGCAACATGCCGACGGCAATCCCCCCCGCAATGATTGACGAACCGCCATAGCTGACAAACGGCAGGGTCATCCCCTTGGAGGGCAAGAGCCGCACAGCCACCCCCATGTTGATCAGCGCCTGTACTGAGAACATCGCCGCCAGACCGGTGCCGGCCAGGCGAATGAACGGATCGCGTTCCTTGATCAGTCGGTAGAAGGACCGCATCACGATCAGCGCGTAAAGTGCGATCACAATCAGCACCAGCACCAGCCCGTATTCCTCAGCCGCAACCGCAATGATGAAATCAGTATGGGCATCCGGCAGCGACCATTTCACCTGCCCCTCACCAACGCCCACGCCAAAGAAGCCACCTTCGCGGATCGCATTGGTGGCATATCCAATCTGGGTTGTCGGATCGATGTCCGGGTTCATGAAACCGTCGATACGGCGGGCAAAGTGTTCTGAGTTGTGATAGGCAAAGGTGCCCCCCAAAGTGACCAGCCCCGCCATGCCAACCAGCAGCAGCATTGGCGCACCGGCAACGAAATACATCACCCCCCAACCAAACAGGATCAGGGAGGCCTGACCAAAATCAGGCTGCTGCGCCAGTACCACGGCGATGCCAAAGGTCAGCAAAAACGACCAAAGCCGCCCCGGTGGGCCATTGATTTCCTGACTGGCCGCCAGAAGCCAGGCCGCCACCACAATGAAGCCGGGTTTCAGAAACTCCGACGGCTGCAGGGACGCAAAGCCAAGCGAATACCAGCGCACCGCACCTTTGCCAAAATCGGTGCCAAAAAACGGCAATCCCAGCACCGCGATCAACGCGCAGACAAAGCCGATCACCGCCAGACGCCGCACCAGCTGCGGCGACATCATCGAGGTAACAAACATCACCAAGAGAGCCAGCGCGCCAAAAAACGCCTGCCGCTCAACATAGTGAAAGGGCTGAAACCCGTTCTTTTCCGCCAGCGGCGGCGAGGCCGCAAACCCCAGAAGCAACCCGATCCCAAACAGGATCAGAATGCAGGAGACGGTCAGCTTATCCAGCGTCCGCCACCACTTCGGAAGAACCGGTTCCCCTTCCCGCACGGGGGTGGAACCATGCACCATTGCTGTCATGGGTTACTACTCTTACTGCCTCGATCACTGCCCCTTTTCGGGGTCTGGCTACATGATACCGCGAAAGCCGCAATCAGGCTAGGGATATTCCCGCGCACCGCACAGGCCGTGCTGTAGCCGCAAGATGCCCCTTTCAATGTTCCGATAAATACTCACATCCCAACCTCCCCAGGCGTCAGATCGCTTGCAATTTTGCGCCCAGTCAGGCACCCCGCGCCCATGCAGAAATCCAGACACTATAAAACCGTGATCCTTGGCGCCGGTGCCGCCGGCATGATGTGTGCGATCCACGCAGGCGCTGACACGCTGGTGCTGGATCATGCCAAAGCCCCGGGCGAGAAGATCCGCATCTCGGGCGGCGGGCGCTGCAACTTCACCAATATGTACGCGGGCCCGGAAAACTTTCTGGGCGGCAACCCGCATTTCCACAAATCGGCACTGGCCCGCTACACCCAGTGGGATTTCATCGACATGGTGGCGCGCCACGGCATCGCCTATCATGAAAAAACGCTGGGCCAGTTGTTTTGCGATGACAGCGCCAAACAGATCATCGCCATGCTGCTGGATGAAATGGCCCGCGCAGGCGCCACGCTGTGGCTGAAAACCACCATCACTGAGGTTGGCAAAACCGAAAGCGGCTTCACCCTCAGGATCGAAAGCGAAGGCAAGCGCAAGACCGTGACCTGTGACGCGCTGGTGCTGGCCACCGGCGGCAAGTCGATCCCCAAGATGGGTGCCACCGGTCTGGCCTATGATCTGGCGCGCCAGTTCGGCATGGCGGTCACCGACACCCGCGCCGGGCTGGTGCCACTGACCTTTTCTGACAAACGCTTTGCAGAAATCTCAGGCGTCTCACTGCCGGTGTGCGCCACCGCTGGCGGCAAAAGCTTTGATGAGGCGCTACTGTTCACCCACCGCGGCCTCTCCGGCCCGTCGATCCTGCAGATCTCGTCTTACTGGCAGGAGGGGGAGGAGATTGCCCTGAACCTGCTGCCGGCCTCCGATCCCTTCACCTTCTTGCGCCAGGAACGGCAAAAGGCCGGGCGCAAACAGCTCAGCAGCGCGCTCAGCCCGCTGCTGCCCGGACGTTTGATTGACCACCTCAGCGTGGATCTGGGCCTGAAGGCGCGGCTGGCTGACCAATCCGATCCGGCCTTACAGACCTTGTGTGACCAGCTAACCAACTGGCGGCTGTTGCCCTCAGGCTCCGAAGGCTATCGCACCGCTGAGGTCACATTGGGCGGCGTCGATACCGACGGTCTGTCCTCCAAAACAATGGAAAGCAAAACCGTCCCCGGTCTCTACGTGATCGGTGAGGCCGCAGATGTCACCGGCTGGCTGGGCGGCTTCAACTTCCAATGGGCCTGGTCATCGGGCCATGCGGCGGGCACAGCGATCCGGGCGCGCGGGTGATCGCCCCACGCACCCCGCAGTTTTACTCGTAAAGTTTCAGCAGATCCGTCGCCAGGGCCGGGCCCTGATCCGGTGTCATCAAAGGCTGGAAATAGGCCGCAGACTGGCCGAGGCATTGTTCACAAATCCCACCACCGCCGAGCTCCAATGTCTGCTGGCACAGGATCATCGTGCAAATCTCGGGGATCTGGGTGCCGACCTGAACAGGAACATCCCGCCAGTCCCCGGTCAGTGTGATGTCCTTGGAAATCGTGCTGAAATCCGTTCCGGCCGCCAGTTTTCCCAGAACCGATTTATTGAACCCTGACTGCTCCATGAACTTTGCCGCCAAATCACGGTCCCCACGGCCGGCAGCAATATCCACAAGCCCGATCGTCGGGACGACGGCATTTGCCCCCATGTCAAAGTTAAAGACCTGAGACTGCAGAAACTCCTGCCCGTAACAGGGCACATATTCAACACCGTCTGGTGGTGTGGCGTCAGGGCCGCCCGCCAATTTGACCTGTTCGATGCAGACCTTGATCGTCTCTTCCTGATGGGTGTTCAGGTCAGCAATCAGTTGCTTCATCTCCTGCGATGCATCGCCCTCATTGGGGCTGCGATACATGATCAGGGCTGCGTTGTCCTTGGCACGATTTGCAAAGGCCTCAATATCGGCCATCGGCAGCGGATCACAGGCCGGGTCCATTTCACACCAGGTCAGCGGGGTTGTTATGCCGATCTGAGCGGTATCAATGGTGACAAATCCCATCTCTGCCGAAGCGGAAGTCAGACCCAGAAAAAGGGCACAGGTGATCGAAAGACTTTTCTGAAACATAGCTTTCTCCAATCCATAAAATAATGGAGAAAGCCTTGCAGCTCAGCGGTCACCTGTCAAATCACCCCAGTGCGATCAGGGTCAATGGGCCAATTGCTTTTCAACCTCGGCGATGAAATCCTCACCGCGTTTTTCGAAGCTGTCGTATTGGTCAAAGCTGGCAGCGGCCGGGGCCAGCAGCACGGTATCGCCGGGCTCGGCATCCGCGCTGGCGCGGGCCACGGCTGCGGCCATTGTGGTGCAGACCTCAGCCTCACAGCCCTCAAGCTGCAGGGCGAAATTGGCGGCTTCGCGACCGATGACATAGGCTTTGGTCACATGGCGCAGCGCCGGTTGCAGCGTCTCCAGGCCGCCCTCTTTTTCCAAGCCGCCGCAGATCCAGCGGATGTTGTCAAAGGCCTGCAACGCCTTCAGCGCCGCATCCACATTGGTGGCTTTGGAATCGTTCACATAGGACACGCCGTCTTTTTCACCCACCCGCTGGCTGCGGTGCGGCAGACCGGCGAAGCTGTGGAATGCATCCTCAATCATGCGCGGCGCCAGCCCCAAGGCGCGACAGGCGGCATAGGCGGCGCAGGCATTTTGATGGTTATGTGCACCGGGCAGCCCCGGCACCTTGCGCAGGTCGATGGATCCGGCCTGACGCCCCTTGCGGTATTCGCTAAGGAAGCCTTTGCGGGCAAAGACGTTCCAGCCCGGCCCTGTCAGTTTCCCCGCCGCAGAAATCCGGATCACCCGATCATCCGCCGCGCCATGGGTCAGCTGGTTGACCATATAGCGGCCCTCCGCCTCATCCACGCCGATGATGGCGCGATCTGGCCCTCCTTCGGCAAAAAGGCGACGTTTGGCGGCGAAATAGCCGCCCATGCCAGCGTGGCGATCCAGATGGTCGGGGCTAAGGTTGGTAAAGACGGCAATGTCAGGCGTCAGCGCGCGGGCCAGATCCGTCTGGTAGCTGGAAAGTTCCAGCACCACCACGCCGCCATCCTCCGGCGGATCAATGTCCAGCACACCGCGTCCGATGTTGCCTGCCAGCTGCGCGGGTTTGCCAGCCTCGGTCAACACATGATGGATCAGGGCCGAGGTGGTGGATTTGCCGTTTGAGCCAGTCACCGCCACAACACGCGGCGGCTGGTCATACATGTCCCATTCGCCCGATCCGAAGGAGCGGAAGAACAGCCCGATGTCATTGTCGACCGGCACACCCGCCTCCCAGGCGGCGGCGATCACCTTGTTTGGATTGGGGTAAAGATGCGGAATACCGGGGCTGACCACCAGCCAGCTGATGCCCTCAAACGCGCCATTGCGGCTGAGATCGCGGATTTCGAACCCTTCCCCCTCAGCCCGTTCACGTGCGGCGGCATTGTCATCCCAGCAGACCGGCGTGGCTCCCCCGGCTTCCAGCGCACGCGCCGCCGAAAGGCCCGATCGGCCCAAGCCCAACACCGCAACCGATTTGCCCTCAAAACCCGATACCGGAATCATACGCGCCCCCATAAACTTGCCTCATCCAGCGCTACCGAATTATGCGCCGCTTTGCCAGTGGGGGAATGTGAGGGGGGAGGTGGGATGGGCGGTGGAGGGACGGAATGGGACCGTTACCGCAATATGCATGAAAGTCCGCTTCCTTTGTTCTCGGTTCTTAGCCGACAGCGTGAAAAGGGGCATGTCAAACAATGGCTATTCAGGAATGCCGATTAGGAGATAGGAGACTGGCTCGCCCAGCATCGGCTAATTCACCTTCTACTACAGGCACCTGTGTGTATCCCGGACTCTACAAATGCTTCAACAATGCTGCCTCAATCATCTATAGGTTGACAATCATAAAACTCACTGCCACCTAGTGTTTAACAGAATGAAGCCAGCGAAGTTGTAATCTCATAGATGCCTTATGTGTCTGATCTGCCAGATGATCTCGCCCTTACTATAAATACCCTAGAGAACAGCAGTGAAGCCATTGCACGGGTGCCAATTGGTCGCGATCTGACAACGGGCACTCAGTACAGTATTTTTGTTGCGCTTATCTCTTTGGTTGACGAAGATTTTGGCGAAGGTGCGATGGAGATTATCTTTGAGGTGGTTGCAATTGATGCTGGCAATCCCATCTATCACTTAGATGGTCGAGAAACTAAGACTTTTTTGATCGGTAGAGAACGAACCAAAGTCCTAGATGCGATTTGTCAATGCGTGCATCTTCTCGTGAAGCTGCGAGAGCCGCCCTTGGTTCACATGGGCACAAGCAGCGGTCCTACCCCCAAGAAAGCCTTAACCAAATACAATGCAGTATCGCGTGCAATACGTGATGCAGGCTACACCGGAGGCCCAGCAGATAGGTATGATGAGCTTGACATTTGGATGTTTATAAAGGACGACTGCTAAAGGAATCTGTTGATTCCATAGCCTGCAACGGCGGGAGATAGAGATGAGTGAAGCACCAATAAACCGTGAAAAGCAAATTCAGTTCATGAAGGAAGCTGCCAAAAGACGCGCCGAGCGTCATAAGCGGTGGTCAGGCAGCGCGCAGCTGAAAGCTGTGTTGCGTGAACCTGCGCCCGTTCGAAATGTTACTGACTCTTATGCTCGAAGCGATTTACAGCATCGTAAGTTCGCTTAAGAGCTTTCTTCTCCTTGATTGACCGTAGGCCCGCTCTCAGGCGGGCCTTTTTGTATCAAGTTCGTATCGACAAGACATTAGGCTGATCACCGATTGCAACCGTAGCGAAAGCCTGCATTGTCCACACTGCAGCCCGTTTCCGAAAGCATAACGCTTCAGCCAAAGCCCCTAGACCTCGTGCAGCCCCCACCCCCGCAGAAAAAAAGCACCCCGTGGGGTGCTTTCTTTTTACCGTACTTTCAGCGTGGCCAGTCCGATCATGGCGAGGATCAGGGCGATGATCCAGAAGCGGATCACGATCTGCGGTTCGGCCCAGCCCTTTTTCTCATAGTGGTGATGGATCGGGGCCATCAGGAACACGCGTTTGCCGGTGCGTTTGAAGTAGAGCACCTGAATGATCACACTCAGCGCCTCAACCACAAACAGGCCGCCGATCACGGCCCAGACGATCTCATGCTTGGTGGCCACGGCAATGGCGCCCAAGGCACCGCCAAGGGCCAGCGACCCGGTGTCACCCATGAAGACAGCCGCAGGCGGGGCGTTGTACCACAGGAAGCCCAAGCCGCCGCCGATCAGGCCGGCGACAAAGATCAGGATCTCCCCGGTGCCCGGCACGTAATGCACATCCAGATAGCTGGTGAAGTCAACGCGGCCCACTGCATAGGAAATCACCCCCAGCGCACCGGCTGCGATCATCACCGGCATGATCGCCAGACCGTCCAGCCCATCGGTCAGGTTCACCGCATTGGCGGAGCCGACGATGACGATCATTGCAAACGGAATGAAGAAGTACCCCAGATAAAGCAGCGTGTCCTTGAACACCGGCAGCGCCAGCTGGTTCTGCAGCGTTTCAGGGTGATACATCGTGGCCCAGTAGCCCGCGATGCCCGAGATCAGGAACCCCAACAAGAGCCGCACCTTACCGGGCACACCTGCGGTGTTTTGCTTGGAGACTTTGGCAAAGTCATCAGCAAAGCCGATGGCGGCAAAGCTCATGGTCACAAAGAGCACCAGCCAGACAAAGGGATTGTCCAGACGTGCCCACATCACGGTGGAGGTCAACAGCGCCCCAACGATTAGCAGCCCGCCCATGGTTGGCGTGCCGGCCTTTACAAAATGACCTTCGGGGCCATCATCGCGGATGGGCTGACCTTTGCCCTGTTTGCGGCGCAGCACGTTGATCAGCGGCTTGCCAAAGAGGAAGCCAAAGATCAGCGCTGTCATGAAGGCGCCACCGGCGCGGAAGGTGATGTAGCGAAACAGGTTAAAGAAGTCGCCACCGTCCGAGAGTTCGGTCAACCAATAGAGCATGCTCAGGCCTCTTGTTCAGATTGGGGCGCGGCATGGCCCAGTTTTCTTATCGCGTCAACAACCTTGGAGACTTTTGCCCCCTTAGACCCCTTAACAAGCACAACATCGCCGGCGTCGATCAACCTATGGGCGCGATCGGCCATGGATTCGGCCTCTTCGACCCAATCGCCACGAATGCTGTCCGGCAACCTGGCCCAGAGGCGGTTCATCCGCGGGCCGACACAATGGATAAGGTCAATGCCGTCAAGGAAGGGCAGATCCGCCACCGCCTCATGCAGGGCCATTTCCTCTGGCCCCAGTTCCAGCATGTCGCCCAGCACCGCGATGCGACGGCCCTTTTCGATCCGGCCCAGACCGTCCTGTGGTTTGGCTGCGGCCAGCACTTCCAGCGCGGCCACCATGGATGTGGGATTGGCGTTGAAGGCATCATCGATCAGCTCAATCGCCTGTTCGCTCAGCACCGGGTCCAGCTGGATCCGTTCACGCTGCCCACGGCCCGCAGGCGGAGCCCAGCGGGCCAGATCGGCGGCGGCCAGCGCCACATCAAGTTTCAGCGCATCGACCACAGCCAAAACGCCCATGCCGTTGACGGCAAAATGGCGCCCCGCAGCCATGATTTTGTAAAGAACCGGCAGATCGCCCGCCTGCCCCTCTGCCACGGTGACGGTGTCAATCAGCGACAGTTTGGTGATCTGATAGGCGTTGCGCTCAGCTTCCCCAAACAACAGGGTTTCTGCTGCCCTCTCAGCCGCTTTGGCCTCGAGGATAGCTGCCGTATCAAGATCGCCGTTGCTGACGGCAATACCGCCCGGCTCCAGCCCATCAAAAATCGCAGCTTTTTCATGCGCGATGCCTTCGATGTTCTCAAAGGCCTCCAGATGAGCGGCAGCAACCGTGGTGACCATCGCCACATGGGGCCGCGCCATCTGGGCCAGCGGGGCAATTTCACCGGGGTGGTTCATGCCGATCTCAATCACCGCAAACTCGGTGTCGGCAGGCATCCGCGCCAAGGTCAGCGGCACGCCCCAATGGTTGTTGTAACTGGCTTCGGCCACATGGGTTTTGCCCTGCGCCGACAAGACATCGCGTAGCATTTCCTTGGTGGAGGTTTTGCCAACGGACCCTGTGACGGCCACCACCTTCGCCGCAGTGCGCAAGCGCGCGGCGCGCCCCAGCGCTTCTAGCCCCGGCAGCACATCGTCCACGATCAGCAAGGGCGCATCCTCAGCCACGCCCGGGGGGCGATGACTGACCAATGCGGCGCCAGCGCCTTTTTCCAGCGCCTGCGCGACGAAATCATGGCCATCGCGGGCGGCCTTCAGCGCGACAAACAGATCGCCGGGCTGGATGGTGCGGGTGTCGATGGACACACCGGTGACCTGCCAGTCGCCAATCGCCTGCCCGCCGGTGGCGGCTGCGGCCTCAGTTGCGGTCCAAAGGGTCATGCCAGACCTCCATCCAGGGCCGAGACCGCAAGGCTGGCCTGTTCCACATCATCAAAGGGGTACACCACATCGCCCACCGTCTGGCCGGTTTCATGGCCTTTGCCGGCAATCAGCAACGCATCCCCCGGCCCCAGCGCATCGATGCCGCGCAGGATCGCCTCGGCCCGGTCGCCGACCTCAATCGCATTGGGACAACCCAAAAGCACCTCCTGACGGATGACGGCGGGATCTTCGCTGCGCGGGTTGTCATCACTGACGATGACCAGATCCGCGTTTTCCGCCGCGGCCTGCCCCATCAGCGGGCGTTTGGTGCGGTCACGATCGCCCCCCGCGCCCACGATCACCACCAGCCGGCCCATCACATGGGGGCGCAGGGCCTTCAGCGCGGTTTCCACCGCATCCGGCGTATGGGCATAGTCCACAAAAACCGCCGCACCGTTTTCACGGGTGGCGGCCAGTTGCATGCGGCCGCGCACAGTGCCCAGATGCGGCAGGGTTTCAAAGACCGCATCGGGATCTTCGCCGCAGGCAATCACAAGACCCGCCGCCAACAAGACGTTTTCGGCCTGAAACCCACCGATGAGCGGCAGGCGGCAATGGTGCACTTTGCCACGGAAGGAAAACCGCAGCTCCTGCGCGGTGGCGTCAAAACGCTGCCCCTGCAGCTGCAGATCACAGCCGGGCGTGCGACCGACGCGGATCACTTTTTGGCCACGCTCCTCCGCCAGCCCCAGAACGTCCTGCCCGCGCGGGTCGTCGACATTGACAACCATCGTGCCCTCTTCGGGTAAAACGCGGGTAAAGAGGCCGGCCTTGGCGTTAAAGTAATCTTCGAAAGTTTCGTGATAATCCAGATGATCCTGGGTGAAGTTCGTGAACCCTGCCGCCTTCAGCTGCACCCCGTCCAGACGGCGCTGCGCCAGCCCGTGGGATGAGGCCTCCATCGCGGCATGGGTGATGCCCTCAGCGGCGGCTTTGGCCAAGGTGCGGTGCAGCGTCACCGGCTCTGGCGTGGTGTGGTTGAGCGGCGCGGTCCAGGCGCCTTCTACCCCGGTGGTGCCAAGGTTCACCGCCTCTTCGCCCAGTTCCATCCAGATCTGGCGCGCAAAGGTCGAGACCGAGGTTTTGCCATTGGTGCCGGTGACCGCAATCATCATGCCCGGCTGGGCGCCAAACCACAGCGCCGCGGTATAGGCCAGCGTCTGGCGCGGGTCTTCGGCAATCACAACGGCGGCTTCGGCGGCATCCAGCGCATCACGGGCCATCGCAGCCCCTTCGGCATCGGTCAAAACCGCAACCGCCCCCTGGTCCAGCGCCATCGGGATGAAGCGGGCACCATGCACCTGCGTGCCGGGCAGTGCGACAAACAATGCCCCCTCTGACACGGCGCGGCTGTCCACACAAACATCTGAAATCACTGGATTACGCCCGGCTGCGGCGGTCAGCCCCAGATCTGTCAGCGTTTTGCCCTGCTCTGCCATCGCGTGCCTTTCCCGGCTGATCTCTGGCCCTGTGCCAGTTAATTCGACGTCAGGGTTATATCAGCCAGCGGGGTGGGTTCAATCTCGGGCCGCATCCCGAGGAGCGGCGCGACGCGACGGATCATTTCAGCGGCCACCGGAACGGCCGTCCAACCAGCGGTGCGACGGGGTTCTTCGCCCGAGGTTTCCACCGGTTCGTCCAGCGTCACCACCAGCACGTATTTCGGATCATGCACCGGGAAGATTGAGGCGAAGGTGGCAATCACCTTATCCTCATAATAGCCGCCACCCTGTTCCTTGGGTTTGTCGGCGGTGCCGGTTTTGCCACCCACCGCGTAGCCCGCAACCTCCCCAAAAGAGGCGGTGCCTTCGGTCACCACTTTGCGCAGCATGGTCCGGCTGGCGGCGGCCACGGCAGCGGACATCACCCGGTCCCCGTTTTGCGGCCCGTCCTGTTTCAACAGGGTCGGCTTCACCACTGTGCCGCCATTGGCAATCGCCGCATAGGCAGCAGCCAGATGCATCGGGGTGGCCGAAATGCCGTGCCCATAGGAGATTGTCATGGTCGACAGCTCAGACCAGTTTTTGGGCAACAGGGGCTTACCGCCTGCGGCCTCGGTCAGTTCAACCGGGGTCGCCTGCAACAGCCCCAGACGGCCCAGAAAATCCTTCTGCCGTTCGGTGCCGATCTGCTGTGCCACCCGTGCGGTGCCGATGTTGGAGGATTTCACGATGATCTTGGTCAGCGACAACTCATTGCCGTAGTTGCGGAAATCGCGGATCTTATGTTTACCCCAACGCAGGGGACCACGGGTGTCAAACACCGTATCCGGGTTAGCCAGCCCCAGTTCCATCGCCTGCGCTGCGGCAAAAATCTTGTAGGTGGAGCCCAGTTCATAGACGCCCTGCACCACGCGGTTGAACAGCGGGCTGTCACTGGCATTGCCTTCCACCAGCGGACGCGGGCGGTCGTTGGGATCAAAATCCGGCAGCGACACCATGGAGATGATTTCACCGGTGTGCACATCCAGCAGGATCGATGCCGCCCCTTTAGCGTTCATCAGCTTCATACCGCCGTAAAGCACCCGTTCGGCCGCGGCCTGCACTGTCAGATCCAGCGCCAGTTCCAGCGCCTGTCCGTCATTGGCAAGGCTGCGCAGTTCCTTGTCGTAAAGCCGTTCAATCCCCGCAACGCCGACAACCTCAGCCGCCTGCACACCCTCACGGCCAAAGGTGGTGCCGCCCATGACATGAGCCGCCAGCCGACCGTTGGGATAAAGCCGCATTTCACGCGGGCCAAACAGCAGCCCCGGCTCCCCGATATCATGCACCGCCTGCTTCTGCTCGGGGCTGAGCGTCTTGCGCACCCAGAGGAATTTCTTTTTGCCGGTAAAGGCGTTGAGCAGCTTTTCTTTTTCCAGCTCAGGGAAGATGCGCGCCAGTTCTGTGGCGGCATGTTCCGGCTCAATCATGTCCGGCGGCACGGCATAAAGCGAAAAGGTTTCCAGATTGGTCGCCAGAATGCGGCCCTGCCGGTCCACGATATCGGCCCGTTGCGCCACGATGCTGGACCCCGAGGCATTGGCGCGCGGCTCGCTCGGCTCCGTCGCGGCAAGGGTCGCCATCCGTCCGCCAACCGCCATGAACGCACAGGCAAAGAACAGCCCCAAAACCAAAAGGCGCCCCTCAGCACGGCTGCGAGCGCGGTCACGCATGTCCTCATGGCGCTGCCGGATGTTTTCCCGCTCAATCGCGTCGGGGTTTTCCCCCAACCGGCGCGCTTCAAGGATCTGAGCCAGCGGACGCAGCGGCGTGCGGATCATCTGAGCGCCTCCATGTTGGACACTTCGATGGCATCGGAAATGCGCAAAGTAGCAGGCTCAGGCGGGTAGCTGACCTGATCGGCATTGCCAAACTGCTCAGGTGACAGCGGCAACAGACCCAGACGGTCAAAGTTGATGTCCGCCAGATCGCGCAGGCGATCGGGGCGGTTCAGATAGGCCCATTCGGCCTTCAACACCGCAAGGCGCGCCCGCGCCTCCCCGATGGAGCGCTGAATATCTTCGCTTTCGGCCAAGGCGGCCTGGGTGCGGTAATTTTCACGGTAGGCCCAATAGGCCGAGGCCATCACGGCCAGAGCTGTCAGAATATAAAACACAGAACGCATTACTTTTGACCCTTCAACAAGGGCATGCCCAGACCTTTGCGGTCACAGGGACCGGCCGGGGCGTCGGTGCGGATCCCCACCCGCAATTTGGCGGAGCGGGATCTGGGATTTTCCGCCAGTTCCTGATCGTCCGGCCCAATGGCCTTTTTCGATTTCAGCGTGAATTGCGCCGGATCGGCCTCTTGCATCGGCGCATAGCGGTTGGTCGTCTTTGCCCCGCCAGACCGCTGCTGGAAGAAGCGTTTGACCATCCGGTCCTCAACCGAGTGGAAAGTGACAACGGCCAGCTGCCCGCCGGGTTTCAACGCCCGTTCTGCGGCCTCCAGCCCTTTGATCAGCTCACCATATTCATCGTTAACCGCAATCCGCAGCGCCTGGAACGATCGGGTCGCCGGATGGCTCTGCCCCGGCTTTTTGCGCGGCAGGCAGCCCTCAATGATCTCCGCCAGCCTCAGCGTAGTGGTGATCGGCGCAGCGGCGCGTTCTTTCAGGATGGCCTTTGCAATCCGGCGGCTGGCGCGCTCTTCGCCATAAAGGAACAGGATATCGGCCAGTTCCGTCTCACTCGCCTCATTCACGATATCCGCAGCCGAGCGCCCGTCCTGCGACATGCGCATATCAAGGGGGCCGTCCTTCATGAAGGAAAAGCCACGTTCCGCCAGATCCAGCTGCATTGAGCTGACACCAAGGTCCAGCACAACACCGTCCAGATCGCTGGCATAATCATCAAGGCGCGAAAACACCCCCTGAACCAGCTCAATCCGGTCGCCATAGTCGCCGACCCAAGGGGCCGCCAGTTCAAAAGCCAGCGGATCCCGGTCCACACCGTAGACCTTGTCAGCGCCCGCCTTCAGCAATTCGCGCGTATAGCCACCCGCACCAAAGGTGCCGTCCAGCCACAGGCCAGAAACGGGTGACACCGCCGCAATCAAGGGGCGGATCAGAACCGGAATGTGAGGAGCATCATCAGAGGGGTGGACCGCATCGGTCATGGTTTATTCCCCTCCAGCATTATCCAACAGGGTCAATGGGTCGAAGTCATCCGGCATTTCATCCAGGAAGGCGTCGATCTCAGCATTTTCAACGTCGTCATAGGTGGCGGCGTTCCAGATCTCAAAGTGATCGCCCATCGCCACCATCACCGCCTCACCTTCCAGACCAATCTGGGTACGGCGTTCTTTGGGCAAGACGATACGGCCGTCGCGGTCCACTTCGGTTTCCCAGGATTTCCCGAGGATCATCCGGCTGGCCATCTGGCGCTCTCGGCCACGCGGCATGTTTTTGATGTCGGCTTCGATCTCGGCCATATCCTCGATCGTGTAAGCCTGCAGCTTGTTTTTCAGGTGCTGACCATAAAGGACCACCATCCGCGGATTGGGGTTTTCAGGATGCGCGGGGTCGCCAGCTTCGAGCACACGACGAAAATCAGCAGGGATCGACATCCGACCCTTGCTGTCAACCTTCTGGCTGAACTCGCCTCTGAAACTCAGACCCACTGTCCTGGCCCGTCCTCTCTGTTGCCTTTCGGCGTTTTGCCCCTGACCTCCCCGAGGCCAGAAAGCGAAACGGCGAATTGAGCTGCTGCCACTGCCCAATTCGCCGCCCTCGTCCCGCTTTGCGGGCTTGTCCAGCTGCGCGCGCCACCTGGGGGGATGTCTGCTCGCCCGCGCGCCGGATCTCAATTTCGATGAAGCGGGTGCCTGTATGAAACCTGACTCGGATCTTTTTATTTAGCGGGGTCTTGTGCCCCTTGATCCCGTCCTCATCGTGTAAACATGAATCGCATGGGAAAGCATGGAACGCAACAGGAATTTTTGGGATTTAGCTGCCGGCTTGACTCTCAAAGAGAATCGGCTCACCGAAAATTCACGAAAAAGATACTACAAATTGGGATATATGATCTCACAGATCACCATATATAGACAAAACACTCTGCCCAAATTTTTTCCCATTTTTTCCCATTTTGAGTCACGCCTGACGCCGATCCGGGTATGGGATTTCGACGTCAGATCCGTAAATTCACGAAAAACCCTTAAAAACAGGGCTGAATCCCGATGCAAGTGATTCGGGTGTGGTATGCGCCCTATCGCTTTCCCAGTCAGATTCCATGTTTTCCCAGACGGGCCATCATTTCCCAGATCCCCCCAGGCCACGCCCCGTCGGTGCCCTATCTGCACCCTGATCCCTAGATCTGGTGGCGTGCTGTGACGTCGCTGCATGGCTGGTTTGCCCAGAAATCCCTTTCCCTTTGTGGTAAAAGCTTATACCTGCCGGTTCTTCACACGCGCATGCCCGCGCCCGATCTGCCCGATAGCGGGCCAAAGGATGACTTCATGACCCTGCCCTCAGAACTTCACCCGGCGCTGGCCGGCGCGCTCACCGCACGCGGCTATGACACGCTGACACAGGTTCAGCAGGAAATGATGGATCCTGAACGCGCCACCAAAGATATGCTGGTGTCGGCGCAGACCGGTTCAGGCAAAACCGTGGGCTTTGGTTTAGCCCTGGCCCCGACCCTGTTGGAAGAGGGCGACAGCCTGCCGCCGGCCAGCGCGCCGCTGGCCCTGATCATCGCCCCTACCCGCGAACTGGCCCTGCAGGTGCGCCGCGAATTTGAATGGCTCTATAGAGAGTGCAACGCGCGTCTGGGATCCTGCGTGGGCGGCATGGATATGCGGACCGAACGGCGCAACCTGGAACGTGGCACCCATATTGTGGTCGGCACCCCCGGCCGTCTGCGCGACCATATTGAACGCGGCAGCATCGACCTGACCCAAATCCGCGCCGTGGTTCTGGACGAAGCGGATGAGATGCTGGACATGGGCTTTGCCGAGGATCTGGAACTGATCCTTTCTTCCGCCCCCGAAGAACGCCGCACCCTGATGTTCTCGGCCACCGTGCCCAAGGGCATTGAACGTCTGGCCAAAAACTTCCTCTCTGCGGATGCGGAGCGCGTGCGCACCATTTCGAACACGCCGCAGCACGCTGACATTACCTATAAGGGCTTCAGCGTCATGCCGCATCAGGTGGACGCGGCGGTGATCAACACCCTGCGCCTGCATGAAGCGGAAAACGCCATTGTCTTCTGCAACACCCGTGTGATGGTCACCCGACTGACCGCCCGCCTGTCGAACCGTGGGTTCCAGGTGGTGGCGCTCTCGGGCGAGCTGACCCAGCAGGAACGCACCAACGCGCTGCAGGCGATGCGTGATGGTCGCGCCCGGGTCTGTGTGGCCACCGATGTGGCCGCGCGCGGCATCGACCTGCCGAAACTGGATCTGGTGGTCCATGCCGAACTGCCCAGCAACTCGGAAACGCTGCTGCACCGCTCGGGCCGGACGGGTCGTGCGGGCCGCAAAGGTGTGTCGGTGCTGATCGCCACGCCGAAAGTACGCAAAAAGGCGGAGCGTCTGCTGGGCTGGGCGAAACTCAGCGCCGAATGGGGCGATGCCCCGTCGGCCGAAGCCGTGCGCGCCGCCGATCAGGAACGTATGCTGCAGGATCCCGTCTGGGAGGTTGCTGAGGAAGACCGCCACGAAGCCGTGGCGCAGCTGACCGAGAGGTTCAGCGCCGCGCAGCTGGCACAGGCCTATCTGGCCCTGCATGAGGCCCGTCATTCGGCACCCGAAGAGCTGGCCCCGGTCACCGATCGCAAGGACCGCAAGCGCGAACCGCGTGTTGAACTGGGCCCCTCCGGCTGGGTCAGCCTGTCGGTTGGCCGCAAGGAACGGGCCGAGCCGCGCTGGCTGTTGCCGATGCTGCTGCGCTCGGCCGATCTGACCAAGGATGAGATTGGCGCGATCCGTGTGGCCCGCGATCTGACCTATGTGGAACTGGGCGAAAAGGCGCGGGCGCGCTTCCTTGACCAGATCGGCGATGGCGGTGAGATGGAAAAAGGCGTGCGTGTGGCTGCGGTGGATGAGCTGCCCGACCTGCCGAAGCCCGAACCGCGCAAACGGTTTGACGACGATCGCAAACCCCACCGCAAAGGTCCGCGCCGCGATGATGATCGCGGGGAACGTCGCGACCGCAAACCGCGCGAAGATCGTGGTGAGCGTGAGGATTGGGGTGCACGTAAGAACCCGAAACAGATGGCGAAAGACTGGGAAGACAACCGCGACGGCGCGCCGAAGCGTGAGAAGCCCCAATACGATAAGCCGAAGTTCGACAAGCCAAAATCGGAAAAGCCCAAGTCGGATAAGCCGCGTTTTGAAAAGCCCAAGCGCGACCCCGAGGTGCATGACCACGCCAAAAAGGCCCCGTTCCGCAAGTCTGAGGATGGTGACCGCAAACCCCGCCACAAGAAAGGTGGGGCCGAGGGAAAACCGGCGGGCAAACCTGCCGGCAAGTCCGGCTTCAAAGGCAAGCCCAAGGGCGATTTCCGTGATGGCCCCAAGGGCGATTTCAAAGGCAAGGGTAAGCCCGGCGGCAAACCTTCCGGTAAGTTTGGCAAACCGGGTGGTAAACCAGGCGGCAAGCCTACTGGAAAGCCAGGCGATCGCCCGAAATACAGCGGCCCCAAACGTGGCCCCAACGCCGTGCCGCGCCGCAAACCTTAACTGATCCTGACAAGGCCCCGCTCACTTCCTGACGGGGCCTTTTCTTTGACCACCTCCTATGGCAGCTGCGTCCCAGGGATCACAGGTGGCATCTGCTCGGCCCGTCCAAGGCCCAGACGCTTGAATTTTAGCTAAATTTGACTCACCCTGCAGGGAACGGCGCGCCAAAAGCGCCGACTTGGAGGCAGATATTCAGATGGCAGACCGTCCGGCACTATGCTTGACGTTTGACGACAATTTCGTCGACTCTTGGCATGACACCCTTGATCTTTTTGACAAATACGATGCGCGGGCGACGTTTTTCCTGTGTTGGCCGGAACGCATCAGCGCGCCGCAGCTGCGCAAGCTGCAAGAGATAGAAGCGAGCGGTCATGAGATCGGGTTCCACACCCGGGAACATGTGCGCCTGCCCAAATACCTGCTGTCCCACACGCTGGACGATTATCTGGACGATCAGATTGATCGCGGGTTGGACGCGATGGCCGATCTGGGCTTTCACCCCAAAAGCTTCTCATTCCCCTATTTCCGGTTCCGACCCAAACTGATTGCGCCGCTTCTGGAACGGTTTGAGATCCTGCGCCTGGAAGGGCCCTATGATCAGTTTCACGACTCGCTCAGCGCTCGTTATGGCAGCCGCACCGTGAACACCTATTGCTTCACCGACAAAACCGGCATGGGGCTGTCAAACGGCTATTTCGCAGATCGCTTTGAGTGGCTGCAGCAAGAGGGCGGCGCGGCGGTGACCTGTGGCCACTTCATTGGCACCGAAGGCAATAAGTTTCCCAAGATGCGCTGCAGCCCGGACGATCTGGAAGGGATCTTGGCGCTGGCCCGTGCTTACCGTTTTGATTTCGTGACAATGACCGAACTCAGCCAGTCCCGCCCCGCCTCGGTGGTGCGACGGGCGGAGCAGCCCCCCGCAATCGCAGCCTGGGAAGCGGCCTAGGTTTAGGCTCAGGCCATATCGCCCTGCACCAGACCTTTGGCAAGCCGGGCGTAGGCCTCGGCCACCGGGCCATCCCCCAGCGCCACCGGCGCGCCACCATCACCGCCAAGGCGGGTGTCCAGATCAATCGGCAGCTGCGCCAGCAATGGCACGCCCATCTCCTTGGCCTCTTTGGCGACACCGCCGTGGCCGAAGATATGCGCCTCATGCCCACATTCAGGGCAATGGAAGGTCGACATGTTTTCCACCAGCCCCAGTATCGGGGTTTTCAGCGTCTTGAACATATCGATAGCCTTACGCGCATCCAGCAGCGCCACATCCTGCGGGGTTGAGACGATGATCGCCCCGTTCAGAACCGTTTTCTGACAGAGCGTCAACTGCACATCGCCGGTGCCCGGCGGCAGATCGACGATCAGCACGTCCAATTCGCCCCAGTTCACCTGCCCCAGCATCTGCTGCAGCGCCCCCATCAGCATCGGGCCGCGCCAGACCACCGCCTTATCCGGGTCCAGCATCAGACCAATGGACATCAGTGTGACGCCATGGGCCTGCAGCGGTTCGATGGTTTTGCCATCCGGGCTGGCCGGGCGTTTGCTGGTGCCCATCATACGCGGTTGTGACGGCCCATAGATATCTGCATCCAACAGACCAACCTTGCGGCCCTGTTTGGCCAGCGCCACGGCAAGATTTGAGGAGACGGTGGATTTGCCCACACCCCCTTTGCCAGAGCCAACGACCAGAATGCGGTCAACCCCTGCGGGCCGCATCGGGCCGGCTTGCGGCGTGGGGTGGCCACCGATTTTCAGGCTGGGCGCCGGTTTCGCCGCGGGCGCCGGGCCATGGGCCGTCAGAGCGACCGAGACTTTGGTGACCCCCGGCAGCGCGGCAACACAGCGTTCCGCCACGGCGCGCAGTGGTTCCATCATCTTGGCCGCTTCGGGGCTGGGCGCCTCAATCACAAACCGCACCTCAGAGCCGGTGATCTGCATAGCCCGCAACATGTCGCGACTCACCAAGGTGCCGCCGTCCGGCAATTCGATTTGCGCCAGCGCATTTTCAATATCGGTTTTTGTCGGTGCCATGGGTGCCATGTCGGTCTCCACCGTGATTCTTCTGCCAAATTCGCAGGCAAAGGTGACCCAAATTCCAGCACTTACAAGAGGAGTTTTCGATGCACCTTTAGCCCCCTTGATGCCCCTTAGGGGTCATAAGTTTATTATTAACAACATCTTAACCGAAAAATTGCGATGAAGTGACCCAAGGGAAAATAGGTCAGCATTTCATATGCATCTACTGCATAGCTGCGTTGCGGCATCAGCGATTGTGCAAACGCAGCGAAAGGCACATATTGGCCTCATCAAACGAGACACGGCGCCACGACGGCGCAACAGACGCACGTAAGAGAGATAGACCAATGGCAAACGCATCGATCCTTCGCACTGAGACCTTCGGTATCGCAGACCGCTTCGCGGCGCTGATCCAGGACCTGCAGGAACGCCGTGCACGCCGCAAGCTGTTCCGTGAAACCCTGAACGAAATGTCGGTTCTGGGTGATCGCGAACTGCGCGACCTGGGCCTGAGCCGCAGCCAACTGCGTTCGGTTGCTTGGGAACACGCCTACAAAGGCAAATAAGAGTTAACGGGTTCAGAAGCCTCTCTCCTCCTCCCTGAGGCTTCTGTGATCTGGCGGTGACCTCCTCCTCCTCCCTGAGGTCACCGCACTGAATACGAAGGATCTCTCTCCTCCTCCCTGAGATCTTTCGTTGTCAAGCGCGGCGCTCTCCTCCTCCTCCCTGAGAGCGCCGCAACTGACAGCCCCGCAAGGGGCAAAGTTATACGACCGGGTCTTCTCCTCCTCCCTTGACCCAGGTCGTTGTCAAGAGCGGTGGCCTCTCTCCTCCTCCCTGAGGTCACCGCGCCCTTGACCCAGATACGGCACTCTCCTCCTCCTCCCTGAGGGTGCCGCAAAGAAGACGGCGAAACCCTCCTCCTCCCTGGGTGTCGCCGTTTTGTTTTTGCGCCCCCCCCTTTTTGCTTTCCCCGCGTGTCGATGCCTCAATCCTGCACGGCCCCGGTGCAGCTTTGTGATCTGCGCCAGCCTCTGCCGGTTTGCCAGGGTGGCCTAGTCACCAGCGCAAAAGGAGATTGAAATGCTGAGAGCTTTACTGACCGCCCTGACCCTAGCCACCAGCACAGCCTGGGCCGAACCGGTCTATCTGCTGGCCCAAAGTGATGTGACGGATGCCGAGTCCTTCTTTGACACATATGGCCCCGCCGCCTTTGCCACCCTGCAGGAGCATGGCGCGACGGTGCATTTCGGCGCCCAGAGCTATGAGCCCATCGAAGGGGTGTGGTCCGGCAACTGGACCGCGCTTGTGTCTTTCCCGTCAGAGGACGCGGCGATGCGCTGGTATCATTCAGACAGCTATCAAGCCGCACGGCCACTGCGGATAGCCGCCAGCGCTGGCGGGCGGTTGATCCTGTTCCGGCCTGTGTCGGCGGAGTAAGCCAAGGCGCGCGGCCTTCCTTACAGGGGGTTGTTTTCTGGCGGCCAGACCTCAGGTTGAGGGCAGCGCCGCCCTTCCCGCCGCCGCCCTTCCCGCACCTGACCATGAGACCGCACCGATGACAGCCCCCACCCCGCGCCCTGAGGATATCAACTGGGATGATCTGAAATATATCCACGCCCTGGCGCGGGCCGGATCACAACAGGGCGCGGCGGATGCCTTGCGGGTGACCCGCAGCACGGTTGGCCGTCGGCTGGAGGCGTTGGAACAGCGTCTGGGCACCCAACTGTTTGAACGGCGCAGCGATGGCGTCACCCTGACTGCGGCCGGGCACCATCTGCTGCCCCATGCTGAGGCCATGGCGGATGAAATGGCGGCCCTGTCACGCCGTGTGGCGGGGTTGGATCAACAGATGGCGGGCCTGATCCGCCTGTCGATGCCGCATTTCCTGGCGCAGAGCTTTGTGATGGATCTGCTGACCGATTTTGCGCGCACCTGGCCCGAGGTTGACCTGGCCATCGATCTAAGCGCGGCAAACGCCAATCTGGATCAGCGCGAGGCGGACCTGTCGCTGCGCTACGCGGCAGAGGTGGGGGATGCCGTCCTGGGCCGGCGGCTGGTCACCTGCAGCCTGGCGACCTATTGCAGCCCTGAGGTGGCCGCGGATCTGGAGCAGCAGGACGACGGGCAAGGGCTGACCTGGATCGGCAGCTTTGAGCCCGAGGGGCAGGAAAGCGCGGAGTGGATCGACCATAGCCCCTACCCCAAGGCCCGGCTGAAACATCGGATGAGCGAAGGCGCAACACAGATCGCTATGGCGCGTGCCGGGCTGGGGCTGATCCGCCTGCCCTGTTTCATCGGTGATCTGACCGATGGGCTGACCCGCGCGCCTAGATCACAGCCTGTTGCCGGCCGCAGCCTTTGGCTGCTGCGCCACCCTGACCTGCGCCACAGCGACAAGGTCACCGCACTTGCCGACCATCTGGCAGAAGGCATCCGCGCCAAACGGTCTGAGATCGAAGTGACAGCCTAACCTGACGGATCCGCACCACCTGCGGCAGAGCGGCGCAAGCCCCCGATTTTGCTTCCCTTTGCGGGGCAAAAGCGTAGCCTCCAAGGCATCTTTTGACCGTAAGGGATTGCCCCCATGACCCGGACCTCCAAACAGATTGTCGCCCCACATTTTGCCCGCATGTTTGCGGTTGGGTTGGCGGGTATCTCCGCCGCCGCCCATACGATTTTAGGAACAATGGATACGCTGATGCCGGTGATGCAGACCGATCTGCCGCTGTTTGTGCGCGGCACCATTTGGGCCGCATGGCACATGGTCAGCGGTTTTTTGATCCTGTCTGCTTATGTGTTCTGGCAGGGTGGTTCGGCTGCGCGCTATTTCGGCTGGCTCTATCTGCTGGGGGGCGCGTTGTTCATCGCCATCGCGCTGCATCTTGAAGGGGCCTACGGGCTGATCACCCTGCCACAATGGGTACTGCTGCTGCCTGCAGGTGGCGCGGCCCTGATGGCCGGGCCACGCCTGCCCCTCAAACCCTAACGGGTGTGACGGGTCAGGCTGGTTTGTTCAACCGTCGTGAAAATGCGCCTTCAGCGCCGCAATATGGCCTGACCCGATACCACAGCAGCCGCCGATGATGCTGGCGCCTGCTTTGGCCCAAAGATCCGCCCAAGTGACATAGCTTTCCGGGCTCAGGTCTTTGCGCAGCTCAGTGATCTTATCGTTGGCGCCTTGATCGCCATCATCTTTGTGATCGTCAAAGGCATTGGCGTAAACGCCCACCCGCATCGCCGATCCCGCAGCCTGCGCCGCCCCATGGGCGATCGCGATGGCCTGTTCCATCACCTCTGGCTGGGAACAGTTGAACAGAATGGCCTCAGCCCCAACCTCCATCGCCAATGCTGCTGCCGCCGCCACGGTTTCGCCGGACCGCAGCAGCGGGGCCTCCACCGTGTCATCGCGCAGCGTGAAGGAGATCCACAGCGGGCGGTCATCGTCTTCCAGCGCCTTGGCTGCAGCCGCTGCTTCTTCCAGGCTGGAGGTGGTTTCGACCAGCCACTGGTCGACATGCGGCGATTGCGCGGTGATAAGCTGCGCCAGCATCTCGGGTGCGCGGGTGGCATCAAAGGCCTGCGGTTCATAAGAGCCAAAGAGCGGCGGCAGACAGCCCGCCACCTTGGCCCCGCTGTCGCCCACAGCTTCGCGCGCCAGACGGCCCGCCCGGTCGGCAAGCCCTGCGCCCTGTTTAGAAAACCGGTCTTCGCCGATATGAAAGGGCACCAAGGCATAGGCGTTGACGGTCACCACCTGCGCGCCTGCGTTGATGAAATTGCGATGTGCGGCCACCACGACCTCGGGGGAGTCGATCACCGCACCGGCCGACCATTCGGGCTGTTTCAACTCAGCCCCGCAAGCCACCAACTCACGGCTCATCCCGCCATCAAGAAGGGTCATTTTCGTCATTCCTTCAATCCCTTAGAACGGCACATCGCCGCCTGCATCATTGGCCGCGGTGACAAACTTCGCCACCACTTTCTTGGACCCGGCTTTTTCAAAGTCGATCTCCAGCTTGTCGCCTTCGATCCCGGTGATGCTGCCGTAGCCAAACTTCTGGTGGAACACCCGTTCGCCCAGGGTGTAGGCGCTGACCGCTTGCAGATCTATCACCGTTTTCAGGCTTTCCTTCGGCTGGCCGACCGGGCGCTGATGGCTGCGCGCCTGCATGCGTTTCCACCCCGGTGAGTTATAGACATTGGCATCCGCCACACGGCTGTCGATGGAGGAAGCCACGCCGCCCAATCCCCCCATACCCATGCCGCCGCCCGCATAGCCCGATCCGGTCAGCACCTCGACGTGCTCCTCCGGGATTTCGTCAATAAAGCGCGAGGGCAGCTGCGCCTGCCATTGGCCATAGACCCGCCGGTTGCCGGCAAAAGAAATAGTGCAAACCTCTTCGGCGCGGGTGATGCCCACATAGGCCAACCGCCGCTCTTCCTCGAGGCCCTTGACCCCGGTTTCATCCATCGAGCGCTGTGAGGGGAACAGCCCATCTTCCCAACCGGGCAGGAAGACCACAGGAAACTCCAACCCTTTGGCCGCATGCAGCGTCATGATCGAGACCTTCTGCTCAGCGTCCTGGCTGTCATTGTCCATGATCAGCGCCACGTGTTCCAGAAAGCCCGAGAGGTTTTCAAACTGCTCCAGCGCCTTCACCAATTCTTTGAGGTTTTCCAGACGGCCCGGTGCCTCGGGTGTTTTGTCGTTCTGCCACATCGTGGTGTAGCCGGATTCATCCAGGATCATTTCGGCCAATTCGATATGGCTCAGATCCTCATCCCCGGCCAGACGCCCCCAGCGGTCAATATTGTCGACCAGCAGCGCCAGCTCTTTGGCGCCTTTGCCACCGATCCCCTTGTCCTGCAACAACAGGCGGGCGCCCTCCACCAAGGGCACACCGTTCTGACGCGCCGCCATCTGGATCTTCTGCTGTGCCTTATCGCCAAGGCCGCGCTTGGGGGTGTTCACGATCCGCTCAAACGCCAGATCATCCGCCGGTGAGGTCACCACACGGAAATAGGCCATGGCATCGCGGATCTCCATCCGCTCATAAAAGCGTGGGCCGCCGATGACGCGATACGGCAAGCCGATGGTCAGGAAACGGTCCTCAAAGGCGCGCATCTGATGTGAGGCGCGCACAAGGATCGCCACCTCATCAAGCCCATGTGGGCGGACACCACGTGCGCCTTTTTGACCGGCCTCAATCTCTTCTCCGATCCAGCGCGCCTCTTCCTCACCGTCCCAATGGCCGATGAGCCGCACCTTTTCGCCGTCGCCCTGATCCGTCCAAAGGGTTTTGCCCAAACGGTTTGAGTTGCCCTGAATAACGCCTGAGGCCGCCGCCAGAATATGTGAGGTTGAGCGGTAGTTCTGTTCCAAACGGATCACTTCGGCGCCGGGAAAATCCTTTTCAAACCGCAGAATATTGCCCACTTCGGCACCACGCCAGCCATAGATCGACTGGTCATCATCGCCCACACAGCAGATGTTTTTATGCCCGCCCGCCAAGAGACGCAGCCACAGATATTGGGCCACGTTGGTATCCTGATACTCATCCACCAGAATGTATTTGAAGCGGCGGCGATACTGATCCAGCAGATCCGGGTAGCGCTGGAAGATCGACACCACATGCAACAGCAGATCGCCGAAATCACAGGCGTTCAGCTCAATCAGGCGGCGCTGATACTGTTTGTACAGTTCAATACCCCGATTGTTGAACGCCGCCGCCTCAGAGGTGGGCACCTGTTCCGGCGTCCAGGCGCGGTTTTTCCAGTGGTCGATCACCCCCGAAAGCTGCCGCGCCGGCCAGCGTTTGACATCCATGCCCGCCGCTTCGATCAGCTGTTTCAGCAGACGGTTCTGATCATCGGTGTCCAGAATGGTGAAATTGCTTTTCAGGTGGTTCGGGATCGCGGCCGGGGCAAACGGCTGCCCCGTCAGATCTTCCAACACATCATCCTGCTGAGCCGTAGTCTGAGCCGTAGTCTGGGCCGCGGCAAGCGGATCCTCGCCCCCCGCGCCCAGCGCCAGGTCCAGCGTCACCAGTTCCGCATGGCGGCGCAGCAGTTTCACACAGATCGAATGGAAGGTGCCCAGCCAGGGCATCCCCTCCACCGTCTGGCCCAGCAGCCGGCCCACCCGCTCCTTCATTTCGCGCGCGGCCTTGTTGGTAAAGGTGACCGACAGGATCTCATGCGGGCCAGCGCGCCCAGTGTTCAGCAGATGCACAATCCGCGTGGTCAGCGCCTTGGTTTTGCCGGTGCCCGCACCTGCCAGCATCAACACCGGACCATCCAGCGCCTCCACCGCGGCGCGCTGCGCCGGGTTCAGCTCATCCAGGTAAGGGGCGGGACGCGCGGCCATGGCACGTTGAGACAGCGAAGCGCCTTCGAAGGCATCGAATTCATCATAGTCGGTCATGGCGCGATCCTAACGTGATTCAGCCGCCGCGAAAAGAGGACGTTCGCAGAATGTTCGCATCCCGCCGCAAGGGCAAAACTGACTAAAATCCGCTGTAGTTTGACGCGAAATCCACGCGGTTTCGCGCTGGTGTTAACGGTTTGGAAAGCCCCCCCGGTCAAGGTGAGGCCGGGGATACCAGGAAGGGGCGGAAGATGGCCAAACCACTCACTTATTATATGCAACAGATCAGGCGTGCGGTCCTGACACTTGGCATTGTGGCGCTGATCACCGCGGTGGCGCTGCTGACAGTGCTGAAAGCACCCGGCCCGATTGTTGATCGGTTGATTGAGGATGACATCCGTGCCCAATCCGTTTTGTGGCAGCGTCAGGTGATCCTGCAGTTGGACGATGCTGAACACAGTTTTGATACGGCCACCGTCAGCGAGCAGGATCGCCATTTCCTGTTGCTGATGGTCGAAGCCTCGGACGTGTTCCGCTTTCACCTCTTTGACAAAACCGGCCATGTCTTCTGGTCCACCGATGCCAGCAAGATCGGCCTGGATGAGGAACGCCCCTACTTCCGCGAATTTGTGGCGCAGGGGCAGGTCTATTATGTCGATGAGGTGCAAACCGGCGCGGAGATCCAGGCCGCCCACGCCGGCCATGACGAACATGATCCAAACCACGCCGAAACCCTGATCCACCCCGACGCTTTGGAAGAGCGGCATGTCGCCAAAATCTCGGTCCCTTATTTGCACAACGGGCAGTTTGACGGCGCGATTGAGTTCTATTCGGATATTACTGAGCTGCGCAGTTCCTTCATTGCGCGGGTGCGGCTGATGCTGGCGATCATCGCCGCTGTGGTGCTCAGCACTATGACCATCGCCGGTCTGGCCCTGCATCGTGCCAACCGCAGGAATGTTGCCCAGTTGAACCTCAGCAATGCCAAAGAGCGTGACATCGTTGACAAACAGCTGCGCCTTGCCCGCGAAGTGCAGCTGTTGGGTGAGCTGAACGAATGGCTGCAGTCCAGCCACTCGCTGGAGGAGCTGTTCCAGATGGTGGCGCGTTTCATGACCCACATCCTGCCCAATGCGGAGGGCAGCGTTTACGTCTATTCCAACTCCCGCGATGTGCTGGAGGGCTGCGGCAAATGGAACGGTGGTGAGGTCAAAGCGCAGATCCACCCGGAGGAATGCTGGGGCTTGCGCCGCGGCCGCACCTATGAATTTGGCGCCTCAGAGGTGGATTTCACCTGCGATCACGCCGAACCTCATGACGGCCGCCCCTATTACTGCTTCCCCATTCTGGCCCATGGCGAAACCGTCGGGCTGATGCATCTGCGCGCAGTTGCCGGAAAAGAACGGGCTTTCCGAAGCAACAAGAAACTGGTCCAGATGTGTGCAGAACAGCTCTCCATGGCGATCGCCAATGTGCGGATGCGGGATCAGTTGCAGGATCAGTCGGTACGCGACCCGCTGACCGGGCTGTTCAACCGCCGCCATATGACCGAATGCCTGCGCAAGGCAATCAACAACAGCCAGAACACCGGCGTGCCGCTGAGCCTGATCGCGGTGGATGTGGACCACTTCAAAAAGTTCAATGACAACCATGGCCACGACGCAGGTGATATGATCCTGCGCGCCGTGGGCACCGCATTGGAAAAGGCCTGCGATGGCGATCAGGTCGCCTGCCGTATGGGCGGGGAAGAGTTTACGCTGATCCTGCCCGGGGTGAAAAACGCCGATGTGCTGCGCAAGGCCGAACACCTGCGCAAAGCGGTCGAAGCGATCTCACTGCGCTACGGCGAGAAAACACTGCCGACGGTCACCATATCGCTGGGCGTTTCCCATTATCCGCAGCATGGCACCCTACCGCAGGAGTTGATGCGCTGCGCCGACGAAGCGCTCTACGCCGCCAAGGCCAAAGGTCGCAATCAGGTCCGGCTGGCCAACACGGTGTCCCCCAGCCCCCGCGACCCCTCTGCGCAAGTGGCAGAAGAGGACGCCAATGTGGCCGCGTTAAACACCACCCCATCTGCGCCAATGCCGGACCCGTTGAGCGAAGCGCTGGCGGACACTTGGGACAGAGACCTGGCCGCCGATCGTGCCACCACTGCGAAAGAGACAAGTGATGAGGGCGCAGCGAAGCCAGCCCCATCGGATCAAGACGAGGGCCACAAAGCAGGTAATGTGGCGGCGCGTTGAATTCCACGTTCCCGAAACTGGTAACAACACACGGGCGTTTGAGGCGCAATCAAGTCTGGACAATCCCCTGCGCAGCTTTGCAAATACCGGCATGGATCTGCATCAACGCTACCCCGCCCTCTCTGACCTGAAAGCAAAGGCGCAAAAACGCCTGCCCTGGTTTGTCTTTGAATACCTCGACAGCGCCACCGGGGAGGAACGCACGCAGCTGCGCAACCGTCAGGGGTTGGATGCGGTACAGCTGATGCCTTCGATCCTGCATGGCGAACAAGAGGTGGATCTTTCCGTCGACCTCTTTGGGCAACGTCATTCCCTGCCCTTTGGTGTCTCACCCGTTGGCATGTCCGGGCTGTTCTGGCCCAACGCCGAACGGCTACTGGCCACGGCGGCCACCCGGCACGGGCTGCCCTATGGGCTGTCGACCGTGGCCAGTCGCACGCCCGAGGAGGTTGGCGATTGCCTGGACGGCAATGGCTGGTTCCAGATCTACCCGCCGCGCGATCCTGAGATCCGCGCTGATATGTTGAAACGGGCACGGGATGCGGGTTTTACCACTTTGGTTCTGACCGTGGATGTGCCGGTGGCCAGCCGCCGCGAACGGCAGGTCCGTTCGGGCCTGACCAGCCCGCCACGGCTGACCCCACGCCTGTTGGCGCAGGTGGCCCGCTGCCCGGCCTGGGCCATGGGCATGGCGAAAATGGGCATGCCGCGGATGCGGCTGATCGATGGCTATGCGGATAAGGCGACCGGGCTCAGCTCCACCGAACATGTTGGCTACCTGCTGCGCACCTCCCCGGATTGGACCTACCTGCAGGCCCTGCGCGAGGCCTGGGACGGGCCGCTTGTGGTCAAAGGTGTGATGAATGCGCGTGACGTGAAACCGCTGGAGGCGGCGGGCGTTGATGGCATCTGGGTCTCAAACCACGCCGGGCGCCAGTTTGACGCCGCCCCGGCCAGCATCGATGTGCTGCCCGCCATCCGCGCTGAAACCAAGCTGCCGGTGATCTTTGACAGCGGTGTCGAAGGCGGCCTTGATATCTGTCGCGCTGTCGCTTTAGGCGCAGATTTTGTCATGTTGGGGCGGGCATGGCATTATGCACTTGGGGCATTAGGGGCAAAAGGACCGGATCATCTGGTGGATCTGCTGCGCCGCGATCTGTTGGCCAACATGGGGCAAATGGGGGCCAAAACACTGACAGACCTGCCGCAACGGCAGCTACGCTAAGCCGCAGCATTCACCAATAGGTGACTCGCAGATTCGGAATTTATTCATGCATAAATGCAAAACTGAAGGCATCAAAATGTGTCAACACAAGCAAGTTTATCGCTAACATGATTTTTTTGGTCACCTAAAGTGACCGATAGCGCCCAAAACTGTTGCGCTGCGATGCAGCGACATGCCAAGCACTGTCACAGAATTTTCACGGAACGCGGGAGGTGCGACCCATGACTGAGTTCAACAAGATCCTGATCGCAAACCGGGGCGAGATTGCCATCCGGATCATGCGGGCAGCCAACGAGCTTGGGAAAAAGACCGTGGCGGTCTTTGCCGAAGAGGACAAATTGGGGCTGCATCGCTTCAAGGCGGACGAAGCTTATCGCATCGGTGAAGGTCTGGGCCCGGTGGCCGCATACCTGTCGATTGATGAGATCATCCGCGTCGCCAAGGAATGCGGCGCGGACGCGATCCACCCGGGCTATGGCCTGCTGTCGGAAAACCCCGACTTCGTCGATGCCTGCGCCGCCAATGGCATCACCTTCATCGGCCCCAAGGCCGAAACCATGCGCGCGCTCGGTGATAAGGCCAGCGCCCGTAAGGTTGCGATCACCGCAGATGTGCCGGTCATCCCCGCCACCGAAGTGCTGGGCGACGATATGGCGGCGATCAAGAAAGAGGCCGCCGAAATCGGCTACCCCCTGATGCTGAAAGCCAGCTGGGGCGGCGGCGGTCGCGGCATGCGCCCGATCCTCAGCGAAGATGAGCTGGAAGAAAAGGTGCTGGAAGGCCGCCGTGAAGCCGAAGCGGCCTTTGGCAACGGTGAGGGCTATCTGGAAAAGATGATCACCCGCGCCCGCCACGTTGAGGTGCAGATCCTCGGCGACAGCCACGGTGAGATTTACCATCTCTGGGAACGCGATTGTTCGGTCCAGCGCCGCAACCAGAAAGTGGTTGAACGTGCCCCGGCCCCCTATCTGACCGAAGAACAGCGCACCGAGCTGTGCGATCTGGGCCGCAAGATCTGCGCCCATGTGAACTATGAATGCGCCGGCACTGTTGAATTCCTGATGGATATGAACACCGGCAAGTTCTACTTCATCGAGGTCAACCCCCGGGTGCAGGTGGAACACACCGTCACCGAAGAAGTCACCGGCATCGACATTGTGCAAGCGCAGATCAAGATCGCCGAAGGCAAGACGCTGGCCGAGGCCACCGGCAAGAACAGTCAAGATGAAATCCGTCTGAACGGCCATGCGCTGCAGACCCGGATCACCACCGAGGATCCGCAGAACAACTTCATCCCCGACTATGGCCGCATCACCGCCTATCGTTCGGCCACCGGCATGGGCATCCGTCTGGACGGCGGCACCGCCTATTCGGGCGGGGTGATCACCCGTTACTATGACTCCCTGCTGGTCAAAGTCACCGCCTGGGCCCCAACGCCCGAGGCGGCGATCCACCGGATGGACCGGGCGCTGCGCGAATTCCGTATTCGCGGCGTGTCGACCAACATCGCCTTTGTGGAAAACCTGCTGAAGCACCCGACCTTCCTCAGCAATGAATACACCACCAAGTTCATCGACGAGTCGACCGATCTGTTCAACTTCAAGAAACGGCGCGACCGCGGCACCAAGGTTCTGACCTATATCGCCGACATCTCGGTCAACGGTCACCCTGAGACTGAGGGCCGCCCTGCCCCGGCTGAGGATCTGAAACTGCCGAAACCGCCCGCCCACGGTGATGAGATCCCGGCCGGTACCCGCAACCTGTTGGAGGCCGAAGGCCCGAAAGCCGTTGCCGACTGGATGCTGGCGCAGAAGAAGTTGCTGCTGACCGACACCACCATGCGCGACGGTCACCAGTCGCTGCTGGCGACCCGTATGCGTTCGATCGATATGGTCCGTGTGGCGCCCAGCTACGCCGCCAACCTGCCCGAGCTGTTCTCGGTCGAGTGTTGGGGTGGCGCCACTTTTGATGTGGCCTATCGCTTCCTGCAGGAATGCCCGTGGCAGCGTCTGCGCGATCTGCGCAGCCGCATGCCCAACCTGATGACCCAGATGCTGCTGCGCGCCTCAAACGGGGTGGGTTACACCAACTACCCTGACAATGTGGTGCAGAGCTTCGTGGCTGAGGCCGCTAAGGGCATCGATGTGTTCCGAGTGTTTGACAGCCTGAACTGGGTGGAAAACATGCGTGTGGCGATGGATGCGGTGAATGAGGCGGGCAAGGTCTGCGAAGGCACGATCTGCTACACCGGTGATATTCTGGACCCGAACCGCGCCAAATATGACCTGAAATACTACGTCAACATGGGCAAGGAACTGGAAGCCGCCGGCGCCCACGTGCTGGGCCTGAAAGATATGGCGGGTCTGTTGAAACCCGCTGCCGCCCGTCAACTGGTCAAAGCCCTGAAAGAAGAGCTGTCCATTCCGGTGCATTTCCACACCCATGACACCTCGGGCATTGCTGGTGCGACCATTCTGGCCGCTGCAGATGCGGGTGTTGATGCTGTGGATGCGGCGATGGATGCCTTCTCGGGCGGGACATCGCAGCCCTGCCTTGGCTCCATCGTCGAAGCCCTGGCCAACACCGACCGGGACACCGGCATCGACATTGGCCGCATTCGTGAGGTCAGCAACTACTGGGAACAGGTCCGCGCGCAATACACCGCCTTTGAAAGCGGTCTGGCGGCCCCGGCGTCTGAGGTTTACCTGCACGAAATGCCCGGCGGTCAGTTCACCAACCTCAAGGCGCAGGCGCGCTCACTGGGGTTGGAGGAACGCTGGCATGAGGTGGCGCAGATGTATGCTGACGCCAACCAGATGTTTGGTGACATTGTGAAGGTGACGCCTTCGTCCAAGGTGGTCGGCGACATGGCGCTGATGATGGTCAGCCAGGGCCTGACCCGCGCCGACGTCGAGGACCCGAACAAAGACGTGGCCTTCCCCGACTCGGTTGTGGACATGATGCGCGGCAATCTGGGCCAGCCTCCGGGTGGTTTCCCCGCCGGCATCGTGGCCAAAGCGCTAAAAGGTGACGCGCCCAACACAGACCGCCCCGGCGCGCATCTGGCGCCCGTGGATCTGGAAGAGGTGCGCGCCCAGGTCAGCGCCGATCTGGACGGGTTTGAGGTGGATGATGAGGATCTGAACGGCTACCTGATGTATCCCAAGGTCTTCATGGATTACATGGGCCGCCACCGTCAGTACGGCCCCGTCCGGACCCTGCCGACCAAGACCTTCTTCTACGGGATGGAACCAGGTGATGAGATCACCGCCGAGATCGATCCGGGCAAGACGCTTGAAATCCGCCTGCAAGCCATTGGCGAGACTGATGAAAACGGCGAAGTGAAGGTGTTCTTTGAGCTGAACGGCCAGCCGCGGGTGATCCGTGTGCCGAACCGTCTGGTGAAATCCGCCACCGCCGCCCGCCCCAAGGCCGAACTGGGCAACCCGAACCACATCGGTGCACCGATGCCGGGTGTTGTGGCCTCGGTCGGCGTCTCGGTCGGTCAGGAAGTACACGAAGGCGACCTGTTGCTGACCATCGAGGCGATGAAGATGGAAACCGGCATTCACGCTGAACGTGACGCGGTGGTGAAAGCCGTGCACGTACAGCCTGGCGGCCAGATTGACGCCAAAGATCTGCTGGTCGAGCTGGCGTAATCCACGCGCCAGCCAATCAAATTGACAAACGATAAGCCGCAGGCGAGGTTGCCTGCGGCTTTTCTATTATGGATTTATTAAATGCGCTTTAAATCAGTTTTCGCAGCCCTGCTTCTGGCCGTCACCTTGCCGATGCCCCTGATCGCCGGGGACAAGATGGTGCTGTTTGCTCAAGAAGACCCCAAAATGAACGCCGCGATGAATGAGGCGCAGAGCACGCTCGACGAAGCCCTCGCTTTGATCCCATTGCACAACGGCACGTATAACGAGGCGCTGACCCTGAAGGTCGCCCTGGCCCGCAGCGACGGGGCCGGGGATGAGATAATCTGGGTTGGAAAAATCCGCCCGATTGCTGGGAGTCGTTTCACCGGCAATCTGGAAAACACGCCCAACCACCTGCAAGGCAAAAAGCTTGGCAGCAAGGTGCGTTTCTCCAAATCGCAGATCGCGGACTGGTCGATCTCCTCCCGGGGCATCCTGTGGGGGAATTATACAACGCGGGTCATGCTACCACATCTTCCCGAAGATGAAGCAGCCTACTTGCGGACGATACTGTCCAAAACGCCACTGCCCAAGTGACGCCCCTCCGGCCTTACCCAACGAGACGCTGGTCAAGACCGGCACAGCCTTCGTAGGCTCCCCCAACTCAAATGAAAGGACCGTCCCATGCCCCTCGCCGCCACACCGCTATATGCAGGCCTTGCCGCCCTGTTGTTCCTTTACCTTTCGGTTCGGGTAATCGGCACCCGTCAGTCCGAAAAGGTCAGCGTCGGCGATGGCGCCAACAAGGCGATGATCAAAGCCATGCGCACCCAATCCAACTGCGCGGAATATGCCCCCATTTCGCTGCTGTTGCTGTTGCTGGTCGAACTGCAGGGCGCGCCAACCTGGGCGGTGCATGTCCTTGGTGTGATGTTCCTGGCCGGCCGGCTGCTGCACGCCATCGGCTTTGGCCGCACGCCGCAGATCATCCCCCTGCGAAAGTCTGGCATGATCCTGACCTTTGCCATGATGGCGCTTTCGGCTCTCGGCCTGATCGCCCACAGCCTGATCTGACAGGTGGCCTTGACTTGACCCGATGGCGCGGCTGGACCTGCACTGCCCCTTGTAAAAAAGGTGCAGTTGGCAGGCCGGACCAATTTGGCCGGTTTTTTTGCCCGCCTTTGGCATTTTCCTCTTGCGGCCCCCGGCCAGTGTTTGTATTCCACGCCTCACCTAAGGAAGCGGGCGTAGCTCAGGGGTAGAGCATAACCTTGCCAAGGTTAGGGTCGGGCGTTCGAATCGCCTCGCCCGCTCCAATAGGTTACCCATGACGGTCACCCACCGTCGAAAAGGAAGCGGGCGTAGCTCAGGGGTAGAGCATAACCTTGCCAAGGTTAGGGTCGGGCGTTCGAATCGCCTCGCCCGCTCCAAATCTCCTCCAAACGGGGGCGTCAGAACCGCGTCAGTGTTCACAACGGAGCGGGCGTAGCTCAGGGGTAGAGCATAACCTTGCCAAGGTTAGGGTCGGGCGTTCGAATCGCCTCGCCCGCTCCAATTCACTACCCACACCACGACATATGTGATCAGAAGCAGGCCTCACTGTGTGATGTGCTGCTTGTCTAAAGGCATTGTTCTGTGCAGCACGACACCCAGAATTTTCCACCGCCAAATCACATTGCCCCCTTGCACCCCCCTGCCCTCTCGGCTAATCCAAGATCCAGACCAGCGCGCTGGTCATGCCCCTATAGCTCAGCTGGTAGAGCAACTGATTTGTAATCAGTAGGTCCGCGGTTCGAGTCCGTGTGGGGGCACCATTTTTCATTGAAATTGTTGAGTTTTCATGATGTTAGTGGCCAGACCACTACACAAACGCTACACATACTGTGGTGGCGAACATGAGGATCACCTTGGACTTACCGCACCTGAAACCTGCAACGGCCACCGCAAACGCCAAATATCGCAGGCGAGTCCCCGAAGATTTGAAGGTCGTTTTCGGCAAAAGCGCCGTTGAATGGTCACTGGGCAGCAAAGATCCTACAGAAATTTATGAGGCATGGAAGATTGCCCACGCCAAATTTGAAGCAATGGCTGGCAGGCGCTCCAAAGTCACAACAGAGCAGATCAAATGGGAGATGGCCCAGAAGGCCGCGATTGAACACGGCCTCGCCACTCCTAGAGATACCCGAATTGGTCCAGTTGATATGGAGCGTGAACAAGGTCGCTTCCAAGCATTCACCGAGGCGGCTCTGACAGAAGCCGAGAAAATGACCTCACAGCAAAGAGTGGCTAAGTTTTCGAATAATCCCGCGCCTACGGGTTTCGATGTGCTGCTGGAGGCCCAACAAAAAGGGATCAAACGCCCACCAGTTACCTTGAGGGACGCCGCAGAAAGCTACTTGAAGGACCGCGAAGCTAGAGCAACATACCAGGACATCGCAAAACAAGTCAGCCTGGTACTGGCTGGGATAGAAGAGGCTACAGGCCTGGACAATCCAGTTTTGGAGGCCTTGTCATTTGAACATGCCTACGCCTATCGCGACAGCCTGAAGGACAAGGGGAACACGATCTCGACAATTGAGCGGCGCATGAACAGCGTAAACGCAGTGCTGAACCACAGTAGGAAACGCTATAGGCTTACCGCATGGGACAACCCATTTGATGGGCTTGAGCTTCCACAAGATGATGGAACAGCAGGTGAAGTGAAACGAGCGAGTCTTTCCCTCGATGAAATCCGCAGGACAATCCCACATTGGACAAAAATGAACTCTGATGCTGCCAGTATTTGGTTGCTGATGATGTTCACAGGAGCCGGGCCCAATGAAATCAGAGGTCTACGTTGGGGGGAAGTACATTTAGGCCACGATGTGCCGCATTTCGAAATCAGGGCCAACGGTACTCGACGCCTCAAAACTGGGGAGCGCCCCAGGCGTGTCCCGCTGGTAGGGGCAGCGTTGCATATGATGAAAGAACGGGGAAAGGCAATGAGCGAACCGGATGCTGCCGTGTTCCCACGCTACTCAGTTATGCAGAACAGTAATTCTCTTTCGGCCGCGTTGATAAAGATGATGAAAACCGCAGGCGTGTGGGAGAAAGGCAGGAAGGTTCCGTATTCCCTGCGTCATAGCCTCAAGAACTACCTCAGACGGGTTGCGCCTACGAACTTCCAGCTTTTGTTGTTTGGTCACGGACACGGTGAAGGCGGCGCTGCGAGTGGCTACGGAGACGACGACCTTCTCGATTTGCAAGCGGGATATCTAGAAAAGGCCATTACGCTCTGGGGCGTCAATGAGCATCCAAGCATCCCCAAAAGGTTGTAGACTATCATCTCGCGGAGCTTTCTTCCTTATCGGCCCTTAGCCGCTGTTGGCGCGGAACTCGTCAAAATGACAGCGCCTAATCCAAACTCGCCGTTGCCTTGCTCAATATTGATCACAGGAGTGGACATTCACCGACATACAGAGCACTGTCTGTTCGTTGATGTTGAACACAACTGCCGTATCCCGGCATTTTGGACGCGAAAAGCCAGCGCCCCGTCTTTTGAAATAACTACTATGAATCCGAAAAAATTGCACGAAGTCAAGTAAGCTCGCGCGACAGCCGCGACCGACGATTTCCCACATCGAAGCCAAAGTGCAAACAAGAAGTGAAATCACATAGAGCAAATCGCCGGCATCACCGATACAACATATTGGGCGGATGCGCTGGAAGCAATATCATGAACGTCGTCGTCCTTGTCAGCATCAGCGAAATCAACAACTGACTTCGCAGCGAATGCTTTAGGCTTGATACGGCTGAACCGGCAAGCGGCAAGAAACGCCGCAATTTCCATTTCTACACCAATAACTTTACGTTGCTGCTGCTCGATTCTGCTCATCTCTTTCGAACTAGCCACGACTACAGATCCAGATGCAACGGGCCCGAAAACTATACTCGGAGAGTATATTTTGGGGACACCCATTTCAACTTTTGCTAGGTTGAAAGATGTCGGCTTGGTTTGTTGTTCATGCTTCAATTGTGCGACAATGTCGGTGTCAACGTTTTCCAAGTTCATTTCCTGCTTAAAACCGTCATCGGTGATTTTACCAACTTGATGGTCCCAAGCGCTCACCGGAACAACAACATCAACTAGGTTACACTCGCTTTTGAGACCTGCGCAGATACCGGACATGGCCACCACTTTCGGCTTGAAAAACTCAATTATTCTAGATGTATACAGTGCCGACTGCGTCATCCCCATCTGCGGAAAAACACAAATCGCACCCTTATTGCCATCGATCTCAATTGGTCGCCAGCGTAACGCACCTAGTTCTGCTTTCCATTCTCCAAGTTCACAGCCTGTGTCTTGAAATGCGTCGGCCTCTTTTTGAAGAGCGCAGCAAATAGCGAAGTCCAACTTAGAAACGTCTGAAAGGCCACTCACAAGCTTTAAAAGCTGTTCCTGCCATTCTTGGCCATTTTCACTATACATCAAAACCGGAACGGATTTTTCATTGAAGCAAAGTAACGTTTCATATTCTGGATCAATCATTTCAGTCAATGCCACAGTAGGCGTTTCCTCGTTAACCGTGTCACGGCATTCCTGAATGAGATCTGTTGATACATCGAAAGGATTTTCTCCCGGCCTGCGAGGCAACAGGATGTCCAAGATGATCAAATCGAATTTTCGGGCGTCGATAACCTTACAGTATTCGGAGACACTTCGAACCTGCTTGAACTCAAGAGAGCACCATGCGAGTTCACTTTGAACTGCGTTCTGAATTTTCGCAAACTTGTCGTCGTTATCTTCAACAACTAGGATTATCATTTCTTAAGAACTCTTTTCTTGAATAGTTCTGACCAGTTAGTATTTTCGTAATCAAAAAAGAGGCAACACTCCACTTCGATTTCGAAAGACTCCATCAAGTATTTTGCCACTTCGTGTATTGGGATCATTTGGTTTTCAAGTTCGATCTCTGGATACTGGGTCACGATAATCGTGCGAACAAATTTGCGCTGATATTGCATTTCAAACAGCACTTCTATGCCGCCAGACAAACGCGGGATACCCAATCCCGAAGCTGTATCAAGGTCATGGGACGGAAGAGACATATCGAGTACAAGTAAGTCAAAATCTTTCGAAGTGATAGCTTTAACCGCAGCCTGAACACTCTTTCTAAATTCGACTTTCGCATCAATCAATTCAGCTTCAACGATGACACGTAAGGCGTCGAGCTTAAATTGGTCGTCTTCAACAATAAGGACCTTCATCGAACAAGTTCCAATTTCATTTGAACGACAAAATTACTGATCGAGGGTTTGATCGACACCTCAGCAACTTCGGTCCAATCCCGCTCCAAGCGCTTGATTTTTCGCAGCCCACTTTTCCCTTCCTCAACATATGCAGTGTCCAATGCATCGAGTCGACAGGAAGCAATTTTGTTCTTTACAGTCTCAACGCAATCACCTTCTTTGTACTCAGAGGTAATCGTCAAGTTTAGTTGCTTCACCATGGCTTCCTCAAAGGAGGCGGCGACGTCTACTTTCACCTCACCACCTGGCTTACCATGCTCTGCTGCGTTTTTTAGTGCAACAAAGAGAAAGTCATAAACAATGTGGTAAGCAGATCCAGTCAATTCAATTTTTGTCTCTCGATCATCCGTTTGGGCACCGGCATAACTATTAAACTCTTCGCTTACTTCGTGTTGAACAACATTAAGTAGCGTTGGCAAGTCTACACTTGGCACAGTAATTCGTGGTCGATTAAACCAGGAAGCAACAAGACTGAATTTTTCATCCAATTTGGCGTTTATGTGGCGAACAAAATCGCTGTGAGCCGGTCCGAGAACTGCCTTCACACTTTCTGGTACGCTCGCAATTCGGGCCGTTGCTTTGCAAGTAGCTAAGACCTGCTGCGAATGACGCAGATCGGTGGCTGTAATTTGCCAGCACATTTCGCTGATAATTCGCACAAAGTAGTCGGGGTCTTCGTATTCTTGGTAAGCGGACAAAATCGAAGTTGCACCTGCCTTAAGATATCCGAATTTCCTGCCTTCTGTAATTTCCGGGCTAATCATCCCTTTGGGCTTTTGAGTTGTGCGAATGTGGAAGAAATCTGACCCGATCTTTTTTATATACTTTTCAAAATCTTCTTTCCACGATCGATAGTACTCGACACAGGCATCACTCTTAAAGAAGATTGGGAAACGCTCATCAATTGATCGCTCGAAATCTTGCAACAACGTGCCTCTAAGTGTACCATGCCTTATGCGACGCCCCAGAAAAGACGCAATTCCAAAAATGCGATTATCGCAAAACTCTTTATAGCATTCGCTTAGCAGCATAAGCAGTTCGGCCTCGTTGCCTTGCGAATTATTTACCATGGAAATATTCATTTTTTCCAGCGCGTCTTTCTGAAGTGCGCCCGACCTAATAATGGTCAACATGTTTTCAAGCTTATTGTCTTTTAGCCAAGTGCCAAAGCGCGTAAGGTCAACATAAATTCTTGAGTCATCAAGTTCCTCTCTTGCTTTTGATATTTTCGCTGACAAGCGCAGACTATCAGCAAGATCCTTAAACCGACGATCTCCATGAAATTCATACATAAGTTCGTGCAGTAGAGCACGACACTCGACAGCTTCAGAGGACTCATCGAAGAGGTGATAAAACTGAATTAAAAATTCGTCGGTAGAAACTTGGTAGAGGTATATCCCGACCTGGGGAGCCAAGTCATGAATATGGCGTATGAAATCGACATAATTACAATCGAAATTTTCGCGAACAAAGTCCTGTAGAACTCGTCTCAGCCTAAATTCGTCTCGGGTATTCTTTGGATCAACAGCGAGCAGACAAAGTGGAATAACTTGAAACAGCTTGTCACCCGAACGGCGTGCTTCTTTCGCAAGCTCGTTAAGGGCCCTCTTAGATAGTATGCGATCGGCGAAAGTTGTCGAGTTCATCAAAGAAATTATTTCGTTGGATCTAATGTTCTGAGGTAGCTCTTGTCGAGCAAAGAAGATTGCCATTGCCAAAGTCCGCTCAAGAACACCACGCACCGTAAGACCGCCCGTTTCGCATTGGTTTTTTTTCGATGGAGCATCTGAAACCAACTCTTTCCATGAAATGTCTTGACCAAAGCGTTCTTTTCGAAGATCCCCGACAAAAACTGGTTCTTCGATCGTTTCTGGCTCATATGAAAAGTAGAAATCTCCTAAGGCTCTGAGGCGGGCAAGGTCGTCGCATTCGATGAATGCCGATAGATGTCTGTAACAAGATATATCAAGGCTTTCATCGTCACCTGACTCACCCATGTAGTACATCTGTAGATTTTTCTGAGAAATTTCGGCGCAGGATAGGGATGCCGCAACTCCTTCATCAAGAGACCCCCAAATGTCAATAAGGTCAGTCAAAATCGCAATATTCGTCTTGATTTTGACATGCGCAGAAATAAAATAGAGCGCGTCAATAAGCGAATAATTGGAAAAAGCCTCAAGTGTTTCGGAAAATTCATATTGAGTGTAACAAATTGGTCTGACGACAAACTGTGAGATCGCCTTTCTGAAATTACTCTTATCGTTGTCACCTGCGATGTTCATAATGTTCGACACGACACCGAGATACTGTCGCTTTCGATTATATGCGTCAGCCAAGCTAGGTCGGATAACATCTCTCTTGTTGGCGTCAATCTTTTTCAATAACCCATCAAGGCTGTCTGGAGCTTCACGTTGCTGTGTGTAGCTTGCCAAAAACTGGATTTTTCGAAGTATGACGTGCGATATACCAAACTGATCTACGAATTCGTCCGCTAGGCTGACCGCCAATTGCAAGTCAAAGTTCGCAATAGCTTGATTTATTGCATTAACTTTATTGCAACAAGATATAACGCGATTTACATCCTGGTTTGCCCTGTCCACAATCGTTTGGGCACGCAGCAATGGATCTTTCATCGAAAGGATAATCTTGCCTTGGAAGGGGTCCATTTGGATAGGAAAATCGCTGGGAAGTTCAACATGTGAAAACTGCCTTTGAGAGCGTATTTCATGCTCCGCCCATCTAATGGAGTTCTTGTCCCTAAACCTGTAAATCTTTGAAATAACTGACGGAAACACAAAAGGTCGTTCCTCTTGAATTTTCCGGTCCAATAAGCCTCGAACTTGGTTCTTGACTTCTTTTTTTGGCGTTATTTCCCCTAGTTTTTTGTACATTTAGATCACGCCTAGAGTTAGTCTGTGCAATCTGTGATTGTTGTAGTGTCTCGGAGAAAAAGTAAAGCGCCTATCGTCCTCCAATCACCGCCCTTTCCGCCTGCGCCAACATTAGCTTGTGCCAAGTCGAGCCTGCTTCCCGCTCTTTTCGGGGTCAAAAATCTCAGCCCCCTAATCGGAAGAGGCGAACGTCCGTTCCCCCCCCTTAGGCCCTGCGTTCGGCAAACTTTTGGGTCAGCCACCAATCTCAAAGATGTGGAATTGTGCGTTTCCACTGTTAGCTGATGGCTAATGGTACTTCGCTCGATGTGTATGGTGTCTCACTGGGGCAAGGTCATATTGGACACCTCATGCCCTGAGTCAGATTGACTCATTGAAGTATGTTTCAGCTTTTGAGACGGTTGGGCCAAAACATCTTAAACCCTTTTGGTACAATTGTAGGAGACCCCAATGCTGATTGGCTATGCTCGAACCTCGACACTTGACCAAACCGCCGGACTTGAGGCTCAACTGCGGGATTTGGCTAAAGAAGGCTGTAAAAAGGTTTTCCAAGAACAGATTTCGTCGGTAGATGTGCGTGCCCGGGAGCAGCTTGATTTAGCACTTTCATTCATCCGGGAAGGCGACACCCTAGTGGTGACCAAGCTGGACCGCCTGGCTCGCTCTATGGCCCATTTGATGGAAATTCGTCAAAAACTTGATAGGCGAGGAGCTGACCTCAGGATCCTCAACCTAAGTCTGGATACATCGACCCCAACAGGTAAGCTGATGGTGAACCTTCTGGGGAGCGTGGCCGAATTTGAGCGAGAGATTATGCTGGAACGCCAGCGCGAGGGGATCGCAAGAGCAAAAGCAGCAGGCAAGTACAAAGGACGCAAACCCACCGCTATGATTAAGCGCGACGAAGTGGTCGCCCTCCATGCGGATGGTGTAGGTGCAACGGAGATTGCCAGACGTGTGGGGATCGGTAGAGCGAGTGTGTATCGGATCATCAGAGCAGCGTGATCAGAAGGCCGCAGAACTGCTCATCCGTCTGATCTACTTGTTGGCATTCGACTAACCGACGCTCTTGTAGCGGTTTGACGCCAAGTGAGGGAATGATACCAAAAGTTGATCGAACTAATTGAGTTGCCCCTTAGGATAGAAGTTATGTTCTATCTCATCCCCTACACACAATGAGGAAACTACTCATGAACGTTATTGCGCAAGCGGCTCTGGCCGAAGGAATTTTCGTCGCTTTCACTGCAGGTAGCTGTAAAGGAAACCCAGGTCCCGGAGGTGCCGCGATCCGAGTACACGCACCAAATGGTGTGATAACTGAGATGTCTCGCAAGAGCCTGAGCACGACAAACAACATCGCTGAAATGTCAGCGGTTATAGAGGCCCTAAAAGCGATCCCCGAAGGCGCATCTGTCTTGGTCTGCTTGAGCTGCAATTACATCAAAGACAATTTCGAGATGCGCCTGGCCGGTTGGCAGGCAGCGGGCTGGAAGAAAACGGACGGCAAAGATGTGGCAAATAAGGAGCAGTGGCAAATGATGGTCGCCTTATCGGAGACCCGTCAGGTTTCCTTTCACAAGATTAATCCCCGCGAAAACAAGCTAGTGGCATCGCTTGCTAAGAAGCGGGCCGAAGCAGCAGACAGAAAAGCGTTTCGTGCTGCGCGTGATGCAGCATGACGGATCAACTGTCAGAAGCGCCCAGTGCTGTAATCCACCGCCTTTTGGCTGAGAAGGAGGGGAACCCTGGCAAACCGCCAGGGGTACCTTCCAGGCTACCCTTGAGCGATATCTACGTTGAGCCCGAAGCTTTCCAAGTGAGAGCTGAGGGCCTCGTGGAGGACCGTGTGGCAGAGATTGCGCGAGGCGTGGACGGATCGAATCTGGATGAACCAATCCACGTCTGGTGGACCGGGCTGCGATGGGTGGTCATCGAAGGGCACCATCGCCATGCTGCTTATTCCAAGCGCGAGGAACAGACCGGGGAGACCATACAGGTTCCCGTGGTGGCACATCCGGACCTGCCCTACTGGAAAGCTCAAGGGATAGCCGCACAGCTGAACGACCGTGAGAAGATACGCATCAGTAAAGCGGAGATGCTCAACAATGCTTGGAGGATGGTTTGCCTCGGCGAGGGGTCGATAAAGCAGCAGAGCAAGCACTCCGGTGTTTCAAAGAGCCAGATTAGCAATATGCGGGCAGCGAAGTTGACGCTAGCTTCAAGAAAGATAGCGACAGCACAGATGTTTGATGCGGGCTGGAAGCAGTGCCGTGAATGGGCAAACGGAAAGTCACAGCGCGATCACGGGCCAGACGCCTTGGAGGCAATGGCGCAAGAGATGGCCGAAGAGCTGAAACAGATCAAGGTAACAACGGTGATCAAGTCGCCAGACGTATTTGCACGGGCGATACAAATTCTATCCCCTGCCCTACCCGACAGGCTCCTTGAAGCGGAACCTTTCTGGGATGCCTTGAACACAACTGGGAGGCAAATACTGAACGAGACAGATCAAGAGTTCCAGCAAGAGGACCAGACTTCTGCAGGGGTGGAGGATTTCTAGGTAAGGAGAGAAGAGATTGAAACCAAACCGGGTGACCGAACAGAACAACCTTCATCAGATCCTCTACCTACCCCATAAGATTGGGGTCTCCATTTGGGGAGGCAGCCTAGCGGGTTGTATGGATCATTTTGGCTGGAGCCTCGGTCAAATCGGGACTGTTCTTCAGTGGAGGCGGTTGCTGCCTTTTATGAAGCTCCCGCAAGGAAATTTGGATGCGCACATTCTGGCTCATACCAGGGCGGTGACTTCGCCAATTTGTCGCGCGGTCAGCAACGGGCCAGCGTGTTGAAAATCAGCAATCAAAATGACGGTCCAATCCGCGACGTGGTGTTGATTTGGCATCGGCCGAAGACCCGGAGAATGAGCAATCTTCCTGCTGCGGGCTTCCACCGAAACCGCTACACAACCACTACACACAGGGCAAAAACTCAGGTACGTAAGGGCCTGTAAAAAAACAGGAAACCAAGGGGGTCACATCCGTGTGGGGGCACCACCTTATCATCCAGTTGCATCCGATTTTGACCGACAGTAGCCTGTATTCGCAGGCTTTTCGCTGTGGGTTTGTCCGGTGATGTCCTGCCACTTGCGCGACTATCCACCCCAAAGTGGGGTACCGATCCGGGGTACGTGTCACGAGACATCTGGAAGGTACCCAATGCGGTCCTGAGCGATGCACAGATTCGGGCTCTAAAGCCTAAAGAAAAGCCCTACAAGCAAGCCGGCTTTGATGGGCTCTACTTGCTGATCAAGCCGAATGGGTCGAAACTTTGGCGTTTCAAGTACCGCTGGCAGCGGAAAGAGAAGCTTCTAGCGCTGGGCAGAAGCTACACTTACCAAAACCGAATGGTTTCACAGCCTGCGCGGCGCAGATATCGGTCACATACTCATCGCCCAAATCACAGCACGAGATGTTTTGGTTCCCCTGAAGAAGATCGAGAACAGTAGAACTCTTGTTTGCGACCCCGTTCGGTTGGGTGCTTTTGACACCGTCAAAATTGTTAGCGAATGTATGCCGAGATGCCTCGCGATCGTCCTGTCCATGCCGATCCCGGTAATCCTGCAGGTAGTCATCGTAGTCGTTGAACAAAGGTTTGGAACCCGCCCCTCCGTAGTCAAACATGTCTTTAAAGTTATCAAATCCGAACAGTCCCACGCTGGACCCCAATTCTATTCAAATATTGACTCGAAAACCGTTTTTGTCAGAATTTGACCAGCTGATAGATCAGGGTGATATAGACGCTCCAATAGCGCCCAATCTAATTCTGTTGGATATTGAACTGTTGAGAACGCATCCAATACTGAGCGAACCTCATTCTCGAATTCGCCCGAAAGCCCCATTGCATGAAGCATTTCTTCAGAAAAACAACGATGTGAAAGCGGACCTCTTTCAATCGAAATCAATACATGGGAAATCTTGCTTTGTTGAGTCCCGTGAATCTCTGTTGCACGTTCAGTCCTCCCTTGAGAACGGAGTGTGCGTAGAATTTGAGGCATTATTGAAAACGCGTGTGTATGCGTCGAGATAATACCCAGTTTTGACAAATCATCTTTGTCACCAACATTGATCACGATTTGGCTTTCAGGTGAAGCCAAACCAATCCCACCAAATACCAGCTGAGGACCGCCAGCCGCTTCAACTTTTTCCGCAAATTGGAGAATCCGATCTTCAAACTCCCACGCGATATCCATATTCAAACCAAGATTTGTTAATCCGACCTGAATACTTACAATAATGGGAGTCTCCTGTTCCCAGCGGACAATGTTCCTTCTATCTGAATTTGGACTGTCGCGCTCAGGACGGATCGCAGTTTGAAACTGCTCAAAAGTCGGCGCATCTGACCTTTGAGCGGTATCAGCCCAAGCCGACGGTAGGCCTAGCGCAAGAACGGCCAGAGCCCAGCAAATATTTTGCACCCTTAATATAGAAAAGTTGACCAACTTGACCCAGCCCCGGCTAAATTCCGGCAATCCGGTAACACGCCAAAAACAGGCAATCAACGCACACCAACAACAAAAACGTGTAAGCCGATGCTGAAAGCAAACTATGTTGCATGACGCTATCAACGAAAGCCCTGACGCTTGCTTGCAGCCGGGAGACAGGCTTTGGACACATTGAATTTCATCGCCAGTAAATGACGAGTGGGGCCAGCGCGTTGGCTGACAGGAAGCCCTTGGAACAGCGGTCGCAGCGGGTTGCGATGCGTCGCCAGTGCCTCAACCTTCCGACCATAATCTCGATACTATTGCGCCGTTTGTACCGACGTTTGTCGTATTTGACGGTCTTCTTGCGCTGTTTTCAACTTGGGGCACAGGCATATATCCCTTTGTTTTTCAACTATTCTCGGAACCAATCGGCGTCATAGCGCGAAAGTAATGGTGACCCACCAACTGGTATCGGGAATCTTCCCACACTTGGCGGCGCGGTTTGTTATCTGGCAAATGACCGGATCGTGCATAGGTGGCAAGCCTACGCCGGTCGCTTCGAAACCGTGACCGTCCGGGCCCACCTGCGTGACCCTCCCCCACTGAAGTGATCCGCCCGTATAGTTAGGAAACGGAGGCAGCGACAAGTCACTGCAAACGCTTTACTTTCCCCAGGGGCAAAGCGCTTCGACCTGGGAACGTCCAAGTTTTTTCAACGTCTCGATATTGTCCAGGTAGATCTTCTCAGGGTTCGAAACATGGGTGAGGATCCGCGCCATGTGATCCTGACGCAGCAAATGTATCGTTGGATAGGGCGCGCGATTGGTGAAGTGGCTGAGATCCTCAGCAGCCACGCCCTCAAACTGATAGTGCGGATGAAAGGACGCCAGCTGCAGGTGATCGGTCAGATCCGCATCCTCCAACAATTGCTGAAACCAATCGAGAAGGTCGAGGTAATCCTCAAACGCTTCCACACCCTGGGTGAACATGAGCAAGCTTGTGGCAACATCATTTTCGTTAGCCCCAAGCAGGCGCTGCAATTCATCCAAAAAGAACTGCCTCAACTCGGCATCCGCGGTGGCGTCACAGACCGCATAATGGACTTGGTTTCGGGCGATAACGCTCAAGGAAAACGGGCATAGGTTGAGCCCGACGACCATTTGATCAAGCCAAAGACGGGTGGTTTTGACCACGTCTTGATGGGCTTTGGGTAGCGTCTCTGGGTCGAACTTAGTGATACGACAGTTCCTTTCCTGTTTTGCCCGCTTAAACCACGGTTCCCCGGCAATTCCAAACTGTTCGCCGCCTCTGGGAGGTCGAGTCAGAGTACCATCAAGAAGGTAGTTTCAGCCCCTGTCGGGCAGGTAGCGATCTTCAACGGTATCATGGCGCCGTTTTCTGGGGTCAGGGATCATGACAAAGGTCGCAGTCGCAAGACACAGGCAGGCCGTCATAACCGCAAAGGACCACCAGCCGCCGAAATTCTGCGTGAGCCAGGCAAAGACAAATGGCGCCGAAGCGTTCAGTCCCAGCGTGATAACGGAGATCCAGCCCAGCCGCGCGCCATAGCCTTTGGCGCCGAACAGGGCCAAGGGCAGCGTGCCCCGTGCAATGGTTTTGATCCCGTCGCCCATGCCATAAAGCGCTGCGGCGATCATCAGGCCCGTCAGGGTGAACCCCAGCGTCAAAAGGGTCAGAAATCCTGCCAGCATGAGCCCGAGGCTGAGGGCGTAGGTCATTAGCGGATACAGATTGCGGCTGACCAGCATTTCGAAAAAGCGGCCAACGGTTTTGAAAGGACCAATCACGGCGCCGGCGAGCGCCGCGTATGCTGCCGTGTGTCCAAGATCCTGCACATTCGTCACCCAGAGGGTCATGACCGCCCCCATGAGGTAGCCGCCAAAGATGAAGGACACCACCATCCACAACATGCCACGCTTGCGATCCGCCCCCTGCAGCTCAGGCCAGTCTGTGGTTGCGGCGTGACTGGCCTCGCTGTGGTCTTTCAGCGGATGTGACAGGCTAATCGCATGCACAGGGACGCAGATGATCAGCAGCAGCCCACCTAGGATGATCCAGGTGGCCTGCCAGCCCTGCGCGTTGAACAGCCACAGCGTAAACGGCCAATAGATGGTTGAGGCGACACCCCCGAACAGCGTGATCACCGAAATGGATTTCTGTGCAGGCAGATTGAGGTCCAGCCGGGCCACGCTGGCAAAAGCCACGTTGTACAGCACCAGCATCCCTGCGGCCTCGGCGCAGAGAATGGCAACAAACAGCCCGTAGGCGTCGGTGACAAGGCTCAGCGACATCACCGCAAGCCCCGCAAGGAGTGAACCGATGGTCATGACCCAGCGGCCACCGAACCTGTCGACCAACATGCCAGATAGCGGGGCAACCACACCGCCAAAGAACAGGCCAAGCGAGAGGATCCCGAACGCCGTTGAGAGCGACAGCCCCAGATCCTGAGCCATATGCGGCAGCAGCACCGCATAGGCATACATCAAGGTGCCGTAGCCCACGATCTGGGTCAGGCCCAGGCCAACCGCCGGCAGGTAGTCAGAGTTCCACCTGATCATCCAGCAGGACGGCCCTGATAGGCGCAGCGCCCTGCCACCCAAGTGCCGAGGATCGCCGGGGCCTGCCCTTCGGGCCAATCCACCAGCACCAGATCCGCACGTTTGCCCTTCTCTATGTCCCCGCGATCGTCAAGCCCCATCGCCTGTGCAGGCCCTGAGGAGACAAGACGCCACAGGTCATGACGTGGCGCACGGTTTTCTGCATCCAGCCGCGCGACGGCAGACAGCATGGCCGGATAGAAATAATCAGAGGCCAGGACATCGCACAGTCCCGCCTCGACCATGTCCCCTGCGCCAAGTGATCCGATATGGCTGCCCCCGCGGGCCGCATTGGGGGAGCCGAAGACGATCAAGTCACCATTAGCCCGTGCGGCCTCTGCTGCTTCCAGAACCATCGGAAACTCTGCGACCTGCGCGCCCAAGCCACGGAAATAGCTGCGGGTTTCGGCGCGGGTGTCGTCATGCGACAACATCGGTGCCCCGGCAGCGCGCCCCAGGGCAGCGATATCCGCAATCTTGTTGGGCACATCACCGCGCCGTTCCCAAACCTTTCCAAGCTGGGCAATATAGTCATCCTCAGACAGGCCCGCGCGTTTTGCCTTGGACGCAGTACGCTGTTTCATCCGCGCATCATCCAGTGAGGCGATGGAGAAATCCGGCGACAGTTCAAAGGGGCGTTCCTGAATTGGCACGTCATAGGCGCGCATCGTCATTGAGGTGTGATCGTTGAAGGCGATCGACGGGGTCAGCGGAGCTGCCAGCGCCCATTCGATGGTGTCCAGCGCCTCAAAGGCGAAGGTTTCCCAGCGCAGTTGCACCCGGTTTTCGACCAGAAGCCGCGGCGCCAGTGTTTGCATGGCCTGCATCAGCTCCTTGCCACGAGCCACATCGCGCAAACCCGGCTCCCAGCCCAGCGTGATGGCGTGATAGGCTGTTGCAATCCCGTTTGCCGCCAGCTGTCTATCGGTGTCGATTACAGCAGCATCTGTTGGAAAAAACACGCCGGGGCGCGGCATCAGTTGCCGTTCAAATGCGTCGCCATGCACATCGATCAAGGCGGGGGCAAGGATCTTGTCTGTTGCGTCGATTACGTCGCCCTGCACGGCACCGCCGATCTCAACAATGTGGCCGTCGCTGATGGTTACAGTGGCGTCTTCGATGCCGCCGGGCAGATACACCTCTGCGCCAACAAATGTGAAAGTCGTCATTAGGAGAGGCGCTCCATCTTCAGGTGCCAATGGTAGGATCCGGGTGTGTCGTGCTCACGGTCTTCCAGCCAGAGCGTTTCAAATCCGGAAAACAGCGCCAGCAGTTCAGCGGCGTTGCAGAAATAATGTGGGTGGATCTTATCTGTACCGGGCGCGTCAAAGACCCAGGCGTTGCGGCCGATTTCACGGCCCGGGTATTTTGCCTGTTCAAAAGGCAAACGCCGCTTTGACAGCATGGTGCCCAGAAACGTGCCGCCCGGTTTCAGAACCCGGCGGATTTCGTTGATGGTGTTCAGCAGGATCGTTTCATCACCATGATAGATCACATTCCAGCTGAGCAGGTGATCAAAGCTGCGATCTTCAAACGGCAGTTGGTCCATCCGGCCCAGAACGGTGGCAACCTCCGCCCCCGTGGCGTCAATTGCAGACAGGCCTTCGGGCGCAGCGTCCAGGGCGGTGACCTGATGCCCCTTTGCGGCCAGCGCCAGGGCGTGACGCCCCACACCTGCGCCCAGATCCAAAACACTGGACCCCGGCGCAAACTCAGCCGCCCAACGCATCACGTCAGCTTCAGGACTCAACCATTTGCTATTCTCCTCAATCCCAGCCCATTGGTCATTCCAATGCTGGTCTGCGGTATCTGATTTCATCGTTGTTCCCCAATGATCTTTTTACGCGCCCAGGTGCTCAGCGCTTCGATAAGAATAACCACAACAGCTATCATCAAGATGACAGTCATTGCCGTTGGATAGTCAAACAGATCGAACCCCACCTTCAGCTCAATCCCGATGCCGCCAGCGCCCACCAGCCCAAGGATGGTTGAGGAGCGGACGGCCTTTTCCAGCGCAAATAGCGATGTCGAAACAAAGGCCGGTGCCGAAGCTGGTAAGGTTGCGCAGGCGGCGATGTCCAACTTGCGCGCACCCGTTGCGGTCAGGGCCTCAGCGGGGCCTTTTTCAACGGCTTCCATGTCGTCTGCGAAAAAGCGGCCACAAAACCCGATCGTATCGATCATAATCGCCAGAACCCCGGCAAAAGGGCCAAGCCCGACGGCGACCACAAACACCAGAGCCCAAGCAATGTCGGGCACAGCGCGGATGAAACTCAGCGCGGTGCGGGTCACCGTGCTGGTGATGCGCCCCACGACAAGCCCCCGCGCCGCCAGCAGCGCCACAGGCAGGGACAGGATCACGCCAATTGCAGCGCCGGCAAAGGCGATTTGCAGGGTTTCCACCATTTTCCACCCCAGACGTTCCAGGACCTTTGGGTCCAGGTTTGGCGGAAAGGCGCGCGAGGCAAAATCGGCAAACCGCGGTGGGGACGACAGGACCTTCTCCAGCGAAAATCCAGCGCCGTTCAAGGCCCAGAAAAACAGGAAGATGCCTAAGGCATAGCCCAGAAAGGACAGGGCTGACGGACGTTGATAACGGGCGGGTAGTGATAGGTCAGTCATAAAGACCTCTTAGGTCAGACGCAGCTAGCGAGGCTGCGGTGGCGTCAAGTTTCAGGCGGCCCTCAGCAAGGCCAAGAACCCGATCGCCATAGGTCAAAGCATGATCGATGTGGTGTGAGGTAAAGACGACGGTCACCCCTTCACTGCGCACCAGATCAAAGAACATCGCCATAATCTCTTCACCCGCCGAGGGGTCGAGGGAGGCGCAGGGTTCGTCGGCAATCAACAGGCGCGGACGTGCGACCAAAGCGCGGGCAATGGCCACACGCTGGGACTGCCCGCCAGACAGGCGATCGGCGCGGCGGTCGGCCAGATGGGCCAGCCCCACCTTGTCCAGCGCCTCCATCGCGGCCAACCGGGCCTGCGCTGGCGCGAAGCTTTGCGACCAGTAGCGCGGCCCGCTGTGTTGCCCCAGAAAGCCGTGGATCACATTGGTCAGAACGGACAGGCGTGGGACCAGGTTATGTTTCTGCGCAACCAAACCCGTCTGCGCCCGCAGGGCGCGCAGGGTGGCCCGGTTGGCCGATGCAATGTCATGGTCCAGCAGTTGGACGGATCCCGCATCAACCGGGATCAAACCCAGCAGACAACGCAACAGAGTAGATTTTCCGGTGCCATTCCCCCCGACAAGCGCCACCGCTTCGCCCCGGACGAGCCGGAAACTAACGTCCTTGAAGATTTCGTTTTGGCCAAAGGACTTGGTGAGGCCACTCGCCGTGACATCATGGTCCTGCAACGCGTGAAAGGTCGGGGCGCTGGTCTGCGCCCCGGCCTGATCCACCCCTTGTGACAGCGGTGGCGTGGCTGTCCGAAGATCAGTCACCGATAAAGTTGTCAAACTGCGGGAAGCCCGCGTTGGAATACATCGAGCGCACGTAGTCGTAGGCGCTGTCTTCGATGGCAACCAGATCCATGCCGACATATTTGTCGTTTTCTTCATGGGCGGTGATCCCTGCGATCACGGCGTCTTTGTTTTCCAGGATCGCGGTTTTGACCTCTTCGGCCTTCTCGGCGGGCACATGGGCGCCGACCATGATCATGTCGTTTGGCAGGTCACCAGACCGCGCCAGCATCTTGAAGAAACCATAAGGCAGATCGGTTTCTTTGTTGCGCACGTTCAACCACGAACCGGCATTCGAACCCAGCGCGTCCACATCGCCCGCTTTCAGCGCTTCATGTGCAATGTTGCGCGAGGTGTGGGTTTTCTCGATGTCGTTGATCGGATCCAGGCCGTAATCAGCCAGCACCTGCATCGGGCACAGCATGTTCGAAGTTGAACCGATGTCACCGAAGGCAACCTTTTTGCCTTTCAGGTCAGCAACGGTGTTGATGCCGCTGTCGGCACGCACAACGATTGCACAGTGATAATCAGGACGACCAAGACCGATCAGAGGTGTGGCTTGGGTCAGCTTATTGATCACGACATATTCGGCAGGACCGGAGACAACGAAATCCACGGTCTTGGCGCGCAGCGCTTCGGCGGCTGCCGTGCGCGAGTTCACCGCAAAGAATTCAAAGCTTTCGCCGGTAGCTGTTTCCAGCGCTTCTTTGAACGGACCCCATTCCAGCTGAAGACGCTCCATGCCTTCAACGTCGGTGACCGCCAGTTTCCAAGTATCAGCCGCAACTGCAAAGGCAGAGACCGCCGCAAGGCCAAGGCCCAGTACAACAGATTTGAGTTTCATTGTTTCCTCCAGATGAAATTCATCCGAATGATTTCGGTGGAACACAAAACTCAAGTGACCCAAGTGCGAAGCTTTGATGAAATTACTCTGGTCGCCAATGGCGGCGCTGGCTTGAGCTAACAGACACCACCGCCCCCCATGGGATTCAGGTCGGGGTAATGAAGGTTTCATATGACCGTCACGTAGCTTTCATATGAAACACCCATGCATCCCGCATGACAAATGAAACCACCCCTTCCCCTGCAAAGACCTCAGTACAGGGCGCGGACCGTCAGGCTCAGATTGCCGAGATCGTGCGCGATCAGGGTGAGGCCAAGGTTGATGATCTGGCCCATCGTTTTGGTGTGTCCTCCCAGACCATTCGCAAAGATATCAATGTCATGTGCGAAAAGGGTCTGCTGCGCCGGGTGCATGGCGGGGTGGAGCTGGCCCATGCCAATTCGCAACATTACGATCTGCGCCGGATTCTGAATTTCAGCGCCAAGATGGCCATTGGGCAGACTGCCGCCAGACTGATCCCCGATGATATAACGCTGGCTGTTTCCATCGGCACCACGCCGGAGCTGACCATCCGCTGCCTGGAGCATCATCGCGGGTTGCGGATCTTCTCCAACAATCTGCACGTCGCCCTGACCGCCCATGAATTCGACACCACGGTCACGATACCAGGTGGGCAACTGCGCGCTGCAGAAGCTGATATTGTTGGACCCTCCGCGGTCACATTCTTTGAAGGTTACCGCTTTGACATCGGCTTGTTCGGTGTTGCCGCTGTGGCGCCTGACGGGGCCCTTCTGGATCTGTCGGATGAGGACGCCCACGCGCGCGAAGCCATCACCCGCAATGCTGCAACCACGATCCTGGTTCTGGACAGCACAAAATTCACACGCCGCGCCCACACCTGCAGCGGGCACATCACCCAGGTTGACCACGTCGTTTGCGACCAGCGCCCACCCGAGGCGATCTGCGCGCTGTTGGACAAGGCTGGCGTTTCACTCACCATCTGTAACGAGGCCACGCTGTGACGACCGGCAAATCCATTACCCTGAACGCCCTGCGCAAATCCTGGGGCGACACCGACACGCTGAAGGGAATCGATCTGACGATCCCCGCCGGTCAGTTTACAACGATCCTCGGACCATCAGGGTGCGGGAAGTCCACCACGCTGCGTATCATCGCAGGTCTGGAGGAGGTCACTTCGGGCACGGTCCAGATCGGCGGTGAGGATGTCACCAACCGCCCCTCCTCCGCGCGTGACATCGCGATGGTGTTTCAGTCCTACGCACTGTTTCCGCATCTGTCTGTTGCCGAAAACATCATCTTCGGCCTGCGCGTACGTCGCATGCCCCGCGCCGAACGGGACCGCAAACTGGCGCAGGCGGCGGATATGCTGGGGCTTGGCCAACTGCTGGATCGCAAACCCAGCCAGTTGTCAGGCGGGCAGCAGCAGCGAGTTGCGCTGGGACGTGCGATCGTCGCAGACAAGTCGATCTTTTTGATGGATGAACCGCTCTCCAACCTTGATGCGAAACTGCGCGCCGAGATGCGGGAAGAAATCCGCGATCTTCAAAAACGGCTGGGGGTCACCATGGTGTACGTGACCCATGATCAGGTTGAGGCCGTGACGATGGCAGACCAGATCGTGTTGATGAATCAGGGCCAGATCGAACAGGTCGCCAGCCCGCGCCAAATCTACAGTACCCCAGAAACCCTTTTCACCGCCAAGTTCATCGGAACACCGCCCATGGGGACCTGCGCCGCGCCCGCGCTTGGGATTGCGCGCGATGACATCACCGTGGGCATTCGTCCCGAAGCGCTGAAACTGGACAACGCCGGCGCCATCAAAGCGACCGTTGGCCGGGTGGAATACCTAGGCGCCGACGCGATGATCGACTGCGTGGTCGGGGATCAAACCCTGGCCTGCCGGTTGCCCGGCCAGACCGATTTGACACCGGGCACCGCCATTTCGCTGCGGGTTGGCCCTGAGGACCTGCACCTCTTTGACCGGAACACCGGTCAGAGGCGCGCAGATATTCCTGCCGAATTTGCGCCGTTGTTTGCGTCGCAAGACACTGCCCCACAGGGGCCACACACATCCACAATCGAAAGGTAACACTATGTTTGCCAATTTTCTGAAGACGGCCAGCGTTGCGGCCCTTGCAACCGTGGCATCTGCCGGTGCTTCGCTGGCGGTTGACCTTGAATTTTACTTCCCTGTCGCCGTTGGCGGCACGGCGGCTGACACCATTGAACAGCTGACCGCAGAATACGGCGCAGCCAATCCCGATGTGAACATCACCGCGATCTATGCCGGTTCCTATTCGGACGCAGGCCAGAAAGCCCTGACCGCAGCACGTGGCGGTACACCGCCGCAATTGTCGGTTCTGCTGTCGACCCAGATGTTTACCCTGATCGACGAAGACGTGATTGTGCCTTTCGACGCCTACCTCACGGATGAGGAAAAGGCCGAGTGGATCGGCGGTTTCTATCCGTCCTTCATGGAAAACAGCCAGACCGGTGGCAAAACCTACGGCATCCCGTTCCAGCGCTCGACCCCGGTACTTTACTGGAACAAAGAGGCGTTCAAGGCAGCCGGCCTCGACCCTGAAGTGGCCCCGGCCAACTGGGACGAAATGGTAGAAATGGGCAAAGCCCTGACGCTGAAAGATGACGCTGGCAACGTGACCCAGTGGGGCGTGCGGATCCCTTCGGCCGGCTTCCCCTATTGGCTGTTCCAGGGTCTGTCGACCCCAGCAGGCGCAATCCTGGCCAGCGCCGACGGCAACAAAGTGAACTTCAACGACGCCAAAGTGGTTGAGGCGCTGGAGTATCTGGTTGATCTGTCCAAGACCCACGAGATCATGCAGCCCGGTTCCATCGAATGGGGCCCGACGCCGAAAGCCTTCTTTGAAGGTGAAACCGCAATGATGTGGACCACCACCGGCAACCTGACCAACGTACGCAGCAACGCGCCGTTCGATTTCGGTGTGGCAATGCTGCCGGCCAAGGAACGCCGCGGCGCACCGACTGGCGGTGGCAACTTCTACCTGTTCAAGGACTCCACCGACGAACAGAAAGACGCGGCTGTAGATTTCGTGCAGTGGATCACCGCACCTGAGCAAGCCGCAACCTGGTCGATCGCAACCGGCTACATCGCCCCGCGCGCTGAAACCTGGGACACCGACAAAATGAAGGCCTACACCGCCGATTTCCCGCAGGCGCTGGTTGCCCGCGATCAGCTGGAATTTGCGGTTGCTGAACTGTCGACCTTTGAAAACGGCAAAGTGACCCAAGCGTTCAATGACGCCCTGGCCGCTGCCATCGCCGGTGAAAAGACCGCACAGGACGCTCTGGATGAAGCGCAGGCGAAAGCTGAGCGCATCCTGAAGCCTTATCAGTAAGCCCTGAACACACCAAAGCCCTGCCCGGTTTTCCGGGCAGGGATTGCCCCAGAAGGAACCACAAAATGGACACCGCGCGCCGCCAATGGATCTATGCCTGGCTGATGCTCAGCCCGGCTATGGCGTTTTTGATCCTGTTCACCCACTACCCGGCGGTGCAAACCATCCTGAACTCATTCTATTCAACCCCGCGCGGGCGACGCGAAGCGGTTTGGATCGGGTTGGACAATTACCAGACCTTGATGCTGGATGACGTGTTCTGGAAAGTCCTTGCAAATAACTTCTGGTACGCGGTTTGGACCATCCCGCTCTCAATCATTCTGTCCCTGGCGATGGCGCTGTGGGTGAATGACAAGATCCGCGGCCGTGGTTTCCTGCGCATGGCCTATTTCACCCCAACGGTTCTGCCGCTAATCGCGGTCGCCAATATCTGGCTGTTTTTCTACACCCCCGGCTTTGGCCTGATTGACCAGATCCGCGGCCTGTTTGGCCTGCCCGAACAGAACTGGATGGGGTCGCCCGACACCGCCCTTTACGCCATGATCGCCGTCGCTATCTGGAAAGAGGCCGGGTTCTTCATGATCTTCTACCTTGCCGCCCTGCAGACGGTTTCACCCAGCCTGAAAGAGGCTGCTGACATCGAAGGGGCGTCACGCTGGTATTACTTCCGCCGGGTGCTGTTTCCCTTGCTGATGCCGACCACGCTATTTGTGTCGATCAACGCCGTGATCAATTCGTTCCGGCTGGTCGACCATATCTTTGTGATGACCGAAGGCGGGCCGAACAACGCCTCTTCGCTGCTGCTGTTCTACATCTACGAGGTGGCATTTGATTACTGGGATACCGCCTACGCCGCGACATTGACAGTGGTGATGATAGCGATCCTGATCCTGCTGGCGATTGGGCAATTCTTCCTCTTTGACAGGAAGGTGCATTACAAATGACCTATGATCGCCTCTTGAACACGGCGGCCGCCTGGATGCTGGCGCTGTTCTGGCTCTTGCCGCTGGCCTATGCGGTCTGGACCGCCTTTCATCCCGCGGCCTATGAAACCCGCTTTGATCTTCTGGCGCCGCTAACGCTGCAGAATTTCGCGCAAGCCTGGTCCGAAGCGCCCTTTGCGCGGTATTTCCTGAACACGATGATCCTGGTCACGGGCATCGTCGCGGCGCAGTTCACGCTGTGCACCTTTGCTGCATTCGCCTTTGCCCGCTTCACCTTTCCCGGCAAGTCGATCATGTTCGCGCTGGTGCTGATGCAGCTGCTGATCATGCCCGACATTCTAATCGTCGAAAACTATCGCACGATGAGTCAGCTGGGCCTGATCGACACCATAGCCGCCATCGGCCTGCCCTATGTTGCCTCTGCCTTTGGTATCTTTCTGCTGCGCCAAACCTTCATGACCGTTCCCAAAGAACTGGATGATGCCGCGCGGGTCGAAGGGTGCAGCTATCTGGGCATCCTGTGGCGGGTCTATATCCCGCTGGCAAAACCCACGTTCCTGGCCTACGGGCTGGTGTCCGTCAGCCATCACTGGAACAACTTTGTCTGGCCGCTGATCGTCACCAATTCCGTAGAAACCCGCCCCCTGACCGTGGGCCTATCCATTTTCGCTGTCACCGACAGCGGCATCCAATGGTCCATCATCAATGCGGCCACGCTGATGACCTCAGGGCCATTGCTGATCGCCTTCCTGCTTTTCCAACGCCAGTTCGTGCAGAGTTTCATGCGCGCTGGCATCAAATGACCCTCACGCCTTATTGACGTTTTCCGCGCTCTGAAAGGATAACCATATGACCGACCTCCCTGTTGTTGGCGCCGCGCTGCCGCTGAACCAATTCATCGAAATGCGCGATGTCATGTTTGGCCATGACCGCGATCTGGAGCTGCAGGATTTTCACAATCCGCAGCTGCTGGACAGCGATTACGGCGCGCTTGTGGCCCGCGCCAAAGCCGCGCTGACGGGATACGGTGGCCGCCACGGCATTCACGGCCCCTTCTGGGATCTGCCGCTGGCCACCTGGGATCCGCAGATCCGCGGGGTGATCCATGACCGCATGTTCAAGGCACTGGGGATCTGTGAAGCGTTGGGCAGCACACATATGGTGGTGCACAGCCCTTATCTGGAATGGGACCACCGCAACATCATGCATTACCCCAACGCCAAAGAAGGCATCTTTGAGCGGTTCCAGGAAACCATGGCCCCTGTGGTGAAACGCGCCGAAGAAGTTGGCACAACTCTGGTTCTTGAAAACATCGGTGATATCGATCCGCATTTCCGTGTCGAACTGGCGGCCTCGCTGGGATCAGACGCCTTGCAGATCTCCGTTGACACGGGCCATGCCCATTATGCCAACGGTGCCTGCGGTGCGCCGCCGGTGGATTATTACATCAAGGCCGCAGGGGACCGGTTGCAACATGTCCATCTGCAGGATGCTGACGGCTACGCCGATCGCCATTGGGCACTGGGCGAAGGCACAATTCGCTGGGATGCGGTATTCCGTGCCATCGGTCAGCTGAACAGTAAGCCGCGCCTGATCATTGAGGTCTATGGCGATCAGAGCGTTGCACGGTCAATCGCCTACCTGCAAAATAAAGGCCTGGCGCAATAACAATACAGGGTGGGGCCAAAAGGCCCCGCCCAATATGCGGCCAGGCTGATCTAGATCTGTTTACGTCGCTGGCACCAGTGTTTGCTCGTGGACCCATCCCGCAGTCTCCGCCGCGGGATGAAGGTCACACCCAAAGCTACCGATACTTCTCGATAAAGGCGTCAATCGGCAGGGCGCGGATGTCCGGCAGGGCCGCCTTGTACGTATCGCGGTCCCAGTCCCAGACCGCGATGTCCTGCAGGGCCTCAGCCTGTTCTGGGCTGAACCTGCGTTTGATGAACCGTGCCGGCACGCCGCCGACCACCGTGTAAGGATCGACATCGCGGGTCACAACAGCCCCTGCCCCGATCACCGCACCCGTCCCGATGCGCACACCGGCCGTCACGGTCACCCCATGGCCGATCCAGACATCATGGCCGATATTCACCCAGTGATCCTTGCGCCAGTCAAAGAAATCATGATCGTCGGCACCCAACCCGTAGGCCTCGGCGCGATAGACGGAATGATGCTGCACCGCGCGCCAGGTCGGGTGATTGCCGGGGTTGATCCGGGTGGCATTGGCGATCGAGCAGAACTTGCCAATCGTGGTCCACACAACGTGGCAATGTTGGGTGATGTAGGAATAATCCCCCATCTGCGCGGACTTCATCACCGTGCCTTTGCCCACCTCTGTCCACTGGCCAAGGTCACAATCGGTGACATCGGCCTCTGGATGGATGGTTGGGGCTTCGGACAGACGTTTCTTAGATCCTGCCCCGCTCATTTTGCACCGTCCCATTTGCCGATGATGCGCTGACGGATCAGACCTGACAGGTAATCGATCAGATAGACCATCGCGATGATCAAAAAGATGATCGACCAGGCTTCATCCCATTTATAGGCCGCGATCCGATCAGAGAGCAGGAAACCAATGCCCCCGGCACCAACGATCCCCAGGATCGTGCCCGAGCGGACGTTGGATTCAAAGTTGTAGAGCAGGATCGACAGGATCACCGGATTGACCTGCGGGGCAATGGCATATCGGATTTGCTGCAAACGGGATCCGCCTGAGGCTTTGACCCCATCCACGGGCTTTTTCGATGTGTTCTCAATTGCTTCGGAAAACAATTTGGCAAAAGTGCCAATTTCTGAGACCGCAATCGCCAGGATGCCCGGTAGCGGCCCAAGACCAAAGGCGCGGATAAAAATCAGCGCAAGGATCAGGGTTTCAAAGGCACGGATCACATCATAGCCCCGGCGTGTGGTCTGGCGCAGCAGGCTAAAGCGGTTGATGTTCTTGGCCCCCAGGAATGACAGTGGAAAGGCCACAATCGCCCCCAAAAGGGTGCCAAGGAAGGCAATCGCCAATGTCTCCCCCAGGCCGTTCAGAACCTCGGAAAAGTCGCGCCAATTGTCCCAGACATGGGGCGGGAACATGAAGCTGAGGACCGTGCCAAGACGTCCCAGACCCGTCCAGATCCGTTCAGGACTGAAATCAAAGGCCCAGAGGCAATAACAGAACAGCCCGATAAACCCGGCCCACAGTGCCGCCCTGCGCAGACGCACCGGCAAGGGCGCCTGAAAGGCCAATGGCACACGTTCTTTGGCTGCGGCAATCTCTTTTGCTGTCAGGGTCATACCCGTTCCTCCAGGCCGATCACGCGGTGGCGCAGTTTTTCTGAACCGTAGTCAATGATCACAACGGTCACGAAGATGATGATGAAAAGAGCCGATAGGTCCGTGTATTCCTGAAAGGACATCGCGGTGCGAAACTCCTGCCCCAACCCACCGGCGCCGACATAGCCAATGATCGAACTGGCCCGCACGTTGATCTCAAACCGCAGCAGGGTGTAGCTGAGGATGTTCGGCAGAACCTGCGGCACAGCCCCGTATCGGATCTGGTCAAACCAGCTGCCGCCCGCGGCCTTCACGCCCTCAAGGGGGCGCATATCGATGTTCTCATTCACTTCGGAATAAAGCTTACCCAATGCGCCCGTTGCATGCAGACCGATTGCCAGTACGCCGGCCATCGGACCAACCGAGAAGCAGAAGACAAAAATCAGCGCCCAGACCAGTTCCGGCACAGTGCGCGCGATTTCCAAGTAGCGGCGGGTGATCCACAACACCCACGTGTTGGGTGCCAGATTGCGTGCCGCTGGAAAGGACAACAGGAAGCCGCCGATGACGCCGAAGACCGTCGCCATGAAGGCGATCAGGATGGTTTCAAACAGCAGGTTCATCCAGATCTTCCAGCGCCAGAACCAATTGGCCAGATCTGACCCCAGAGTGTCCCAATGCAGGGTCGGGATGGTCTGCGAAATGTATTCCCCCAGCCGCGGCAGACCCGCCGGAATGATCCAGCGCCAGTCCCGCGATCCGTCAGGCAGGGTGATCTGCGTGACCTTGAAGAAATCGCCCAACCAACTGGACAACGCAAAGAGGATCAGGAACAGCGTGGTTCCCAAGGTCCAGTTACGCAGAGAACGGCGGCGTTGCGCGGCATAGGCACGCTCGAATTCAGCAAGGGTATCTGCGCCACTGCCAGAAGCAGCCGCTGCACCCGCTGACAGATCAGCAGACATGGTCATGAAAGGTCTTCCCAACAAAGAAAAAGGGAGGGCCTCAGCCCTCCCTCCAGATCGATAGATCAGCTGTTGCTGCGACGTGCGGCCTTGATCCAGGCGCGCATGTCCACGATCCACTGGTAGCGATCAGCGTCCACGCGGGTGAAGCCAACTTTGTTGTTGTCATCTTCCGGGTCATAGGACGAGTACAGCTTGAAGCCCTCGGGATCTTCGGCCGGGAAGGTTTCGATGACGGCGGTCACCTCCTCGATCATCTCGGCAGGCAGGTTCTTGCGGAAGGTCCAGGGGCCGGTGGTGATTTCCGGGCTCTGCCAGATTTTGCAGATTTGACCGGGTTCGATCATGCCCTTGGCTTCCATGCGCTGATAGATGCCGTTCACGTCGTTGTTCTGATAGGTCGAGGCGGTGTCGAAAGTGCCGTTGTAAACGCCCTGCACGTCCGCTTCGTGGCTGCCACCAAAGGTAACGGTGCCAAAGTGCTCTTCCGGCTTGAAACCTTCTTTGTTGACCATGTTCCAGTAAGGAACCGCATAGCCCGAGGTCGAGTCCGGGTCGGCAAAGGCGTGAACCTTGCCTTTGGCATCTTCCAGCGAGGTGATGCCCGAGTCACAGCGGGTCACAACGATCGAGTAATAACCAGTGGTGCCGTCTTTTTTGATGTCGGTCAGGGTCGGAACAACGCCACCGTTGGTCGCGGTGTAAGCCGCAGCGTAGGACGAGGAGCCCAGACGCGCGATTTCGATCTGATCGGCGGCCAGCGCCTGGATCACACCGTCATAGTTGCCTGCGGTGAAGATCTCGACCTCGATACCCAGCTTTTCTTCCAGGTATTTTTCCAGCGGCGTGTAGCGCGCGATCCGGTCTTTTTCATTCTCGCCCGACAGAACGCCGAACTTCAGAACCTGATAATCCTCTTTCCAACCATCGGCCATAGCCGGGGCTGCGATGAGAGCCGCAAGAGCGGTGGCAGTGATAAAACGCATGTGGATGTCCCCTTGTTCGCGTTTTCGGAAGCGTTAAGCCGGCACGGGTGTACGGATTGCAGTAGAGGTGACGGCTTCGTTGAATTCTCTCAGCCCCTCGAGGCCATAGATGTCGCGGACAACATCGTCGGTCAGCTGTGCAGCTGTCCCGTCAAAGAACACGCGCCCCTGGCGCATGGCGATGATGCGGTCGCAGTACGCGCGGGCGGTGTCGAGGGTGTGCAGATTAACCAGAACGGTGATCCCATCCTCGCGGTTGATGGTTTTAAGCCCATCCATAACGAGGGTGGCGTTTGCCGGATCCAGTGAAGCGATGGGTTCATCGGCCAGCATGATCTTTGGCTGCTGCACCAGCGCTTTGGCGATGGCGACGCGCTGCTGCTGCCCGCCCGAGAGGGTGCCCGCCCGCTGCAGGGCCTGTGGCACCAGATCCAGACGGTCCAGCGCCTGAATGGCCATTGCGCGTTCTTCATCGGAAAACCGCATCGCCATCGAGGACAGGAAGCCATGTTCGGCCAGCCGCCCGATCAGCACATTGGTCAGAACATCCAGACGCTCAACCAGATTGAACTGTTGGAAAATCATCGCGCAGTCACGCCGCCACGCCCGCAGCGCCTTGCCCTTGAGCGCGGTAATGTCCTTGCCGTCAAACAGGATCGACCCTTCGGTCGGATCGGCCAACCGGTTGATCAGCCGCAACATAGTGGACTTACCGGCGCCGGACCGGCCAATCACGCCGACGAACTGGCCGGGGCGAATATTCAGCGTGACATTGTCCACGGCACGGGTGTCACCAAAATGGCGCGACACGGCTTGCAGGGATAGCTCAGAACTCATCTCAAACGCTCCGGTTCAATTCATTCGAATGTTTCCAGAGCTTTCTATGCGTCCAAGCTAACGGCCAACGAACAATTGGGTGACGCTGTTTTGATTGTTTTATGACCCAACCATGACAGGCGTTTCAGCGCTGCAGCCCGCTCAGGCGGGTTGCAGTTTTGGCTGATCCAAAAGGGCAACATCGCCCACAGAATGCACGAACCGCCCGGCCCGCATTGTGGCCGTGACGCGCGGCATCTTGCCCGTTTTAACAAAGGCCAGGTCGGCCAGCAGTCCCGGTTTGATCTCCCCCCGGTCTGTCAGGCCCAGCGCCTTGGCGGGGTTGCGCGTCACCAGCGCCATTGCGCCGGGCAGTCCAGCCGGATCGCTTTGCGCCAAGGTCATCACCGCGGTCAGCATCGCCCCCGGATGATAGTCCGAGGCCAGAATGTCCAGCAGCCCGTTTTCATGGGCCAGACGCGCCGACAGATTGCCCGAATAGCTTTGACCGCGCATCGCATTCGGCGCGCCCATGGCTGTCATCATGCCCCGTTCCGCACCGATCTCAGCAGCCTCCAGCGTGACCGGAAACTCACTGATTACCGCGCCGATATCCGCCATCAGATGCGCTTTCTCACGGGTGTCATCGTCATGGCTGGCCAATGCAACCGCGCCAGCACGACACAGATCCGACACGGCCTTGAGGTTGCTTAAAATGACCTGCTGTGGACGACTGCGCTCAGCAATCCTGGTGGTGACGATCTGCCGGGCCTGGGTTTCAGACACGCCCTCACGTTTTGCGAGCTGGCGAATATGTTGTTCCAGATCACGGTACTGCCCCTGGCCCGGCGTGTGATCCATGACCGAAACCAGATCCACCTGCCCGTCCCGGATCAGATCGCGCAACACTTCGACGGCGTTATCAAAGGTAATGTCGAAGCGGGCATGAATTCTGTGATCCACGGCACAGTGATCACGCAGCGCATGCAGGCTGCGGATCACCTGACTGGTGTGCTCAAAAGAACGCCGTTCGCCGCTGCGCACCCCGCGAGAGAAGCTGACAGCCGCATAGGCCGTCGTGATCCCACAGGCCGCAAGCCGCGCGTCCAGATGCGCCAGGGCCACCTCCATCGGGAAATCGACGTTTGGCCGCGGTTCCAGCTCAACCTCGATCATGTCGCCATGCATGTCGATAAAGCCGGGCACCACCAGCGCACCACCACAGTCGATGCCATGGTCCACAGGGGCCTCGCGCACCTCGGCGATGCGCTCCCCTTCGATCCGCAACGCCCCGTTGCTGATCACCCGATCCGGCAAAACAAGAGACAGATTAGACAACCACATCTTCTCGCTCCTCATTTTCCAGGCCTGGTGTCAGGTCAATCACACGGTCAATCAGCTGCGCCACATCATCGGGATGATGAAACACACCGATCATCGCGGTGCCCGCCGCCTTCAGCTCCCTCAGGCGGGCAACCAATGCGGCGCGCGCTTTCACATCCAGCGAGGCGGTCGGCTCATCCAGCAGCAACAGTTTCTGTGGCAGGATCAGCGCCCGCGCCAGATTGACCTTCTGCTGTTCCCCGCCTGAGAATGTGGTGGGGTAGGCCCGCCACAAATCTTCCTTCACACCAAATTCCGCCAACCATTTGCGTGCCTCCTGCAGGGCAGCCTCAGCCGATTGGCCCGCCAACCGCAGAGGTTCCGCCACCAGAGCCTCGGCAGAGACGCGGGGGCGCGCGACAAGAAACTGGGTGACGAACCCGATCTCCTCGCGCCGCAACAGGGTGATATCCACATCTGCCGCCCGCAAGAGGTCAATCGCCCCATGGTTTGAATGAAAGATCACCTGCCCCGCTTGCGCGATATAAGACCGGTAAAGCGTGCGCAGCAGCGTCGATTTCCCGGCGCCGTTTTGGCCTTTCAGCAGCAGGAACTCACCGGCCTTCAGATCAAAAGAGATCTGATCAAAGGCCGCCAAGTGATTGCCCAGATGATGCATCGTGAAGCCTTTGGTCAGGCCCTGAACTTCGAGAACGGTTGTCATAGTTTTGCGTGCACCAGTTGTTGCGTATAGGCATGTTGCGGATCTTGGAAAATCTGATCGGCCAGTCCGGCCTCCACCACTTCGCCGCGGCGCATAACCATCACGCGGTCCGCCAGCGTGCGGATCACCCCAAGGTCATGGGAGACAATGACCATGGTGATCTTGCGGTCCTGTTGCAGCCGTTTCAGCGTGTCCAGCACAAGAGCCTGAACGCTGACATCCAGCCCGGTGGTCGGTTCATCCAGCAGCAGTAGCGCAGGCTCCAAAGCAATCGCTTTGGCCAGTTGCACACGCTGTTGCATCCCGCCTGACAGTTCTGCCGGGGGCGCATCCAGACGATCCAATGGAAATTCCGATGCCTCCAGCGCATCGCTGGCTTTTTCACGCAAAATCGCAAAGCGGCGCTCCCCAGCGACCAGCAGACGTTCGGCCACATTGCCCGAAGAGGAGTGTTTCATCAGCAGGCCCAGATGTGGGTTCTGGTAGACAATCCCGATCCGCGTCGCGCAGAGCATCCGGCGGGCAAACCGGTCCAGATCGAACAGATTGCCCTCAACCTCGGGCAGATCCAGCGTGTAGCTGCCGCTGTCCGGGGTTTCTTCCAGATTAAGCATCCGCAGGAAAGTCGACTTCCCCGATCCGCTTTCGCCAACAATGCCCAGAACCTCCCCCGGGAACACCTCGGCCGAAACATCCCTCACCGCTTGAACCGGTCCATAGGTCTTGCTGACGTTCTGCGCCCGCAGCAGCGGTGCGGCTTTCACCAGTTTGGGTGCATCTATCGTGATTGTCATGACGGCATCTCCCCGTTGGTGTACCAGGTTTCGCCAAATTCAACCGGCGCACCTTCGGCCTGTTTGATGGTTTTGACGCCGAATTCACTGTCCGAAATCTCATAGGTGGAGGATCCGTCATCCTGCGGAATTTCGTTCATGAAGAACCCCTTGGCGCCAGAGCGATTGCAGGTCAGATCCCCATGGTCTTCGACCTTGTAGGGCACATCGTCAAAGACCAGCGGTTCAACCCGTGTGAAGGGCGGCACCGCGTGAATACGTTTTTCGCGCCCCGCCGACAGGATGGTCAGATGCTTGGCCATATGCAGTTTCGGCACATCCCAGCGCGGGATCGGCGATGGTGTCATCACGTGACGCCCGTTCACCAGCGACGGGTAGCTTGCCCCCTGCATCACCCGGCCTGAACGCACGATTTGTTCATAGAGCTGCAGCCACATACGGCCATAATCCGCATCCGCATGCATTTGCCGCGCGATTGACATATTGGGCTGCACCGGGCGCAGCGGTTCGGGGTTAGGCACCTGCAACACCAAAACCTGATCCTCACGCAGCTTTTCTTCGGGGATGCGGTGGCGTGACTGGATCAGATCCGCCTCAAGCGTGTCCAAAGTTGTCGGGGCGCCGGACACCCGTGCCAGAAAACGGCGGATGGAGGCGGCATTGACGGAATCATCGGCGCCCTGATCGATCACCTTGACCCGTTTGGACGGGTTCATCAGCGTCAGTGACACCTGCAAGCCCCCGGTGCCCCAGCCGCGTGCCATTGGCACCTCACGGCTGGCATAGGGCATCTGACAGCCGGGCACGGCCACGGCCTTGAGCATCTTACGCCGGATCTCACGCTTGGCTGAGGCATCGAGGAAACCATAGCTCATCGGCTCCCAGTTTTTGGTCAATGTCGCAAGGCTCATTCGGCTGGCTCCTTCCGGGATGCGGCTTTCGCTTTGGCGTCCCGCATTGCGTCCAATGAAGATTGGAATGTCACGTAGTGGGGCAGTTTGAAGTGGATACAGAAGCCCGAGCTTTCGACACCTTCGGTGTGGTAGATGAAAAACTCTTCTTCGGTGGCAGATCCTTTTTCAGCGCCAGCGCTGTTCAGATCCAAAGTTGCGGCAGAGATGCATTTGACCTCATTCCAACCCAATGTGGCGGCAAACCCCAACTCCAGCTTTTCGCCTTTCTTGGACACCACTTCGGCCTGGCTCACCTTGACGCGGCCTGCCGAAAACGTGGTGCCATTGGGGTGGCGCACCATGATATCGGCCTCAGCAAGGCGCAGCTCATTCACAGTAGGATGGGCCTGCCCGTAACCGCGCATCGCCGCATAGCCCAGCGCCAGTGCACCGCCTGTTTCCGCGCGGGCCAGGCTTTGCAGCGTATGCGCCCGCTTGGCTGGAAACAGCAGCGGTTCACGGGTCACATCCGGGATGTCTTCGGGCGCGGTGTCATCAATTGGCGGCAGGTCCACCAGATCGTTTTCCGCCTGCCATGCCGCGACTGAGGGCTGATAGGCCGGCGCGGGCTGTGCCGCAGGCTCCACCTCAGCGGGTTTCAAAGGAAGCCCGTTTAGAACATCCGTGGCCAAAATCCGGTGCGAGTAGTCCAGTGTTGGCCCCAAGACCTGCCCGCCCGGAATATCCTTGAACGCGGCCGAGATCCGGCGGTGCGTAAACAGCGCGTCCTGCGCGATGGGATCAGCGACCTGCAAACGCGGCTGTGTCGTGCGCCAGGCCCGCAGGACCAATACCGCCTCAAACAATTCCCCCCCGGTTTGAGCGAGGGCCAAAGCAGCCAGATCCTCATCATAAAGCGACGCCTCGCCCATCACCCGGTCAATCAGATAGGGCATGGCCGCCTTGATTTCAGCCACGCGGGCATCGGTGATTTCACCCATTTCTGCACGGAACAAACGTTCCGCCTGCTCAATCGCGCGTTCACCGCCACGGGTTGCAACATAGGCCATTACAGCACCTCCACTTGGGTGGAGCGCGGCACACCCAGCACCCTATCCCCATCCACCAGAAACAGATCAAACCCCATCGGATAGCGAATCCTCTGCCGCCGCAGCTCCCAGAACCCCTCGGGCAAGCCACCAACAGTGACCTCAACCGTGGTTTCGATCCCCGGCCCTGACAGTCGCAGCTTTGGGCCTTGGCCAAGCACCGCGCGCACCACAAGGGTTGCGCCATCATCGGGGTAGAGGTCGCTGCCCAGATCAAGACCGTTCACAACGTCCAAATCCTGCAGAGCGCCCGCGAAAACATGATCGGATGCGGGCAACTCAGCAACAATCGCGCCGGTGGCAAGAACCATCGGCATCATTAGCGGGTCAGCACAAAAGACACGGCATTCACGATCCAATAGCGCCTCAATGATCGATGCTTCGCCGGGTTTGGGCAGCCTCTGGATCAAGCCCGGGCGGCTGAGCGCGGTCAGCAAGGCGTCGAAAGCTTGGTTCGAACGGCGCTCCGCCTCGGAGGGGATGGGTATCGCAGTCATCAGAACGTCTCCATATCGACGCGGGTGGCTTCAACCTGACAAAGGCGCGCATGGTCTTCTGCCGCCTGTGTGCGCTGCTGGGCGTCAAGGAATGCCTGACACTCCGCAATCGCGATGCCGCTTTGCAGGGCCGCATCGATCAGGGCCATGGCCATGGCCGCCTCCAGATCGCGACCGCGGCGCATGCCGTAACCTTCGATGTCACCGCATGTGATATGCGCCTCACTGACCAGCGCCTCACCAAGGTGAAAGGCTGTCCCCTGCGCCGTGTCGCGCATGGGCAGCATGACCAGACCGGTCTGGCTTTTCAGCACGTCAACATCGCCCAACAGCGGGATCAGCGTTTCTGCAAAAGGCTTTATCGCCTCCGCTCCGCTTCTTGCCAAAATGCTAAGGTGTGAGGAGTGAGGCGTTTCCATTTCGCTACTTCCTGTCAGTGGACATTGAGAATTTCACACGCAGCGCCGACCAGATCACTTCCTTGTAGCTGAGCGCCGCACCCTCCAGCGTCTCATCCAAGGCGCGGATCACCACGACGGGGCTGTCGACATGCTGCTTGAGCATCTTGGCCTCTTCCGGGCGTGCCAGACGGCTGTGCAGGGTGGTTTCGGCCCGCAGATAATCGTGGATCCCGTAGGTCTTATAGGTCTGCGTGGTTGAGCCCAGCACATCGCGGCGGGCTGCAAAATCAGGGAATTTTTCCGGATCGTGATAAGAGGCGCCAAAGGCGATCGGGACGGCGTTGCCATAGGTGATGCGGCGGCTTTCCAGCACTGGCGCCCCAGGGATCATCCCCAGTGCCTGTGCCACGCGTTCGGTCGATTTGACCAGCTGCGCCGACAGCAATGCGCCAGACATCTCAACACCCTGCGCGCCGAGGTTTTTGCTCAGCCTCGTGCGGGTCCCGATCTCATACTCCAGCAAAGGCGCGGTTTCGACAAAGGTGCCCCGCCCCTGCTCAACACTCAGCGTGCCCTCTTTGGACAGCTCGGAAACGGCGCGGCGGACCGAATGGCGCCCGGCCCCGAACTGCGCTGCAAGCTCCGGCTCAGTTGGCAATTTTGCCCCGGGCTGAAACACGCCCGCTTCGATATCCTGTTTCAGTTGGTCACGCACCAACCGCCATTTTTCTTTCACCATCAGACCGCTCATTCATTCGAATGAATCCGATCTAGCTTGTGGCGGTAACAGAGAAATGACGATTTTTGTCGTCAGATTGTTTTCGGATACCAATTTCCCCCGCAGGGTTTTCTACCCGGCATCCAACCCCCAAAACAGGACCGGCCCGCGGAGGTGCGGGCCGGTGGTTGGGTTAGATGTGCAGCGCGTGGCCGAGGGCGCGCAGGCAGGCCTCTTGCAGGCCTTCGGACTGGGTTGGATGGGCGTGGATCGTCGATCCGATGTCTTCCAGGCAGGCGCCCATTTCGATGGTGAGTGAGAAGGCTGCGGAGAGTTCGGAGACCCCGGCGCCAACCGCTTGCAGCCCCAGCACCGCATGATCTGCCTCACGGAAGACCACCCGGATGAAGCCATCTTCGCGTTCACAGGTCATCGCGCGGCCATTGGCCATGAAGGGGAATTCGGACGCCTTGGTGCCCTCAACCTCGCCCGGCAGGGCGCCGCAGGTGACAATCTCAGGGTCGGTGAAGCAGACCGCCGGAACGGCGCGCTTGTCCCATTCCACCGCGTGGCCGGCGATATGTTCCGCCACCATTTCACCCTGCGCCATTGCCCGGTGGGCCAGCATCGGCTCCCCGGTGACATCGCCGATCGCATAGATCCCGCGCATTGAGGTCTGGCAGGTCTGATCGATCCGGATAAACGGCCCGTCCAGCGTCAGTGCCAGTTCTTCCACGCCGATGCCCTGCGTCCGTGGACGGCGGCCAACGGTGACCAGCACTTTATCTGCCTGAACGACACCCTGATCGGTGGTGAGCTGACCCTCGGCAAAACCTTCGGCTTTGGCCCCGGTCATCACGGTCACACCTAGCGCGGCCAAACGTTTGGCCACAGGTGCGGTCAGCGCCTTGTCATAGGTCGGCAGGATCCGATCCGCGGCCTCAACCACGGTGACTTTGGTGCCCAGTTTGGCAAAGGCCGTGCCCAGTTCCAGACCGATGTAACCGCCGCCCACAACAGCCAGCGTGTCCGGCACGCTATCCAGTGACAGCGCCTCGGTCGAGGAGAGGATATCGCCGCCAAACGGCAGGAACGGCAGCTCAACCGGGGCGGAGCCCGAGGCGATCACCACATGTTCCGCGCGGATTTGTGTGATTTCATCGCCATTGGTGACGGCGACGGTTTTGCCGTCAAGGAAGCGGGCCCGCCCCTGCACATACTGTGCGCCTGCGCGTTTCATCAGCCCGGCAACGCCACCCGTCAGGCGGGAGACGATGCCATCTTTCCAGGCCACGGTTTCGGCCAGATCGATGCTGGCACCGCCGGTTTTGATGCCCAAGGGGCCGTCATTGGCATGGGTGATCTTGTGGAATTCATCCGCCGCATGGATCAGCGCCTTGGAGGGGATGCAGCCGATGTTCAGGCAGGTGCCGCCCGGTGCGGCCTCATCCACCACAATCGTATCAATGCCCAGCTGGCCGGCGCGGATTGCACAGACATAGCCGCCGGGACCCGCGCCAATGATCAGAAGTTTACATTTCTTATCCGCCATTTACCCCTCCACAAACAGCATCGCTGGGGTTTCCAGCAGGGTCTTGAGTTTCTGCACGAACACCGCCGCATCCCAGCCATCGATCACCCGGTGATCAAAGGAGCAGGAGATGTTCATCATCTTGCGCGGCTGGAACTGCTGGCCGTCCCAGACCGGACGGATCTGCATTTTGTTCACACCCACGATGGCCACTTCGGGGTGGTTGATGATCGGCGTGGTTGCCAGCGCGCCAAGCGGGCCCAGCGAGGTGATGGTGATCGTGCCGCCCTGCAACTCATCAATCTTGATGCTGCCGTCGCGGGCGGCATCGGCCAGCCGGCCAAGCTCGGTCGCATTGTCCCAGAGGCTGCCCGCCTCAGCATGGCGGATCACCGGCACGTTCAACCCGTTCGGGGTTTGCGTGGCGATGCCCACATGTACCCCGCCGTGGCGATGGATCACGCCGGCCTCATCATCATAGCGCGCGTTCAGCTCGGGCTGTTCGCGTACCGCTTCGACAATGGCGCGCATCAGGAACGGCAGGATGGTCAGCTTGGGGCGATCGCCCTTGTGTTTGGCGTTGAGCGCCGCGCGGAGGCTTTCAAGCGCCTCCATCTCGACCTCTTCGACGATGGTGATATGCGGGATCTGCCGTTTGGAGATCTGCATCTTCTCGGCGATCTTGCGGCGCATGCCGATGACGCGCACCTCTTCGATGCCGGTGTTGGCAGCGCGGGTCACGCCGCCCTGCTGGATGCCGCCAGAGGCGATCCAGCGGTCCAGATCCTCATGGCTGATCCGACCGGCAGGGCCTGTTCCCGGCACCTGACGCAGGTCGATGCCTTCGTCGCGGGCGCGGCCACGCACCGAAGGCGACGCCAGCGGTTTAGTGCCCTGCGCGCGTGCCACGATTGGGGCTGCAGAGGGCGCAGGCGCCGGTGTGGGTTTCGGCGCTGGTGCAGCCGCTGGTTTCGGCGCCTCCGGTTTGGGGGCAGGCGCGGCGGCGGGCGGTGTTGCGGCGTCTTCAGCGATGTCGCCTTCGTTGCCCTCACCGTCCACTTCGATCCGGATCAACACGGCGCCAACGGCCATCAGCGTGCCAATCTCGCCGCCCAGTTCGACCACTTTGCCCGCAACCGAGGACGGCACTTCCACAGCGGCCTTATCGGTCATGACAACCGCCAGGATGTCGTCTTCTTTGACGATATCGCCCGGTTTCACCTGCCATTCGGTCAATTCGGCCTCGGCAATGCCTTCACCGATATCGGGCAGTCTGATTGCGTGAATACCCATGGCTTACCCCTCCATCACTTTTTTCAAGGCTTCCCCTACACGGGCCGGACCGGGGAAATATTCCCATTCCTGCGCGTGCGGATAGGGCGTGTCCCATCCGGTCACGCGGATCATCGGCGCCTCGAGGTGGTAAAAACAGCTTTCCTGCACAAGGCTCATCAACTCAGCGCCAAAGCCCGAGGTGCGGGTTGCCTCATGCACGATGACGCAGCGGCCGGTTTTTTGAACCGAGGCAACGATTGTGTCCAGGTCCAGCGGCATTAGGGTGCGCAGGTCGATCACCTCAGCGTCGACACCGGCCTCTTCCGCGGCGGCTTCGGCGACGTAAACCATTGTTCCGTAGGCCAAAACAGTCACATCCGCGCCCTCACGGGTGATCTTGGCCTTGCCCAGGGGCACCGACACATCGCCATCAGGCACGTCGCCCAGCGGGTGTTTCTTCCATGAGGTCAGGGGGCGGTCATGGTGGCCGTCAAACGGGCCGTTATATAGCCGTTTCGGTTCGAGGAAGATCACCGGATCGGGATCCGCAACCGCTGACAGGAACAGCCCCTTGGCATCGGCCGGGTTTGAGGGGATCACCACCTTCAGGCCAGACACATGGGTAAAGATCGCCTCAGGTGACTGGCTATGGGTCTGCCCGCCAAAGATGCCGCCGCCGGTGGGCATGCGGATCACCAAGGGACAGGTGAAATCCCCGTTCGAGCGATGCCGCAGGCGCGCCGCCTCGGACACGATCTGGTCATAGGCGGGATAGACATAGTCGGCGAACTGAATTTCAATCACCGGTTTCAACCCATAGGCCGCCATGCCAATGGCGGTGCCGACGATCCCGCTTTCGTTGATCGGGGCATCAAAGCAGCGTGCGCTGCCGTATTTTTCCTGCAGGCCAGCGGTACAGCGGAACACGCCGCCGAAAAACCCGACGTCTTCGCCAAAGACCACCACCTTGTCATCCGCAGCCATCGCCACATCATGGGCGTCCCGGATGGCTTCGATCATTGTCATCTGTGCCATGATTAATACCCCGCTTCCTGACGTTGCCGGATCAGATGAGGCGGCATGGTTTCATAAACCCCTTCGAACATGTCGCGGGGGCTGGGGGCCTGACCGTCACCAAGGGTGCCGACCGCTTCGGCCTGTTTCTGAATGGTGGTGACCTCATCCAGGATTTCCGCTTCGGCCTGTCTGTGACGGTCCTCAGTCCATTCCCCGATGGCGATCAGATGCGCCTTGAGGCGTTCGAGCGGATCACCCAGGGGCCAGGCGGCGGCTTCGCTGCCGGACCGATAGGCCGATGGATCATCCGAGGTGGAATGCCCGCCCGCGCGGTAGGTCACATGTTCGATCAAAGTTGGCCCATGGCCCAGACGGGCCCGTTCAGCCGCCCATTTGGCCACCGCATGCACCGCCAGGTAATCGTTGCCGTCCACCCGGATAGAGGCGATGCCAAAGCCATGGCCGCGCGCTGCAAAGGTGCCGACACCGCCACGTGCGATGCCCTGGAAGGTCGAAATGGCCCATTGGTTGTTAACGATATTCAACACCACCGGCGCCTTATAGGTGGAGGCAAAGACCATCGCCGAATGGAAATCGCTTTCGGCGGTGGAGCCATCCCCGATCCAGCCCGTAGCGATCTTGGTGTCGCCCGAAATGGCCGAGGCCATGGCCCAACCCACCGATTGCACAAACTGGGTGCCAAGATTGCCTGAGATCGAAAAGAACCCATGCGCCTTGGACGAATACATGATCGGCAGCTGGCGACCGTGCAGCGGGTCTTCGGCGTTGGAATAGATCTGGTTCATCATCGTCAGCATCGGATAGTCCGAGGCGATCAACAGACCGGCCTGACGATAGGTGGGGAAGTTCATATCCCCCGGCTGCAGGGCCCGGGCAAAAGCGCAGCTCACCGCTTCTTCGCCCAGATGCTGCATGTAGAAACTGGTCTTGCCCTGCCGCTGTGCGGTCTGCATCCGCGCATCAAAGGTCCGCAGCGTCATCATGTGGCGCAGACCTTGGCGCAGCTCCTCCGCCGTCAGGGCCCCGGCCCAGTCACCAACGGCCTGACCGTCCTTGTTCAGGACCCGCACAATGGAAAACGCCATATCGCGGATCGTGTCGGGATCGACATCCACCGGGGGGCGTTTGACCTCCCCGGCGCGCGGAATTTCAAAATCCGAAAAATCAGGCGTGTCGCCGGGTCTGCACCCCGGTTCCGGCACGTTGAGTGAAAGCGGTTCATAGGTAGATGTCATCCGACCCCCCTCCGGTCTGGGTGAACGCAAGGGACATGCCCTGCGGTAAGTCTGAGTCTTCTGCCACCAGCATAACAGATCATGGCTGGCGCAGGCTCGGCTGCGCAGTATTCTAGGGAAAACAGAGTAGTTGCTTAACGCAATTCTGACAGCTATCCTGACCTAAATCGGCGTCAAATCACTAAGGATCAGCGGAAACATGGCCAAAATCACCCTAGATCATCTGGATCGAGAGATTTTGCGTGCACTGGAGGCTGACAGCCGGATTTCACTGGTTCAGCTGTCTGAACGCATTGGCCTTTCCGCCACCCCCTGCAAACGCCGTTTGGCGCGGCTGCAGGACAGCGGGCTGATCGCCCACTACGGTGTGACGCTGGATCGCAAGGTCGCAGGCCATGGCATCACCGCTTATGTCTCGGTCGAATTAGAACGAACAGATGCCGAACAGATCGCCGATTTCCAACGCCAGGTCAGCCTGTTTGAGGAAGTGGTGACCGGCACACTGATGACCGGGGCACAGGATTTCCTGTTGGAAGTCGCCGTCGAAAGCCTTGAGGAATTTGACATGTTCCTGCAATCAAAGCTGATGCGCATTCCCGGTCTGCGCAACGTAAAGTCCCGATTTGCCTTGCAAAAATTCATCAACCGCAACCGGTTGCCGTAATTGCTCTCTGCCGGTGATGCTTTCAAAAGCTTCTCCATTAAGGGGCTGGCAAACCCTCCGGGATTGCCCTCTTGATCGGCGTCCTTGCCAAAAACCGACAGGGACGAAAATCGCGACAGTGATCCTGAAACGATCTTCCTTTTTGGTTGGACGCTACTATTCTTGGCAAAGCCATGATTGTGAACCGACGTCATTTCCTCGCAAGTAGCGCTGGGCTGGCCCTTACCGCCTGCGTAGCCGGGAGATCCCCGACGGCAACGGGGTCTGGTGTCAGCAGCCTGCCATCAGACCTCAAACCGGTAGCCAACCCGGCATTTGCAAATTGGATCGCGAATTTCAGACCACGCGCGCGGGCCGCAGGCATTTCCGAAAGTACCTTGCAGGTGGCTTTCGCAAATGTTGGCTATCTGCCCGGGGTCATCACCCGGGACAGAACCCAGATCCAAACCCGGCGCACTTTGGAAGAATACCTGTCGATTGCCACGTCAGATGACAGGCTGGCAAAAGGCCGCGCCGCTTTGACGAAACATGCAAGTACACTTGCCGCGATTGAACGGAAATACGGTGTCAGCGCGCTGATCACTGCGGCGATTTGGGGCATGGAAAGTCAGTTTGGCGAAAAGCGCGGGCAGATCCCGGTGATCTCCTCCACAGCGACGCTTGCCTTCGAAGGCCGCCGTGGCGCCTTTTACGAAACACAGCTGATCGCCGCCTTGCGCATTCTTGAGCGTGGCGACATCTTACCGGCCAAACTGACCGGCAGCTGGGCGGGGGCGATGGGGCACACGCAGTTCATTCCCACCTCCTACCTGTCTTTTGCTGTCGACTTTACCGGTGATGGCAAGCGCGATGTCTGGGGGCAGGATCCAAGCGACGCGTTGGCCTCCACCGCCAGCTATCTGGCGCGCAACGGCTGGCAATCCGGATTGACTTGGGGGGCGGAGGCCGGACCTGGCGCACCACCAGGACGCACCATCCAGCCGCAACAGGGCGGCGTCAGCTTCGTGGTCACCCGCAATTTCAATGTGCTGAAGACCTATAACAACTCCGATTTCTACGCGCTCGGGGTGGGCCATCTCGCCGATCGCCTCGGCGGGGCGGGGCCCCTGCGCGGAACCTTCCCGCCTGATACCAATGGGTTGACCAAAGCGGATCGGCTGGCACTCCAACGTGGTTTGCAAGCCAAAGGGTACGACGTTGGTACGGTTGACGGTGTGATCGGCGCCAAAACCGAAGCCGCCATTCGGGATTTCCAGAAACGGCAAGGGCTGGCAATCACCGGCGCCGCCAACCGCGATCTGCTTGCCCGCCTGAGCTAAACGAGCGTCAACCCAGCTCACACCTTTGACTGGCGCAAAGTGGTGGTCAGGGCGTCCCATTGGCGGCGGCGGATGGCGCGTTTGGAGGCGAGGAGCCAATAGGTTTCTCCATGTTGCAGCACCTCGGATCCGAGTTGCACCAGACGGCCTGCCCGCAGGTCTGCGGCGCAGAGCGACAGTGAGGCCAGCGCGACGCCGAGGCCTGATTTTGCCGCCTCCAGCGCGGCATGGAAGGTGTCAAAGCGCAGTGCCTCGGCACCGGGGGTGGCAGGCAATCCAAAGGCGCGGGTGTAGGCGTGCCAATCCGGCCGCGGGCCAGTGCAGGCAATCCGTGGCAGGGCGGTCCAGTCGCCCTGACCTTGCCCTGCCCCCTGCGCCAGCAGTTGCGGTGCGGCGACCGGCGCCAGCACCTCATCATAAAGCGGCATTTGATAGTGATGCGGCCAGTCCCCAGCGCCATAGCGGATCTGGATCACCTCATCCAATGTCGCACTCTGGCCGCCAAGCACATAGGATTGCACGGAAATTGACGCCCCTGTGACGCGCTCAACCTCGGCCAGACGGGGGACAAGAAACAGCGCAATCACCGACTGGCTGGCGGAAAAGGTCAGATGGGTTCGGTCACGCGCAAACAGCATCTCCGAGCTTTCGCTCAGCTCCTGCAGCGCCGCCTGCACATGGGGCAGCCAGGCCTCACCTTCAACACTCAGCGCAATGGTGCGCGCCTGCCGCAGGAACAGCTGCGCGCCCAGATGCGCCTCCAGCTGGCTGATACGCTGGCTGATCGCGGGCTGGGTCAACCCGGTTTCGCGGGCGGCAGCGGTAAAACTGCCCAGCCGTGCGGCTGCCTCAAAGGCGCGGATCCATTCCAGTTGCGGCAGTTGAAAGCTGGGCTCTTGCATAAATCAAACCGATACTCAGAGGGCATTTTTCTGATTTGAGTTTATGATGGGAATGGCTGACAAGGAAGCCACAGATGACTGAGCCAGCCTGAAAGGTGCCCCATGCAAGCTCTTCTCGACGCCAGTGGCGATTTCCTCACCCTTGGCAGCAATGACGGCGCTTTGCGGTTCCATGCCATTTGGTTGCGCGACAATGCGTCGGATCCTGAGACCCGCGCGCCGGGCAATGGCCAGCGACTGCTTGCGCTGCGCGACATTCCTGCCGACACGCGGATCAGCGCCTGCGCGGTCACCGCCGCCGGGCTGGAGGTCAGCTTCGCCCCGGAAGGCAAAACCGTGGTCTTTGATCCCAACTGGCTTATCGCCCATGCCTATGATCGCCCGGCACCTGAGGCGCAAGGCTGGCTGCAGCCCGATATCACTACCTGGGACAGCGGCCTGCAAAACGACGTGCCCACCGGCCACTTCGCCGAACTTTCCACCCGTGGCAGTGCCTTTGACTGCTGGATTGACGCCGTCGCCCGCTATGGCTTTGGCAAGATTGAGGGCGGGCCGATCGCTGATGGGGCGCTGTTTCAGGTTGTTGATCTGTTTGGCCATGTGCGCGAAACCAACTATGGCCGCCACTTTGAGGTCCGCACTGAGGTGAACCCCACCAACCTGGCCTTCACCGGGCTGGGGCTGCAGGCCCATACTGATAACCCCTACCGGGATCCCGTGCCCTCCATTCAGGTGCTCTATTGCCTCGAAAGCTCGGCCGCGGGCGGGGAAAACATGGTGGTTGACGGTTTTGCCTGCGCCCGCCGCCTGCAGGCGGAAAACCCGGCCTATTTCGATGTGCTGGCCAACCACTGCGCCCATTTCGAATATGCCGGCGAAGAGGGCGTTTGCCTGACCGCGCGCCGTCCGATGATCGAACTGGCGCCTGATGGCGAACTGGTGGGCGTGCGGTTCAACAACCGCTCCCTCGCGGCGGTGAGCGATGTGCCGTTTGACCAGATGGCGCTGTGGTATGCCGCCTATCGCCGATTGGGCGAAATCATCGATGACCCGGCGATGGAGGTGACCTTCCGTCTGGAACCGGGGGAAGGGTTTGTTGTCGACAACACCCGTGTGCTGCATGCCCGCAAGGCCTATTCCGGCACTGGCACCCGTTGGCTGCAGGGCTGCTACGCGGACAAGGACGGCCTGCGTTCCACCCGCGATGCCCGCCGCCGCGCGCTGCAGGAGGCGGCAGAATGAGCGTCACCGTAAACGATCTGAACGCCGACAACATCGTTGAATTCCTCGCCTCGATCTTTGAACGGCGCGGCGCTGAGGAATATCTGGGCGAGCCCGTGACCATGGGCGAACATATGCTGCAGGGCGCCACCATCGCTGAGCAGAACAACCAACCGGATGAGATCATCGTGGGCGCACTGCTGCATGACATAGGCCATTTCACGTCCGAGTTTGGCACATTCACCATGGATGACACCGAAGATCGTCATCATGAGGATGCCGGCGCTGAGGTGCTGGAACAGTTCTTCCCCACAGTGGTGACCGATTGCTGTCGCTATCACGTTGCGGCCAAACGGTATCTCTGTGCCACCAAGCCCAGCTATTTTGATCGCCTGTCCGAGGCCTCCATCCACTCCCTGAACCTGCAGGGCGGCCCGATGTCCGCCGAAGAGGTGGCCGAGTTCGAAAAGAACCCCAACCTCAAAGAGATCATTGCGGTGCGCTATCTGGATGAGGCGGGCAAAATTGCTGATATGAAGACCCCGGATTTCCGTCACTTTGCCCCACGAGTGCAGCGGCTGGTCGATGCCCATATGCGGGGTCAGTCATGAGCGCGCCTGAGTATATGTTTGAGGCCAGCAGCAAACCGTCGCTGCCCTGGCATGACGTGCCGCTGATCCGCGCCACCAACGACAGCCTCAAGGGCTATGGCCAGCTGGTCGAGGACCCTGCCACCTTTGACATTGAAATCACCCGCTGGCCGCAACAGGGCTGGCGCCCGATTGATGAGGGCACCGGTGACGAAGGCGGCTATGTCGAAGGCACGTTCAAATGCGACTGGCGCGGGGATGTTCTTTATGGCGAAAACGAAGCGGTGAAAGGCAACTACGTGCTGGGCTGGTCCAATGATCCGCAAAAGGCCCGCACTGACAGCCAGACCGCCCCGCGGGATCAGGTGCTGTTGTGGCATATGAACTACCACCCCGATGGCGGGCAGCTGTTCTTTCCGCTGGACCGCAAACCCTTCATCGTGCCCGCCGCCCTGCCCGGTGACAACCTAAGGCCCGAAAAGGTTGTGGCCTTCTGGGGCGATGGCAGCGCCGGGATCTATATCCACGCCGGCATCTGGCACGAGGGTGTCTTCCCGATCGAGGACAGCCAGCGGTTTCTGGACCGTCAGGGCGCGGTACATGCCCGTGTCAGCGCCGATATCGGCAAGGAATTTGGTGTTTACCTCAGCTGCCCGTTGAGCGCTGACAAGATGAAGGATCTCTGAGCGATGGCCAAAACCTGTCTGATCATCATCGATGGGCTGCGCGACGACACCGCGCGCAAGTGTTGCGACTGGCTCATGGGCTCGGTGGCCAAAGGCGATGCCCGCCTCTGGACCATGCAGGCCTGCCTGCCCACCATCTCGGCCCCGCTTTATGAAACGATCCACACCGGGCTGGCCCCGGCAGATCACGGGCTGATGGACAACGAAGGCCTGCGCCCCTGCCCCCACCCCAATGTGTTCAGCGCCTTGCAGGGCGCTGGCAAAACCAGCGGTGTGGTGGGCCATAGCTATTTCCACAGCCTGTTCGCCGGATCCACCTTTGACCCGTTTGACCATGTGGAAGTGGACGATCCGCGCAGCCCTATCACCCATGGCCGCTACTACAGCATGGATGGCTATGACGCCGACAATGCGGTGCAACCGGCGGAGGTGGACCTTTGTGGCCAGCTCTGGGGCATCGCCAGACGGCACGCGCCGGATTACCTGCTGCTGCATTCCTCCAGCTGTGACACACTGGGGCACACACACACCGAGCTGGGGGCGGCCTATGAACGGCAGGCTGGCAAGGTCGACAAAGCGCTGGCCCAGCTGATCCCGCGCCTGCGGGAGGCCGGCTATCAGGTGCTGATCACCGCCGATCACGGCATGGATGAACACGGCGATCACGGCGGCGATGCGCCGTCTTTGGTTAACGTGCCCTTCTTTGCCTTCGACACAGCCATCACCGCACCAGAGGGGCAGGTTCTGGACCAACGCGCCCTTGCGCCAACGATCCTATCTTTGTTAGGGGTTGCCGCGCCGGACACCATGAAGGCCGCACCCTTGGCCTAATCCAGACCGCGCCCCATTCGGCAACGCATGGGGCGCAGAAAAATATACGCTTTTCATTGAATACCTTCTGAAAAACGATATTTTAGCAGCATGGACAAATCCACGCTCGCCCCGACCCAACCCGCCGAAACGGCCAATACCTCAGCCACGCAGCTCGCCTATCAGGCGTTGCGGCGCATGATTGTGGTGGGGGAGTTGCCGCCGGGCGAAAAACTCAAGATCGAGCGGCTGCGGCAGGTGCTGGACACCGGTGCCTCACCGGTGCGCGAAGCGCTGAGCCTGCTGACCTCAGACCAGCTGGTGGAACGGATTGACCAGCGGGGCTTTCGCACCGCCGCCGTCAGCAAAGCCAACTTTGAGGAAATCCTGCGCCTGCGCTGCTACCTGGAAGAAATGGCGCTGCGCCAGTCCATTGCCGCCGCAGATGAGGCCTGGGAAGAACGCGCCGTTCTGGTCCATCACCGGATGGTGCGCCAGCCGCGCGAAGATGTTGAGGTGTTTGAACAGCGGCACAAGGATTTCCACATGGCCCTGCTGGAAGCCTGCGGCTCCCCCATTTTGCTGAAGTTCTGCACCCAGCTTTATGATCTGAACATCCGCTACCGCTATTTGGCGGAACAGGCCAGCGGCTACAAAAAGCGCGACATTGGCAAAGAACACGCAGAAATCCTTGAGGCGGCCATCAACCGCGATGCAGATCTGGCGGTGGAGCGTCTGCTGCATCACTACCGCCAGACCGGTGCTTATCTGACGGCCCAGTTCCCCGAATAGGGCCACTCCCCCATGAGATCGGAAAACTGGGCCAGGGATCTGGCCCAGGCCACCTGTGCGGCGGCTTATTCGGCGGCCAGCACCAGATCAAAGTCAACCCGCGAATAGGCCTCAGGCACCTGCCCTGACAGGGCAAACCCCTCAGGGAAGCTGCCAGCGGGTTGGGGTTCATAAGTCATCACCAGATCGCTGCGCACCCCAAAGACCGTGTCTTCATCAAGGTAGGGATCATCATCCGGGAAAACCTCAGTCACCAGATTGCGGAATCCTTTGGCGGACACGATGTAATGCAGATGTGACGGCCGCCACGGATGCCGCCCTGCCGCGCGCAGGATGTCCCCCACCGGCCCGTCATCAGGCACCGTATAGCTGACCGGACGCACCGTGGTGAACGCATAGCGGCCGTTTTCATCGGCCTTCATCAGACCATGGAACGAATGAATGTCCTGATCCGGGTCCTGACTGGAGTAAAGCCCGTTTGGCGCGGTCTGCCAGATATCAATCTCAGCCCCGGGGATCGGATTGCCGTCGGTGTCACGCACCGTGCCTTCGACCAGCAGCACCTCACCCTCAAAGTCACGCTTCATGTCGCCGCCAATTTCCAGCGGCGGCGGGTTGGACACGTGGAACGGCCCCAGCACCGAGGAACTGGTCGCATCCTCACGCGAATGCAGCATATCCACCAGCGAGGACAGGCCCAGCACATCCGACAGCAGCACAAACTCATGCCGTTCAGGTGTGGTGATGTCACCGGCGCGGGTCAGGAAATCGATCCCCACCTGCCATTCTGCGTGGGTCAGCTTCACCTCGCGGGCAAAATCATGGATGTGGCGGGCCAGCGCCCCCAGAACTTCACGGACCCGCGGATCTGTATCCTCGCCGAAGTAAGAGGTGAAAACCTCAGTGATATTGTCTTTGGTGACGGAACGCATCTGCGCCTCCTAGTTCAGAATTGCGAGGCTGAGCGCCGGGTAGCGGATCAGCAGGATCAGCACGACCAGCATCACAGCCGCGAAGGGCAGCGCGCCAAGGAAGACATCCTTTAGCGAAATACGGTCGTCGTTCAGCGTGGCTTTGATCACAAAGCAGGAGATGCCCAGCGGCGGGGTCAGCAGGCCAATTTCGGCGCCAACCACAGTGATGATGCCAAACCAGACAAGGCTGAGGCCCATCGGCTCCACCAATGGCAGAAACAGGGGCACCACGATCAGAATGATCGAAGCCGTGTCCAACAACGTGCCCAGGAACAGCATCAGGAGCACATAAAGCACCATGATCCAGAAGAAGCTCACCTGACTGGCCGCCAGCATATCGCCCAGCTCATTCGGCAGGCCCGCAAGGCCCAGCATCCGGCTGTAGATTGAAGCAGCGGTGATCAGGAACAGGATCGACGCGGTGATATGGCCGGTTTCCAGGAGCGCCTCCCAGAACCCTTTCAGGGTCATGCGGCCACGCGCCATTGCGATCAGCAGCGCCACAACCGATCCCGCTGCACCGGCCTCCACCGGGGTCAGCCAACCGGTGTAGATGCCGCCCAGAACCACCGCGATGATGATCAGGGTTGGCAGGGTTTTCAGCGCGATCTCGCCCCAGGGGATGGGCCGGAAATCATCGGCAGAGCGCCCGCCCACAAAGGCCGGGAAAAACCGCCCCATGAACCAGATCGCCGCCACATAGGCCACTGCCAGCATCAGCCCCGGCACCACACCGGCCAGGAACATTTCGCCCACCGACTGTTCTGCCACAAAGGAATAGATGATCAGCATGGCCGAAGGCGGGATGATCATGCCCAGCACCGAAGAGCCTGCCACAACCCCAACCGCAAAGCGCGGGTTGTAGTCATATTGCAGCATCTGCGGCACCGAGACTTTGGAAAAGACCGACGCCGACGCGATCGAGGATCCAGTCACCGCGGCAAAGACTGCGTTGGCCCCCACCGTGGCCATGCCGATGCCGCCTTTGACCCGGCGAAAGCCTGAGCTCATGACCTCATAGACGTCACTGCCCAGCCCCGCCTTGGAGACGATCAGCCCCATGAAGGTAAACAGCGGCACGGTGGCGAAAGTGTATTCCATCACGCTGTCAGACACCGCAACTTTCAACAGGTTCATCGCCAGATCAAAGTTGTCCCGCATCAGCCAGATCGACACGAAAGACACCACCCCGAGCGTGATGGGGATATAGAGCCCCATATAGATCAGGAAGACGATGGCAGCGACGGACAGCATGCCAATTTCAAGAGGGCTCATTCTTTGTCCTCATGTTCAGGGTCTTGATGTTCGGGCACCCGCACGATGGCGGATTTCTCGCCCGCTCCGATCACTTTCAGCGCAAAGATCACCACACACAGGGCCGCGCTGAGGAAGATCGTCAGCTTCACCGGCCACCAGGGCGCCGTGAAGACACCGGGCACGCCAAAGAAGTCTTGGGTTTCCCACATTTCTACAAATTCCGGCCAGATCGCCACGGTGATCAGCGCCATAAACACGGCCGAGATCGTATCGATGATGCGGCGGATCTGCGCGGCCAGCTGGGGGCGTTTGAGGGCAATCACCCCCAAAAAACCATCTGATCGCGTCAGGCGGTTCACCCGCACCACATCCGGCAATTGCAGGAACACGATCAGCACCATGGAGAACTGCACCACCTCCACCGCGCCAAGGAAAGGCGCGTTGAAGACGCCGCGGGCCACCACGTCAAAGTTCACCACCGCCACCAAGCCCAGCACCACCAGGGTGCCGATGGCATTGGCGCCGATGGCCAGCGCGTTGCCCAGTCTGGAAAGGCCCAGAACCATTGAGTTTATAACAGTCGACATAATTGGGTCCGGCCCTTTCCGGTAAAGCAGGTGGGGGCTTATTCAGCGGCCCAGTCGCGCACACCGGCGTAGCCAGAGGCCTGCAGCTTGGCGAGGTAGGCGTTCAGCATTTCGGAACCCGGTTCGCCTTTGCCGTCCAGACCTTCGGCCCATTCCACGGCGATGTTCGGCATCGCATCGGCCCAGGCTTTGCGGTCTTCCATGGAAACCTCAACAATGGTGCCACCGGCGGCAACATAGGCGTCGCGGCTTTCCTGTGCCCGTTCCATTGCGATGCCCGCCACGTGATCGCGGTACATCACCGCCACCTCTTGCAGGGCGACTTTCACCTCATCTGGCAGGCCCTTCCAGTAGTCAGCATTGACGGTGATCGTCTTGGAGTTCACCGCGCCCAGATCGACCCGCAGCATATGCGGTGCCACTTCGGCGATCTTGAAGGTCTTGGCCGCCTCAGGCCACAGCATGGCTTTGTCCACCAGACCGGTCTGCAGCATGTTGTAGAAATCGGTCAGACCACCGCGCACACCCGCGGCACCATCGATGCCTTCCAGATAGCGCAGGTTCATCCCGGCGCCTGCCACCTTGGCCCCCTGCATGTCAGCAGGTGTGGCAATCGGGTCTTTAGAGAACACCTGATAGGTGTCCAGCACCACACCAGTGGCCAGATAGACCTGGTTCTGCTTTTCAAACTCTTTCTGCATGGTGGGGAATTCTTTGGCGATCTCATCCACCGCCTTGGCCACCGCGACCGAGTCTGCTGCAACAAAAGGGGTCACCGCCGAAATCGCCTGGCTGGGCAGTTTCGAAGAATGGAAAATGGTGGTGACAATACCGATGTCGCCCAGCCCCAGTTTCACCCCTTCCAGAACGCCTTTGGGCTTCACGATGGAGCCGCCATAGCTTTCCTGCCAGTCCATCTTGTAGTTGCCGGTTTCGGCCAGTTTCTTATCCACCTCGGGGATAAAGAAGTTGGTGAATTCCTTCACCCACAGGGCGCGCGCCGGATAGCCATCAATGACCACAGCCTTGATGGTTTCCGTTGCAAACCCCGGCACTGCCGAAATCGCGGTCAATGCGGCCCCGAGGGCCAAACCTTTTGAAAATACAGACATCATCTTCCTCCCTTGATTTTGCCTTCGCTCCTCACTGCCTCAGCCTTTGGACCAGATAACCTCCACAACTGTTCCGGCTGCGACAAACATTTTCGACACCGCGCAATACTTCGCGGTTTCTTCTGCAACCCGCTCCAGATCAGCTTGCTCTGCCGAGCCATGTGCTGTCACGGACAAACGGATTGCAGTGAACGGGATGTCGATTTCCTCCATCAGCATCACGCCCCGACGGTCAAAATCGACCACCATCTCAAAGCTGAGATTGCCGATATCGACCCCCAGCTTGTCGGCACATTTGTGCCCGATCGTATTGGTGCAGCCGATCAGCGCCGCATAGGCGGTTTCCGTCGGCGAAAAGCCCAAGTTGGTGCCGCCGCGTTCTACCGGTTCGTCAATGGTTGAGGTCAGATCGCGCACCATCACATCGCAGTGTGAATGGCTGTGCCCCTGCCCGTTCATCCGAACCTTGATCGTGGATTTTTGCCGTATCGCCATCTAAGCCTCACGCATAAGAACAGGCCTGCGCAAATGAAAAACGGGGCAACCGCTGGAACAGCGCCGTTTCGTCCGCATAGCCAAGATTACACAGGAAGTTTGACCGCATCGATGTGCCGGCAAAGAACTCCTGATCGACAATTTCGTTGGAAAATCCGCTCATTGCGCCGACATCCAGCCCAAGGGCACGGGCGGCGATCATGAAATAGGCACCCTGCAAAGTGCCGTTGCGCAGGGCGGTGATTTCGCAATGTTCGGGCTTGCCTTCAAAGAAGGTGCGCCGGTCCTCATGGGGAAACAGAAACGGCAGATCCCGCCAGAACTCCAGATCATGGGCGATGATCGCCGTCACCGGCGCCGCCATCATCTTGTCGATGTTCTTGGCTTTCAGGGATTTTGCCAGCCGTTCCTTGCCTGCCTCTGAGGTGACAAAGACAAACCGCGCCGGGCAGGTGTTCATGCTGGTCGGCCCTGAGGCGGTGATCTCATAAAGCGCATGTAGGATCTCATCGGAAACCGGGCGGTCCTGCCAGGCATAATGTGACCGGGCCCCGCGCAGGATCAGATCAATGCCATCCGGGCTAAGCGCGGTTTTGCGCGCCCGGAGCGCCTGAACATCGGCCTGAGCGGCGGCGCGCAGCCGCTCCAACTCTTCACCGACAGGTGCGTTCACAGCGGCATTCATTCCGCCGCCCCAGCATAGGCCTCAGCCTCATCCACAATCGGGCTGGCGCAGATGCCGATGCCTTCGATTTCGACCTCAACCACCTCACCGGGGCGCAGCCAGCGGGGCGGCGTTTTGGCGTGGCCCACACCCGGGGGCGTGCCCATGGCGATCAGGTCACCCTCTTCAAGGGTGGTGTATTCTGAAATGGTGGCAATGGTTTTGGCCACAGACCACATCATGTCCGAGGTGGTGGCGCTTTGCAGGATCTCATCACCCACGCGGCTCTCGATCTTCAGGCCCGTCGCCCCCTCGGGCAGCTCATCGGGCGTGACCACAAAGGGACCAATCGCGCCAGTGTCGTCAAAGTTCTTGCCCGGCGTCCACTGGTGGGTTTTGCGCTGATAGTCGCGCACCGAACCGTCATTAAACACAGTGTAGCCAAAGACATGGCTCAGCGCCTGATCTTCGCTGATATGACGGCCACCTTTGCCGACGATCAGCATCAGTTCGACCTCATAGTCCAGCTTTTCCGAACAGCTGGGCCGCACCATCGGCGCGCCGGCCGGCATGATGGAATTGCGCGCCCGCATGAACAACGCCGGATATTCGGGGATGTCATAGCCCCCCTCTTTGATGTGATCGACGTAGTTCAGACCCAGACAGATGATCTTGCCGGGCTCCGCCACCGGCAATGCCGGGGTGATCTCAGCCACCGCGACATCCGGGCCGGGCAGCGCGTCATAGTCGGGCGCAATTGCACCGGACTGGATCATCCCCATCAGGTCGTCCCCTGCATCTGCGATCAACCGGGCCTGATCGCCCGACACCAGAAAGACGCCAGATGCAGCGTCCGCCTTACCAACAAGGAATTTCATTTTTCCTCTCCCTAACTTTCCTTCACATTTGACGATTATTCATGCTACTGTCAATAAATATCGATATTTTTACTTGGGAGCCAAAAATGCCGACTTGGGGAGAGTACAAAAGCCACGCACAGGAGCGCGGCGCGCTGGCGCTGGAGCTTTATGTTGTTGAGTCAACGCCTTCTGAGGATGGGCCGCCTGTGCCAGAGGTGCTGCCGGACCACCTGGCCTATCAGCGGGATCTGGAAGTGGCGGGCAATCTGGCCTTTGCCGGCCCGATGTCCGATGACAGCGGTGAGATGATGCTGGGCACCGGGCTGATCGTCTACCGCGCCGATTCGCTGGAGCACGCACGCCGTTTGGCCGAGGGCGACCCGATGCATCAACGCGGCGCCCGCAGCTTCCGCCTGCGCCGCTGGCTGATCAATGAGGGTTCGCTGCAGCTGTCGGTCGGGCTGTCGACCAACACGGTTAAACTGGGCTGAGACATGGCGCGCGCAACCGCTGTATCTGAGTTTCTGACCGGCCTGTTTGACCGCCGCTGGATAGGTGGCCCCAAGCTGGAGGCGCAGCCGATTGAGGATCTGTGCCGGGCCCTGCTGTCGACCAGCGGTCAGGTCTCAGGCCGTCAGATCGCCAGCGCCATCCTGCGCCGCTATGGCGGTCTGGACGCGGCTGAGAAACTGGTCTTCTTCCATTTCCTGAACGATGCGCTGGATCTGAACGCCAGCGAAGTGGCCGATCTGGCCGCCGCTTACGGCCATGATCCCAGCCCCAAGGCCTTTGCCGCCCTGTCTCGCGCCGCCGAACCCCAACGTCAGGAGCTGTTTCGCCGCCTCAATCAGGCCGAAGGCGCCACCGCCCAACTGGTGCGGATGCGGGTGGATCTGCTGCGCCTGCTCAAGGAGCACCCGACGCTCAAACGCACCGATATGGACCTGACCCATCTGCTGCGTAGCTGGTTCAACCGCGGATTTCTGGTGCTGAAACAGATCAGCTGGGACACACCCGCCAGCATCCTGGAAAAGATCGTCGCCTATGAGGCGGTGCATGAAATTCAGGATTGGGATGATCTGCGCCGCCGTCTACATCCGCCGGACCGGCGCTGTTTTGCCTTTTTCCACCCCGCCATGCCGGATGAGCCGCTGATCTTTGTTGAGGTCGCTCTGACCGAGGCGGTGCCGGGCTCGATCCAGGCGGTGCTGGCCGAGGACCGCGCGCCACTGGATATTGAGGCCGCGCGCACCGCCGTCTTCTATTCCATCTCCAACTGCCAGAAGGGGCTTGCCGGGATCAGCTTCGGCAACCTGCTGATCAAACAGGTGGCCTCGGAACTGGCGCAGGCGCTGCCACAGCTGACAACTTTTGTCACTTTGTCACCCATCCCCGGACTGCGTCGCTGGGCTGAGGCCGAAGGCATCACGCCCCCCCCCGCCCCCGGTGATCTGGCTGCGCATTACCTTCTGAACGCCCGCCGCAGCGATGGGTTGCCGGTGGATCCTGTGGCGCGGTTCCACCTGGGCAACGGCGCCGCCGTGCTGGAGGTGCATGAGGCCGCCGACGCCAGCCCCAAAGGGGCGGCGCAATCTTATGGGGTGATGGTGAACTATCACTATGACCTCAGCCAGACCGAGCGCAATCATGAGGACTTCGCCCTCAATCAGACAATTGCCGCCTCCAAATCCATCAAAGCCAAGGCCCGCGCCGCGCAGAGCCAACTGCCCGGCCCCCAACGACCCGGCCCAACCGACAGCTGATCCCCAAATAATGAGACCGAAGATGACCAATACGCTTTATGATGCGCTGATCGGGCGCCACGCCGGCCAAGAGGCGGTGTTTCTGGAAACCGACGATGGCAGCCGGATCACCTATGCCCAGTTTATCGCCCGCGCCGCGCAATATTCCCATGTTCTGGTGCAAAACGGCGTCAGCCCCGGCGATCGTGTGGTGGTTCAGGCGCCAAAACGCTGGGAGGTGCTGGCGCTCTATGCGGCCAGCCTGCAGGCCGGCGCTGTCTACCTGCCGCTGAACACCGCCTACACCACTGAGGAGCTGCGCTATTTCATTGGCGATGCGGCCCCTAAACTGGTGCTTTGCACCCCCGATGCGCAGACCGCCCTCACCCCGATCGCCGCTACCAGCGCCGCGGCCCTGCTGACGCTGGATGCAGCCGGCAAGGGCAGTCTGGCGAAGGCTGCGCAATCCTGCCCCGAAGAGTTTCAAACGGTGCCCCGTGGCCCCGATGATCTGGCCGCGCTGCTTTACACCTCCGGCACCACCGGACGGTCCAAGGGGGCGATGCTGACCCATGGCAATATGCTCTCCAACGCCGAAGCGCTGGTCGCTCTCTGGCAGATCACCGATGCGGATCGCTTGATCCACGCCCTGCCTATTTTCCACACCCACGGGCTGTTTGTGGCCATGAACACCGCGCTGCTGGCCGGGGTTGAGGTTCGGTTGATGGAACGGTTTTCCCCCGATCAGATCCTTGCTGAGCTGCCCCGCTCGACAATGCTGATGGGCGTGCCGACCTTTTACACCCGCCTGCTGGGTGATGCCCGGCTGACCCGTGCCGCCTGCGCCAAGATGCGGCTGTTCATCTCCGGCAGCGCGCCCTTGCTGGCGGAAACCCATGAGGCGTTTGAAGCCCGCAGCGGCCACCGCATCCTGGAACGCTACGGTATGACCGAAACCAATATGAACACCTCAAACCCCTATGACGGCGCGCGCCGCGCCGGCACTGTGGGCAAACCCCTGCCCGGGGTTGAGGTGCAGATCACCCAAGACGGCCAGCCCCTGCCACAGGGTGAGATCGGCATGATCGAGGTCCGCGGCCCAAACGTGTTTAAGGGCTATTGGAACATGCCGGACAAAACTGCCGAAGAGCTGCGCGACAGTGGCTACTTCATCACAGGCGATCTGGGCCGGATCGATGATCAGGGCTACCTGTCCATCGTGGGGCGTGAAAAGGACCTGATCATCTCTGGTGGCTACAACATCTACCCCAAAGAGATTGAGGATGTGTTAAACGACATCCCCGGCGTGCTGGAAAGTGCGGTTTACGGCGTGGCAGACGCCGATTTTGGCGAAGCGGTCTGCGCCGCCATCGTGGCGGAGCCGGGCACTGAGGTGTCCCAAGAGGTGTTGCAAACAGAGGTCGCGCAGAAACTGGCCCGGTTCAAACACCCCCGCCACTACCGCATGCTGCCGGAACTGCCCCGCAACACGATGGGTAAAGTGCAGAAAAACGTCCTGCGGCGAGAGTTTACGCCCAGTTAAAGCACCTGACAGAGGGCGGGGCCCTGATCCCGCCCCGTCACGCCCCAGCCCCCACCGTCACCGCCGCCTGAAGATCCGGCGCCACCGGGTTTCCCGGCGTTCCGCCCGTTTGATCCACAGCCGCAGGCGGGTGTTATCGTCCCAAACCTCCAGCGCTTGGTAAAACAGCGCAAGCGCCTCCTCAAACCGGCCCTGTTGCGCGTAGCAAATACCCAGTTCCAATTCCAACTGCGCTTCGCTGCCCCACTTGGCTTGTGCAGCCTCCAGCACCTTTTGAGCGGCGCGCACCTGCCGCAGATACAGCAGCTTGCGGGCGTAGTTCACCTCAAGATCATAGGTCGGCGCGCACTCTGTCCGGGCCCGTTTCAAGGCCAGGAAACACCTCATGTGTTGGCCAAGCTTTTCATAGGCATGTGCGCGCCCGGTATGCCAGCACAGCGGCTCCACTCCTTCAGGAACGGACCGCGGCGCCCGCGCCAACCAGCGCCGCAACACCGCCCGACCTTCATCCCCGCGGCCCAGATCATCAGCCAGACGATAGGCACAACCCGCCTGCCAAGGATGCAAAGGATAGACCTCAACCAGCGCACGCAACCGGTCAAAGGCAGCATCCGGTTTGTCATCGGCGATAAGATGGGCAACCTCCCGGCGCGCCTCCGCCCCCGGTTGGGGGTGCAAGACCGCCAGTGGCGGGACGGAGCGTTGCACAGCCTCAGCCAGATCCTTCGCGCCGCCGGTCAACAGGTTGGAATGGCGGGCAATCGCGGTGTAGATCGTGACCGTGCCGGTCGCGTAGTCTTCCCAGCCTTTGGCCAACATCGACATCCCGTAAAGGCCGCCGCTGCTGCGGAAATAGGCAATGTCGCCCTCCACCGGATGAAAGTGGTGCGCGATCCTCAGGCAGTTCGCCCGATCTTGCTGTGAGGCGGATAGGAAGTCCGGACGGTCTTGAACCTTCAGCCCCAGACCATGGTCCAGAATGGTCAACTGCGGTCTATGACCAAGGGCCTGCAGGGCGCGCACGGTTTCCAACGCCACCCCGCCGCCGTGGGAAAACCCGCAGACATGGATCTCGGTCTCACCAAACACCTCATCCGCAATCTGCGCATAGTGTTTGGTGTGATCCGCAAACGCCACCAAGGGACCGATGTAGGGGATCGTTTTGCGATGAAACTGATAGACGCTTTGGTCCTGCGGCAGCATCTGCAGCAAAGACACCAAGTTGGGGGAAATGGGCAGCACGCCGGGCACAAAGACCAGTGGTGTTTTTGTAGTTGCGGAGACGTCGCCCTGCCGCGCCACGACCAGCGGATCGGGCAAACTCAGGCGTTTTTCTTCCCGCAACAGGTCTGTCAAAGCCGCGGGCGTAGGCCGCTCAAAGGCATGATCCACCGGCAGATGTACCTTGGTCTGTTCCCGCAACGTCGCCAACACCCCGATGAACTGCGCAGAGTTGCCACCCAGATCAAAGAAGTCCGCATCCGCCGCAGCCGACGCGGTGCCCAGCGCTGCGGCCCAGGCCTGCTGCACTTCGGGTGCAACCTCCACCGTTGTGGCGGCCGCATCTGGGGCCGCCTCAGCGCTGCGCAGTTCCTCTAGGCAAAGGTTCTGCAAGGCACGACGGTCCAGCTTGCCCGCGCTGTTGACCGGTAGGGCGTCGATTTCGAACAGATGGCTTGGCACCCAGGTCGACGGCAATGCCTGGCGCAGATGACGTAACAGATCCCCCCTTAGGGTTTCAACCGGGGTGTCTGACGCTGGCACAATATGCATGGCAAGCGTCTGGCGCCCCTGGCGTTCAAAGGCGTAAGCACCCGCAGCCTTCAGCAAACCCGACGCGATGGCCGCCGCCTCCACCTCGCCCAACTCGATGCGCTGACCGGAGATTTTGACCTGCGCGTCGATACGCCCGGCATAGCCAAGCCGACCGTCCAGTAGGACGCGGCCCAAGTCACCCGTCCGATACCAGCGGCCCTTGGGCAATCCGGGCGGATCCTTTGGAAAGCTGACCGCGCTGCGCACCGGATCGTTGTGATAGCCCAAGGCAAGCCCTTGGCCATGCACCCAAATCTCCCCCATCTGGCCGGGCCAAACGGGCTGGCCCTCGGGATCGACAACGGCCACCAGATACCCCGGCAGCACATATCCGACCGAGGAGGCCGTGGCGGCATGGGCCGGGGTCAGTTCAGCCGGTTCATCGATCAGATCCATTGAGGTTGCCACCGTCGCCTCGGTTGGACCGTACCCGTTCAGCAGGCGATCGGTGCGTTGCAACAACTCATTCTGAATAGACGCAGGCAAGGTTTCACCGCCGGTCAACATCGTCAGCCGGTCATGGCCGCGCAGCCCCGCGTTCAACAGCATTTGCCACAGCGTTGGCGTGGCGGAGAGAACATCAAAATGCCGCTCCTCAGACATTTCGACAATTTTCCACGGATCGCGCCGATAACGATCTTCCAGCATCACCAGTTCGGAGCCCGCAATGAGGGGCAACAGCCACTCCAACAGCACCACATCAAAGGTCACACTGCACCCTGACAGAAACCGCCCCTTGGGCCGCAGTTTGAAAACCTGAGCCTGCGCCGACAGCAGGGTTGAAAGCGCATCAAAGGACACCGCGACCCCTTTTGGGGTGCCGCTGGAGCCGGATGTGAACATCACATAGGCCAGCGTTTCTGGCGCCAGATCATGCGCAAAGTCTTGAGCATCACTGGCCTTGCCAGATGCTTCGGGTGCGGCCAGCACCGCCAGTTTCTGCGCATCCGTGCCCGTTGCATTCTGAGCCAGCTGAGCGTTCAGCTCTGCGCCCATTTCGACCTCTGCGATCAGCACCTTTGGCTGAGCGTGGCGCAGCATCTGCGCCAGACGATGGGGCGGATCCTCAGGCGACAGTGGAACAAAGGCGCAGCCTGCCCGAAAACTGCCGATCACAGCAGCCAGAAACGCTGGCCCGCGCGGCAGAGCAATCGCCACCAGATCCCCCGGACCCAGATCGCGTTGCATAAGCGAACGAGCCCAAAGCGCGCTGTGCTGATCGAGGTCAGCGTAATCCCATTCCAGATCACCATGGCGCAGTGCAACGGAGCCTTTATATGCCTCAAAGGCCCGTTCCAGCTGGGCGCGCACCGGTTCAACGCCCTGCCTGCTGGCCCAAAAGCCAGTATCGCCATGGAGCAGACGCGCGTCCCGCTCCGCCTCACTCAGATAAAGCGGCCAGATCGCGGCCTGGGATTGCGCCAAACCGGCTGTCAGCACCTCGCGAAACTCCGCCGCGATCCTGGCGACGGTTTCTTCCTGAAAACAGGCACGTTGCCACAGCATCTCAATCGCGTAGCCTGCGCCATCGGGTTCGACGTTGAAGCCAAGCGGGAAGGCGGCGGTCTGCGCCTCCAGCGCATATTCCTCGCAATTGCAGCCCTCCAGCGTCAGCCCCCGGGTTGGATAGCCGCGATAATTGAAGGTCGCTTGAAAACTGTCACGGGACAGATCGCCATCCAGCGTGCCCTCCTGCCCCAGGAGGTCTGCCGACGCCCCCTGCTCAGCCTGGCACAATTGGCCGAACGTCATGCCTGAGCGCAGCGGTACCTGACTGTTCGCGGTCTGCACGAAGCCCCCTAAGAGCGACTGCACCTCTGGTGCGTTGCGGCCAAACAGGACGGTGCCAAGGGCAAACTCTGCCTGTCCCGAAATACGGGCCAACGTGAGACGCCATGCGGCCATCAGCACTGCAGCCGCGCCCACGTGCAAATCGGCAGCCAGCGCTTCGATACCCTGCCGTTCCGCAGCGGTGAGATGCAGCCACAGGGCCTGCCCCGACAGATCAGTGCCCCGCCGTTCATAGTCATGAGGCAGCTGCAAGGGCTCCTGCTCGTCCTGCCGGTGGCCCGGGGCCGCAGACCTGTCCGCAACAGACACATCAGACAGATAGGCCCCCCAACCGTAGCTGGGCGGGGTGAGCGCAGCATTGGGGGCACCGTAAGCCCGGCGCAGGTCTTCCAGCAATCGGGTCACCGACCAGCCGTCCAGCACGGCGTGGTGATGCACCAGCAGCAACACCCAGTCCTGCACCCCGATTTGATACAGCCGCAACCGCATCAGGCTGGGGGCCTCAGGCGCAAACCCCATGCGGCGACACTCAGCGATTTGCGCGTCCAGATCAGCAGGTTTCTGGCGCAGGTCCAGCGTTTCGAAATCCACCTGAGCGCTGGCAGCAACCTCAACCTGCAGGCACCCGTCCACCAGAACCAAACGCGACCGCAGCGCGTCATGTGCCGTGACAAGCTGCTGCGCGGCCTGATGGAGCTGGCCGACGTTAAGCTGCCCGCTGATGCGCCAGGCCCGCGATACCAGCGCCGCGCCGCTGTCCGGGGCCAGTTCCTGCAACGCCCACATTTGCTGCTGCAGAGGTTGCGCCGGAACACGCCCGACAAAGGGCGCGTTGTTTGGGCCTGTTACAGGTGTAGTCGATGCCGGCGCTGCCGAAGTTTGAGCAGCGAGGTGCTGGCGTAGCCGAGACCGGCGAGCTGACGATGGAACCGATGTCTGGGTCATAAAAACACGATAGTCTTACAATCTGGTTAAGCGGTTTGGGGTTTAGCCCGGTCCGGATGAGGGCCCTGCCCCATCTGGCGAAAGGGTGACAGAGATAACCTGTGGCCCGGCTTGCGTTTTCTGCGCGGCGAGGGCTGTGGACAGGGCATCATGCAAAGCGGTGGTATCGGCAATTTGCTGCGCGGGTACACCCCAGCCACGGGCGACATCAGCGTAGTTTACAGAGGGGGTGAAGCGCAGTGTGTCGTGGCTGTCTGGGGCCATCCAACGGTCCTGAAACGCACGGCCGCTGATCGCGCTGTTGTCGGCGACCACCACGATCAGGCGGGCCTTGTGGCGCAGGGCGGTTTCCAGTTCGGCAGCGGCAAAGCCGAAGCCAACGTCGCCGACCAAGGCAACCACAGTCTGATCGGGATCGGCCAAGACAGCGCCCAATCCCTGTGGGATGCCCACGCCCATGGTGCCGTTCTGGCCCGGGGTCAACCGGGTGAACGGTTGCTGCGTGGACCAGACCAGATGCCCCCAGGACAACGCCAGCCCGCCCTCAATCACGCTGACAACCCCATCAGGGCACAGCGTTTTCAGCGACTTGTCCAGTGAGACGCTTAGCTCAATGATCTTTGCGGCGTCATTTGGCTGGCTGGCCCGGGCGGCTATCTGCGCCATGATCTCAGCCTGTCTCTGCCCCATCGCCTGCATCCAGGTTTGATGTTGGGCGTGGCGCGGCAGCGCCTTTAGTTGCGCGATCAAACTGGCGCCCTCAGCGGGGATTTCCACTGGGTCCAGCCGGGCCAAGGCCGCCGGGATCCCGGCAAATCGCCAATCCGCCTGCGCGCCGCAGAGCAGGATCTGATCACAGGCGGTCAGCACATCGGGGCCGGCGGCAAAGACGTTTTGCGGATGATCATCGGGCAAGATCCCCCGCGCCATAGGGCTGGCGAGGACGGGCAAGCCGGTGGCCTCCAAAGCGGCACGCAAGGGGGCGATATCACCGGCGGTCCAACGCAGACCCTCCCCCAGTAGGATAACTGGCCGATCGGCGGCAGGGATGTCCTGCCGCGCGGGCGGTGTGGTTTTGGCAGAGTCCGTGCTGACCGCGAGCGTATCTGACGCGCGCCCGTTCAGCGCTGCCGGCACCACCTCAAGGCAGACCGGACCGCAGTGGCCGGTGCCCGCCTGCGCGATGGCAGCGTCCAGATCTGCGCTCAGCTGAGTGCGGTCTTTCACCGCATAAACCGCCTTGGCAAAGGGGGCCGCCATACGCGCGGCGTCTGACAGTTGAAAGTTCCAGCTGCTTTCCTCGGCGCCGCCCGCGATGAGCACAAGCGGCCATTGGTTGGCATAGGCATCGTTGAGCCCGGTCAGCGAATTTGTCAGCCCCGGCGCGGGCGAGCAAAGCGCCACAGCCGCCAGCCGGCCTGCCCGGTAGTTATGAGCCAGCGCTGCGTTCATCGCACCGTTCTGGGTGCGGCAGCCCACGGTGACCAGCCCAGCATCGGCAAAGGCGGCGATGGTGGCGTAGACCGGGTTGCCGGGCAGCGAATAGACATGGGTGATGCCGCGTGCTTTCAACCCCTGCGCCAGCGCCTGATGGCCGCTGAGCATCTGCAGATCGCGGGCGGCGGTGGCCTCGTCGGCCTCCTCATGGCGTGGCTTCAACCGGTCGCGCAGCCCGGCGCGCAATCGGCCGCGCGCTTTCTTTGGGGGACCCAAGTCGGTCATCTAGGCGTCCTCAGCGCTGTCTTGCACTGCCGCCTCCAGCCGGTCCAAATTATCCTGTGACATTTGCGGGCGCAGGTGATCCGCCAGGGCCTCAGCCGTGGGGAAGCGGAACAGGGCTGAGGGTACGACGTGGCAGCCCAAAAGCCCGCCGAGTGTAATCGACAACTGCAATCCGATGATGGAGTTTCCACCGAGGTTGAAGAAGTTGTCATCGCGCCCGATCTCGTCAAGGCCCAGCGCCTCGGCGGTGAACTCACAAAGAATAAATTCCAAAGCGTCGCGGGGCGGCTGTGGCGCGACGGCAAAGGCGCCCTGCAGCGCGGACCACATTTGCAGGCGTTGACGTTTGCCGGTGGCCCCAACCGGGATGTGATCCACCACCGCGATCTGGCTGGGCACCTTGTAATCGGCCAACCGTTCAAACAGGCGCAGGCGAATGTCTTGAGCGGAGAGAGATTGGCCCGGCTGCAGGATCACAGCGGCCACCAGATCTTCGCCGAGGCTGTCATGCGGCATGGCAAAGGCAACCGCATCGGCAATGCCCGCGATGTCCATCAGAGCCTCATCCACCTCACGGGGGGAGATTTTCTGCCCGCCGCGATTGATCTGTTCCTTGCTGCGCCCGGTCAGCGTCAGATAGCCCTCAGGATCCAGAAACCCGAGGTCCCCGGTCCAGAAGGAGCCGCCGCGAAACCCTTCGGCATTGGCCTCAGGGTGGTCGATATAGCCCGGCGTCACCCCGGCGCCGCGGATCACCACATGCCCGGTCACACCCACCGCCAGCGGGGTGCCCGCATCATCAACCACGTCGATTTCTGTGCCACTGGCCGGGCCAACGGTGCCCGGTTTGCGCTGTGCCGGTGGCAACGGGTTGGCGGCGATCTGATGGCTGGCCTCGGTCATGCCGTAGGCTTCGATCAGCGGCGCGCCGAAAGCCGTTTCCAAACGCGCAATCACTGAAGGCGGCAAAGAGGCCGAGGAAGAACGGATCAGTCGCAGGCTGTGGTCAGGGATCTGCCCGATGCCCTCAAGATGGTTGATCAACGCCAGATGGATTGTCGGCACCGCTGAATACCAGGTGGGTTGATAGCGGCTGAGCGCATCGGTAAAACTGACGGGGTTGAACTTGCCCGTCAGCACCACCGATCCCCCTGCCAAGAGCGGGGCACAGAGGCTGGCCATCAGACCATGGATGTGGAAGAGCGGCATCGCACAGAGCGATCGATCCTTCGCCTCCAATGACAGTGAGGCTGCGATATTGGCGCAGGAGGCTGCCAGATTGGCCTGGGTCAGCGCCACCATCTTCGGCCGTGCCGTGGTTCCTGAGGTGTGCAGGATCATCGCGACATCATCCAGCGCGGCGGGGGCATGTTCCGCTGCCAATGCGGCCCCTGCCAGATCCGCAAAGCGCAGGGTGTTCAGCCCCATTTGGGCCACCGCAGCCTCAGCAGCGGCGCTGGCGCCCTGCCCCAGCAGCACGAGGCTGGGGCGCAGATCCTGCAAGTAAAACAGAAACTCATCAGTGGTGTAGTCGGGGTTCAGCGGCGCAGCTGTGTGGCTGTGCAATGAGGCCAGAAACCCACGCACCGCCTCTTCGGGTTGCGGCGCAATCAGGGCAACGCGGCTGCCTTCTGCCGCCCCTGCGGCAATCATCTGTCGGCTGAGGCGCAGCAACTGGTCCGCAAACTGATCCCCGGACTGTTCCCCCCGTTCGGTGCAGATCAGCGCGGCCTCCGCCCCCTTCTGCCGCAATGCCGCAATCCCCTGTTGACCAAAATTCTTCATGAGCGTCCCCCGAAACTCAAATAACAACCGGCAACCTACCGGTTGACCCAATAATATCAAGGATTTCTCAATTTACCCAATAAGATGTTCCACAAAACAAAAGCCCCCACCAAAACGGCAGGGGCTTTCAGGGGTCAGGCAGTCAACCCAACGAAACTTGGTTCGTGAACCCTTAGTTTACGGTCACCCAGCGCAGGATGAAGAAGTTGTCCGGGCGCTGTGTCAGTTCGATGTTGTCCTGGGTGCCCCAGACCAGCGGCTGCACGTAGAGCGGCACATAGGCATGTTCACCCTGATAGATCGCAACGGTCTCATCGATCATCGCCTGACGCTTGGTGTCGTCAATCTCGGACTGGATCATCGGCAGCAGCTCATCCACACGGGCGTTGGAGAAGGCACCGAAGTTCCACGAGCCCAGTTTCTTTTCCGAGTTCGGGGTGGTCACCAGGAAGCGCACGGGGTGCTCATGGTCAAAGGTGCCCGGGCTCCAACCCAGGAGGTACATGTCGTAGTTGTCAGCCCGCAGTTCCGGCCAGTAGTTCGACACCGGCATCGCATCCAGCTGCGCCGTGATACCGACCTGTGCCAGCATACCGGTCACAGCCTGACAGACGGCTTCGTCGTTCAGGTAACGGTTGTTGGGGCATTTCAGACCGAAGGAGAAGCCATCAGCGTAGCCGGCTTCGGCCAGCAGAGCCTTGGCGCCCTCAGGATCATAAGCGGTGCGGGCGGCGTTGGCGTCGGAGTAGCCGCGCATGGCCGGGCTGACCAGCTGGCTGGCCGCTTCGGCGGAACCGCGCATGATGGTCTGACGGATTGCATCAACGTTGACCGCCTTGGCCACCGCTTCACGCACACGCACGTCCTGGAACGGATTCTTTTCACCTGCGTTTTCGCCGTATTTCAGCAGATCCGCCTCATGGCCAAAGCCCAGCATGATCACACGCGCCTCAATACCGCGGATCACTTTCACGCCGTCACGCTGATCCACGCGCGCCGCATCCTGGATCGGCACCGGGTTGATCATGTCAACGTCACCCGACAGCAGCGCCGCAACAGCGGTGGCCGGGTTGTCGATCGGGGTGAAGGTGGCTTCAGTGATGTTGTGCTCTGCCTCATCCCACCAGCCGTCGAACGGCACCAGCGTGGTGGTCAGACCGGGCTGACGGGCGCTGAGTTTGAAGGCGCCGGTGCCATTTGCGTTCAGCGTGGCGTAGTTGCCGGCTTCTTTATCAGGACGGGCGGCGCTGTTGGCTTCGGCCCAGCCCTTGTCCATGATCATCCAGTTGGCAATCGAATCCGGGAAAATCGGGTTCGGCGCCTTGGTCATCACGTCCACGGTGTAGGCATCCACCATTTTGACGTCAGCAACAGGGGCAAACCAGCTGCGGGTGTCCGAGCCTTCGTCCGAAGCCCGTTCGTAGCTGAAGACCACATCTTCAGCATCAAAGGTCGAGCCATCATGGAAGGTCACACCCTGACGCAGGTTGAAGCGCCAGCCTTCGCCGTCGCCGATCGGTTCCCAGCTGGTGGCCAGCGCAGGCTCAATCGCCATGTCTTTGCCACGGCGGACCAGACCTTCGTAGACGTTGTTCAGGAACCCCAGAACCGGAGCCGAGTTCACAGCGTGCGGATCCATTGTCTGAGGGTCCGTGGTGCCCGCCCAGCGGAAGGTTTCCGCTGAAGCGGCAGTGGCCATCATCAAGGCCAGTGCAGAAACAGTAACGAGTTTCATTCGTGTTCTCCCCGCGAGAATTTTGTTGGCGCCAGGGCATACAACATGATGCCTAAAGGGCCTGTGTTTTACGATCAGGCCTCTGGGTTAGGACATGGAGCACACTGACAGGAAAACAAAAAAAGGTGATCTGTCAGCACTCTGCATCCCCTTGACGGTGGAATTGATAGCGCTCACAAGGCAGAATGTCGATATTTTCGACGGCTCCCTAAGTGCGCGTAGATGCGCAAAGCACTCGCCGTCTTCGCACCATTCGCCGCCTAAAATGCCCCCACATCCGGTATGATCCTTGCAAGGCTCCGGTGATGCGACCTGAAACATATCCGCAGCAAACCTTAGGCACGTGAGGTAGAATTTACCTCTCTTCCATTGATTGCTGGGTAATTTCAGATATGTATCTGCGTCCCTTCGCCTCTGCGCCCTTTATGAGGGTCAAAGGTTAGGGACTGCCGGGCGCTCTGCCCTTTGGTCTGTTTCGGCCCTGTCTGGCCAGTTTGGAAGCTCGTGATGATACAATACGCGTTGAAATGCAGCAACGATCACCGGTTTGACAGCTGGTTTCAATCGGCCGAGGCCTTTGAAAAGCTGCAGTCGCGCGGTCTGGTCAGCTGCAGCCATTGCGGCAGCACCGAGGTGACCAAGGCCATCATGGCGCCCCGCGTGCACTCCGGCCGCAAAGTGGAAGCCGCCAAAAAAGAAGCCGCCGCACGGGCCGCCAAAGCGTCGGCGGATCAGGCACAAGCGCCCGCGACCCAGGCGGGCCCAGCGGCCCCGCTGCCTGCCGCGCCCCCCGCCCCCTCCCTCAGCACACCCGCCAATGAGCAGGAGCGCGCCCTGGCCGAGCTGAAAAAGCAGGTTGAGGCCAATTCGGAATATGTTGGTGACAGCTTCGTCGATGAGGCCCGCGCCATGCATGTGGGCGATGCACCAGAACGGGCCATTCACGGCGAAGCAAAGCTTGACGAGGCGAAACAGCTGATTGACGATGGCGTGCCGGTTGTGCCGCTGCCGTTCCGACCGGGACGCAAGGCCAACTAAGCCGCAACAGTTTCAAACCTAACCGCCCGACCCAGGTGCAGATACGCCCTGTGGTCACTTTTAAGGGGGCCCTAATGCAGATCGTCATCACTGGCGCCAACCGTGGCATCGGCCACGCCATGTACCAATCCTACCTTGACGCAGGCCACGATGTCCTGGGCACCGCCCGCGGGCGTGAAGGGTTCCACAACCTGGATGTCACCAAACCGGCCGATTTTGCCGAACTGGCCACCGCGATGGACGGCCAGGCGGTGGATCTGCTGATCTGCAACGCTGGTGTCTATCTCGACAAACATCACTCGCTGGCCGATGGCTATGATGCTGACACCTGGGCACAAAGCTTTGCCGCCAATGTCACCGGGGTGTTCCAGACCATCCAGACCCTGCTGCCCAACCTGCAGATGGCCGATCAGGGCAAGATCGCCATCATCTCCTCACAAATGGCCTCGGACACCCGTGCGCCGGGCGGCTCCTATGCCTACCGCGCCTCCAAGGCGGCGGCGCTGAACTTGGGCCGCAACCTGGCCACGGACCTCAAAGGGCTGGGCATCGCAGTGGGCATCTACCACCCGGGCTGGGTGAAAACCGACATGGGCGGCGATGCAGCTGATATCACGGTAGAGGAAAGCGCCAGCGGACTGCTGGACCGGTTTGCCGACCTCAGCCTCGACAGCACCGGCTGTTTCAAAACCTGGGACGGGCGCGATCACGCTTTCTGAGCCGGATCCGCCATCCGCTCAACCAGAGGCGATTGCAGATCTTGCGCGCCCCACCCTTCACTGTTTCAAAAATACTCAAATCCCATGCCTTCCCCGCAACACCGCGTCGTGGGGAAGCATTGCGCCCTTGCGCCCCTGCCCCCCTTTCTCTAAACCCGCCTCGATCAAAGACGCTTAGGACAGACCATGCCCGTTCTCGTGATGAAATTCGGCGGCACTTCCGTCGCCACGCTCGACCGGATCAAACGCGCCGCCAAACGTGTCGGCCTGGAAGTTGCCAAAGGCTATGACGTCATCGTCATCGTCTCAGCCATGTCCGGTAAGACCAATGAGTTGGTCGGTTGGGTAAATGAAACCTCGCCGCTTTATGATGCGCGCGAGTATGACGCTGTTGTCTCCTCCGGTGAAAACGTCACCGCGGGCCTGATGGCGCTGACCCTGCAGGAAATGGGCGTTCCTGCGCGCAGCTGGCAGGGCTGGCAGGTGCCGGTGAAAACCACCGATGCCCATTCGGCTGCCCGGATCGAAGAGATCCCGCCGGAAAACATCACTGAGAAATTCGGCGAAGGCATGAAAGTGGCGGTTGTTGCAGGGTTCCAGGGCGTCAGCCCCGAAGGCCGCATCACCACGCTGGGCCGCGGGGGTTCTGACACCACGGCTGTGGCCTTTGCAGCCGCCTTTGATGCCGAACGCTGCGACATCTACACCGATGTGGATGGCGTCTACACCACCGACCCGCGGATCAGCCCCAAAGCCCGCAAGCTCGACAAGATCTCCTTTGAGGAGATGCTGGAGCTGGCGTCGCTCGGCGCCAAGGTCCTGCAAACCCGATCTGTTGAACTGGCCATGCGCTACAAGGTGAAACTGCGCGTGCTCAGCTCTTTCGAAGAACCATCTGACGAGGCAGGCACTTTGGTCTGCGACGAGGAGGAAACCATGGAAAACCGTCCCGTATCCGGCATCGCCTATTCCCGTGATGAGGCGAAGATGACCCTGATCTCCGTCGCTGACCGTCCCGGCATCGCCGCGGCGATCTTTGGCCCGCTGTCCGAGGCTGGCGTGAACGTCGATATGATCATTCAGAACATCGCCGATGAAGGTCGCACCGATATGACCTTCTCCTGCCCCACCGATCAGGTGATGCGCGCCACCAAGGCCCTGCAAGAGGCCCATGACAGCGGTGAAATCAACTTCCGCGATCTGGTGGCTGACACCGACGTCTGCAAAATCTCGGCCGTGGGCATCGGCATGCGCTCGCAGTCGGGTGTGGCGGCGACCATGTTCAAAACCCTGTCGGACGAAGGCATCAACATCAAGGTGATCGCCACCTCCGAGATCAAGATCTCGGTTCTGATCGACCGCAAATATCTGGAACTGGCCGTGCAGTCGCTGCATGACGCTTTTGAACTGGAAAAAGCTGAGTAATCCGGTTTCACCGTAGATTTTCTGACGCCCCGTTTCCGACCGGAACGGGGCGTTTTTGATTAAGGGGCAAACCGTCCCCCTCAAATCACTCTGCGCCCTGGGCCAGCCATGGCAGCACAGATCAAAGCGGCGCATGGCCCCCATCCCCTCGCATCCGCAGCATTTTTTCGCCCTCACAGCGGCGCTGCACAATCATCTGGCATATGACACGCGGAAACGCACCTATTGCGCTAACAGGCTTGCGATATTCGTTTTGTTCTCCGCCAACATGTGGTCTAACCACCGTGGTGACAGTGAGGAGGACCGCCGCAGATGAGTGATGCGACGGAAACAGAAAGCCGAAAATTGCTGCAACGGCTGCGCGATGCGATGGCCGAAGACAGTGCCGGTCAGGCGCGGCTGGATAAGATCACCCATCTGATCGCCGATTCCACCGGCTCTGAGGTCTGTTCGATCTACCTCTTTCGCGATTCCGAAACGCTGGAGCTTTGCGCCACCGAAGGTCTGAACGCCGAAGCGGTGCACCAGACCCGGATGAAACTGGGCGAAGGTCTGGTGGGACGCGTTGCCCGTTATGGCCGGGTGATCAACACGGCCGATGCCCCCTCGGCCAAAGGGTTCCGCTATATGCCGGAAACTGGGGAAGAGATCTATTCCTCCTTCCTCGGCGTGCCGGTGCAGCGGCTTGGCGAAAAACAGGGTGTTTTGGTGGTTCAGTCCAAAGACGCCCGCGAATATTCCGCCGATGAGGTCTATGCGCTGGAAGTGGTCGCCATGGTGTTGGCCGAAATGACCGAGCTGGGCGCCTTTGTTGGTGAAGGCGCCGCCTTGGCCGCGCCGCACCAGAACCCGGCCCTGATCCGCGCCACCACCGCACAGGAAGGCGCTGCCGAAGGCCACGTCTGGCTGCATGAACCCCGTGTTGTGGTCACCAACCCAATTGCCGAAGACCCCCATGCCGAACTGGTCCGCCTGCGCGAAGCGGTGGATGAGCTGCGCGTCAGCGTTGATCAGATGCTGGCGGGTGCCTCAGGTGGTGACGCCGAACAGGTGCAGGTGCTGGAAGCCTACCGGATGTTTGCCAATTCCAAGGGCTGGATGCGCCGGATGGAGGAAGACATCAGCCGCGGCCTGTCCGCCGAAGCTGCGGTGGAGAAAGAACAATCGCAGGCGCGTGCACGGATGAACATGGCCACCGATGCCTACCTGCGCGAACGGCTGCATGACCTTGATGACCTGTCTAACCGCCTACTCAGGATCCTGACTGGTCAGGGTCAGAACACCGGCGCTGATATGCCCAGTGACCCGATCCTGATCGCCCGCAACATCGGCCCGGCCGAATTGCTGGATTATGGCCGCTCGCTGAAAGGCATCGTGCTGGAAGAGGGCTCCGTCGGGTCCCACGCTGCCATTGTGGCCCGCGCCCTTGCCATCCCGCTGGTGGTCCATGCCGGTGGCATCACCACCGATGCCCTCAACGGCAACCACATCATGGTGGATGGCGATCAGGGCATTGTGCACCTGCGCCCCGATGACACCGTAGTCACCGCCTTCCGCGACAAGATCGCCATGCAGGCCAAGGCGCAGGAACGTTACGCCTCGATCCGGGAAAAACCGGCCACCACCAAATGCGGCAAAACCATTTCGCTGCAGATGAACGCGGGCCTCATGGCGGATCTGCCCTCGCTTGAAGGCTCCGGCGCCGAAGGCGTGGGGCTGTTTCGCACCGAATTGCAGTTCCTGGTGCGCAACCAGATGCCCAAACGGTCCGAATTGTCGGCGCTTTATGCCCGCGTCTTAGATGCGGCACATGGCAAACGTGTGGTCTTTCGCACGCTCGACATCGGGTCCGACAAGGTGCTGCCCTACATGAAACCCAATGATGAGCCGAACCCGGCCCTGGGCTGGCGCGCCATTCGGGTGGGCCTGGACAAACGCGGCGTGATGCGGATGCAGCTGCAGGCGCTGATCCGCGCGGCCGCCGGGCGCCCCCTGACCATCATGTTCCCCTTTGTGGCGCAGTACGAAGAATACCGTCAGGCCCGCGCTGAAATGGAAAAGGTGATGGAACGGGAACGGATCCTGGGCCATGTGCTGCCGGAAAAGGTTGAGATCGGCGCCATGCTGGAAACGCCCTCCCTGGCCTTTGCCCCGGATAAATTCTACGAAGAAGTCGATTTCCTCTCCATCGGTGGCAACGACCTGAAACAGTTTTTCTTTGCCGCGGACCGGGAAAATGAACGGGTGCGCAAACGCTATGACTCGCTCAACGTCAGCTTCCTCACCTTCCTCGAAGGCATTGTGAAACGCTGCGAGGCCTCGGGCACCGCACTCTCCTTCTGTGGCGAAGATGCCGGCCGCCCCGTCGAGGCGATCTGCCTTGCCGCCATGGGGCTGCGCGCCCTGTCGATGCGCCCGGCCTCCATCGGACCGGTGAAAAACATCCTGCGATCAGTAGATCTCGACGGGCTGCGCCGGGTCATCGAAGAGGGCAAGCTGCGCGGCGATCAATCCGTGCGCCCGGCCGTGATGAACTACCTGCGCAGCAACAGCTGATCCGCTTTCATCGTTCCCCAAACACTCCCGCCGGAGGCGGCTAAAAAAACAGCGCGCCCCGGCAGGGGCGCACCGCTGTATCAACCGTGCGTCTCCGCCTTACAGATGGCTGATCGGTGGCGCGACGCGGCGGCGCAGATCCTCAACCAGAACTTCAGGCTTGGTGTCCGTCTCAATCGCCAGTCGGCGCAGGCGGAAATGCACATGGGCAATGTCTTGATAATAGCTGGTGTAGGCATAGTTGGTCGCCGCCCCGGCCACGGCGCCCAGCACCGGCACGGTTTGAGCCGCCAATTTCTGCCCCAGCACCTGCGCCAGACGGGGGGCAACCTTGGCCACCAAGGCCTGCATTGAGGCGCCACGCAGCGCCATGCGGGTCGCCAGAAACGCCATATCCGCCCCATCGTCATGGGCCAATGGCCCGGCCGAGGCAAAGACCTGCACACAGTCGAACTGCACGTTTTCCGCGGCCGCATCAAAGCCATGTTCCACCGCCACGCCTTGAATGGCGCGCAGCAGCACGGCTGTGGTCACCGGCAGTTCCGCCATCGCGGTGGGCAAGCCGCCAAAACCGCCGGCCGCGCCCATGGCTGTGGTCACGGTGGTGTTCAGCCACCCGGGCTGATCCGCCACCCAACCGCGCGAGCGATGGGCCGCTTTCATGGTCAGAAACAGGGCCTTTTCAGTGCCTTCATCCAGCCGGTCCCGCACGATTTCCGGCAGCCGGTCCAACAGCCCCTCAGCTGAGGAGCCCAACAGGTTCAACACCTGAATGCCGGGGCCGGAGGCCTTGCGATAACGCTCAGCCAGCGCGGCCATTTCCGCGTCCAGATCCAAAGTCACAGGCGGTGCGTCTTCGATCAACATGATTTGAATATCCCTCCAACAGGGCACAAATAGGCCCCTGACAGGTCAGGTGGGAGCGCTGTTGCCCGGTTTCAAGTCAGGCCGGATCAAGGGGGGGGTAGGCTCAGCCGTCAGCCCTCATAACGGGTGACATCACCCTGCACGCCGTCCCAGATCCCATCGGCCAGCCCATGCCCCAGCACCCGGTCGGGGTTGGTGGGCGGCGGCATCACCACATTGGACAACCGCTGAAATCCAAACCGACGGTAATAGGGTTCATCGCCCACCAGCATCACCCGGTGCCAGCCCAGGCGTGCGGCGCGGGACATGCTGTCATGGATCAACGCCCCGCCAAGGCCTTCGCCCTGATGGGTCGGGTGCACCGCAACCGGGCCCAAGAGCAACGCCACATCGGCCCCGATGTGCACCGGCCAGTAGCGAATTGCGCCCGCCAGAATGCCATCGCCATCACGCGCCACAATCGACAGATCGGCCACCGGATCCACGTCTTCGCGCAGACGATAAGACGACAGCGCCGTGCGCCCCGGGGCAAAGCACAGATCATAAAGCGCCTCGACTTCCCACCAGTCGTCTTTGGTTTCTACGTCAAAGTGGAACACGGCCGCCCTGATCCTTTAAGCTGCACATATTGAACTGGAAATGGCCCTAGCATGTGGTTAGGTCTGATACAAACGCGAAACCATATGCGCCGCCACCGGGCGCGCCTTTGAGGTCCCATGTTCTACCGCCCCCAAGATGGCCACGGCCTGCCCCACAACCCGTTCAACGCCATTGTCACACCGCGCCCGATCGGCTGGATTTCCACCCGGTCAGCAGATGGGATCGACAATCTGGCGCCCTATTCCTTCTTCAACGCGGTTGCCTATGAGCCACCGCAGGTGATGTTTGCCTCCACCGGCGCCAAGGCGGATCAGGACAACAGCAAAGACACCGTTGCCAACATCCGCGCCACCGGCGTTTTTGCCTGCAACGTTGTGTCCTACGCGCTGCGCGATGCGATGAATGCCAGTTCTGCTGCCTTGCCGGCCGCAACAGATGAATTTGCCCATGCCGGTTTGGACAAAGGCGAATGTGACAGCATCAACTGCGCCTATGTCACAGCCGCCCCCGCCGTGCTGGAATGCAAGCTGACCCAGATCGTAGAGCTGCCCGGTGCCTCCAACACCGCTGTTTTTGGTGAGGTTACCGGCGTGCGGCTACAGGATGACTGCCTGGTCGATGGCACCTTTGACATCACCCGCTACCAGCCGCTGGCCCGGCTTGGCTATCGCGACTATTCGGTGGTGCGCGACCTCTTTGCGCTGACGCGCCCGGATGACCGCTAAACCTTTCCCCCGCAACAGAGTTTCAGACAGGACCAAATACCATGGACACATATATCGGCGTGATCGGCGGATCGGGCATCTATGAAATCGACGGGCTGGAAAACGCCGAATGGGTAACGGTTGAAACACCCTGGGGCGCGCCTTCGGATCAGATCCTGACCGGGGTCTATGACGGGGTGAAAATGGCGTTCCTGCCGCGGCACGGGCGCGGTCATGTGCATTCGCCAACCACGGTGCCCTACCGCGCCAATATCGACGCGCTGAAACGCCTGGGCGTCACCGATGTGATTTCGGTTTCGGCCTGCGGTTCCTTCCGCGATGAAATGGCGCCGGGCGATTTTGTCATTGTGGATCAGTTCATTGACCGCACTTTCGCACGCGAAAAGAGCTTTTTCGGCACCGGCTGTGTGGCCCATGTCAGCGTCGCCCATCCCACCTGCCCGCGCCTGTCCGAGGCCTGCTTCACCGCCGCAACGGATGCCGGTATCAAGGTCCATAAGGGCGGCACCTATCTGGCGATGGAGGGACCGCAATTTTCCACCCTGGCGGAATCCAAAATGTACCGCGAAAGCTGGGGCTGTGATGTGATCGGTATGACCAATATGCCCGAAGCGAAACTCGCCCGCGAGGCCGAGCTGTGCTACGCCTCCGTCGCGATGATCACCGATTATGACAGCTGGCACCCCGACCATGGTGAGGTCGATGTGACCGAGATCATCAAAACGCTGGTCGGTAATGCCGACAAGGGCCGTGATCTGGTCAAACGCCTGCCCGCCCTCTTGGGTGCGGAACGGGACGACTGCCCGCATGGCTGTGACAAAGCGCTGGAGTTTGCCATCCTCACAGCCCCGGAAAAACGCGATCCGGCGCTGGTGGCGAAACTCGACGCCGTCGCAGGCCGCGTTCTGGGCTGAGCCGGAACTGGCACGTTTTCGCCACTCATGGCCGCCTCCACCGGGGCGGCCTTTTATTTTGCGCCCACCATGTCCAAGTCTTTGACAGATTTTGGTTAAAGCGGATTGATCTCATGCGGCTTGATGGCCTTGATATTGCGCGTTTCCTTGCCTTCCTGGGCATGGTTCTGGTGAATTTTCGCATCGCGGCTGAGGTGAGCGCGGGGGGCGATTTGGCCTCGCTGCTGACAAATGCGCTGGAGGGGCGCGCGGCGGCGCTGTTTGTGGTGCTGGCGGGCATCGGGCTGGGCTTGGCGCGGGCCACGGCGCCACTGATTTTCCGACGGGCCTTGTTTCTGATGGCGCTGGGGCTCCTCAACCTCACCATCTTTGAGGCGGACATCCTGCATTATTACGGCACCTATTTCCTCTGCGCCCTGCCCTTCCTTGGGGCCTCGGCCCGTGTGCTCTGGAGTGCGGCTGTTGCGATTACCCTGCTATCCCTGGGCACATTGATCTTTGGCAATTACGATCAGGGTTGGGACTGGGACACGCTGAGCTATGCCGGATTCTGGACGGTCAGCGGGTATCTGCGCCACACCTTTTACAACGGCTGGCACCCGGTGCTGCCCTGGTTGAGCTTCCTGTTTGTCGGCATGGCGCTGGCACGGCTGGATCTGGCGGCGGCGCGGGTTCAGGCGCGGCTGGCGGTCTGGGGGGCGGTGGCGATGGTCGCCGGGATGATCCCAGCTACACTGATCACCAGCGGTGAGCTGGCGCCGCTTTTTGGCACCTCCCCGATCCCGCCAACGCCGTTCTACATCCTGTCGGCCAGCGGCAGTGCGGCCCTGATGGTGGCGCTGTGTCTTTGGGCCGGGCCGATGCTGATGCGGTTTGCCCCCAGCCGCGCGATGGCGCTGGCCGGACGGCAGAGCCTGACGCTGTACCTTGCGCATATCCTCCTTGGCATGGGGCTGCTGGAGGGGCTTGGCCTGCTTTCAGGTGTGCTCAGCCCCGGTCAGATCTTTGCCTATGCGCTGGGGTTCTGTGCGCTGTGCCTGATCTACGCCAGCCTATGGCAACATGTGGCCAAACGGGGCCCGCTGGAGGCGCTGATGCGCCGTGTGGCGGGCTAAACCCCCGCCGTTTTTCGCATCAAAGCTTGCATGAACGCCGCAGCCTTGCCAAACACCGCAGGTAACAGATTGCTATGAAAGGTCCCGCTGTGGCGCCCAAGGACAAAACCGTCAAAGACTACATTCGCACCATCGTCGACTTCCCGCACGAAGGGATCATGTTCCGCGATGTGACCACTCTGTTCGCCGATCCGCGCGGGTTCCGCATGGCGGTAGACCAGATGCTGCACCCCTATGCCGGTCAGCGCATCGACAAGGTGGTGGGTCTTGAAGCGCGGGGCTTTATCCTAGGCGGCGCGATTGCGCACCAGCTGGGCACCGGGTTTGTGCCCGTGCGCAAAAAGGGCAAGCTGCCCGGAAAAACCATTTCCGAGGCCTACACGCTGGAATATGGCGAAGCGATTGTGGAGCTGCATGAGGACGCGATTGAGCCCGGCGAAACCATTTTGCTGGTGGATGACCTGCTGGCCACCGGTGGCACCGCTGAGGCGGGGATCAAGCTGATCGAACGTCTGGGCGGCAAGATCCTCAGCTGCGCTTTTGTCATCGATCTGCCCGAGTTGGGTGGCCGCAAGAAGCTGGAAGCCATGGGCATGGACGTCACCGTTCTGTGCGAATTCGAAGGCCTCTGACCCTAGCGATCACGTGAATTTCTGGGGCGCCGGATGCTGGCGCCTCAATTCTCTCAAAAGAGAGACTTGCCGCCCCCGCCCCCACACCCTATCTAAGGCCTCGGCGGGTGCTGCTCTTCTCGATACACGGTTGCATTCCGGTGGCCTTAAGCAATTCCGAGGGAGCTGGCTCTGTCTAGATCCTGGTCTAGTTACCTGGCGCCCACCTGTACATACAGGTCCTCGGGAATGAGATAACCAAACGGTCGCTGCGGGCCCGCCGCCCTTCCCCCTTTTTGTCTGGCCTGAAATCGGGCTCCATTGCGTAGAAATGCGGAATTTCCCTTTCCTCTGTCTTGCGCCATCCTGAGCGTCGGAAAGAGGAGGCCACATAATGTCCCAGCCCATCGCGCTTGTCAGCAACGCCGCCGGTTTCGCCGGTCCCGGCGCGGTTCTTGGCCTGTTGGAGGGCGGATTTCAGGTCTGGGCTCAGGATGCCAGCTTTGCCGATCCCGCGGTGTCTGAAACCTATGCCGCTGGACGTGCGGATCTGCATCTGCTGTCAGAGAGCGACCCCGCGCAGTTGATCAAGACGGTGGTGGCCGCCGCCGGTCGGATCGATGCGCTGGTCAGCAATGATCACTACCCGGCCCCGCCCCATATGCCCCATGACGCCCCCGCGTCCGAGTTGACAGCCAACCTCGACACCTTGATCACAGCCCCCTTTCAGCTGATCCAAGCAGCGCTGCCGCAGCTGAAGGCACAGGGCGGTGGCAATATCGTCATGGTGACCTCAAACCGCACCAACCTGCCGCTGTCTGGCGGTGGCTTTGCCGATGCGGCGCGGTCCGGGGTGAATGCGTTGCTGAAATCACTGGCGCGGGATCTGGCGGCGGACCGGATCACCGTCAATGCGGTGGCACCGAACTTCCTTTATTCTGAGGCCTATTACCCCAAAGCGATCTATGAGCAGACCGAACAGGGCCGAACTTATGTGCGCCAGAATGTGCCGGCTGGCCGTCTGGGCGACCCGTCTGAAATCGGCGAGGTGATTCATTTCCTCGCCTCTGCCAAGACGCGGTTCATGACCGGCGCGATCCTGGAGTTTTCAGGCGGCTGGCCCTGGGCCGGCGCACGGCCCGAACTGTAAGCCGCTGTAAAATCACCACAAAATCAGCCCCGCTTTGGCGGGGCTTTTAGCTCTTTGGGCAGGGCTTGACAGGATACCAAAAGGTATCACAATATAAGAGATACTAAATGGTATCACTTGAGGTCCGCCATGCCCTTTGACCTACAGCCCAGTTTCCGTGCCCTGTCTGATCCCAGCCGCCGGGACATTCTGCGCCTGCTTGGCGCGCAGGAGATGAGCGTCGCAGATGTGGCGCAGCATTTCGACATGACCCGCGCCGCGGTGAAAAAACACCTGAACGTGCTGGACGAAGGCGGGCTGATCACCACCCGCAAGCTTGGCCGTGAGCGGCTGAACCGGCTGAACGCCGAGGGGCTGCGCCCCGTTGTGGATTGGCTCAGTTGGTTTGACCAGTTCTGGGATCAGCGTCTGGACGCGTTGAAAGCCGTCATCGAAGAGATTGAAGACCCCAATTTGACCCCAAAGGAGACTGAAGATGACTGACACCACCATTCGCAAATCCGTCTTTCTGGCCGCGGACAAACCGCGTGTCTGGGATTTCCTGACCAAGACCGACCTGCTGACCCAATGGTTCCACCCGGCCCAATCTGACCTGAGTGAAGGCGAGGATTACCTGCTGACCAGCCAGAAAGATGGCGACCGCATGTGCTGGGGCACCGTCGAGGTGATGAAGCCGGTCGACTATATGAAGTGGTCCTTCACCGTTGGCCCGATGCAGGGCAAAATGTCGACGGTGGAATGGTGGCTGGAGGAAGCCCCCGGCGGCACACGGCTGACGCTGGAACATTCAGAGCTGCCGAATTCACAGGATGGCTACGGTCTGGTTCTGGCCCTTGATAAGGGCTGGCATGGCTTCATGGGCAATCTGCACGATCTGGCCACCGCCCCTGCCCCAGCGTGAAACCAAACCAATCCCCGAAAGCACAAAAGGCGCCCCCGGGGCGCCTTTTCATCTGCTCGCTAGACCGGTTTAACGCAGCTGCGTCCGCTTGGCTGGCGCTTCCTGGCGCACGCGCACAGGCTGCGAATAGTCAATGCGGATCGGACGGCCCCGGCCGGTTTTCGGCTCATCCTCTTTCAGGCGCATCACGGCGATCCCGAACTGCACCCCGGCAAAGACAATGCCGTTTGAGAACCACAAGAGGAACACCGCCAGCAGCCCGACATCCGAATTTGAAACCAGCGACCAGAGGTTGCCAAGGTTGAACCACAGCAGCATCGCGACAAAGGCGGCGGCAATGGCAAAGCCGATCAGAACGTTGGTGATGTAAAGGCGGACGAGTTTGGGCATGGCAGCGACTCCGTTAAGGCCTAAGGAGAAGGGTATGCCTCAGGCCAGAATGTTCAAGCCCAATATGAAAACCCGCGACGCTTTCTGACGAAATGCCGCGGGTTCTATTCGTAAATGCATCCAAAGCGCGTTGTGGGCGCGTTCAGAACGCCTCTGGCTTGGCTTCTCGGGCCATGTGATCCAGCACGGCGTTGACGAACTTGGGCTCTTTGCCTTCCGGGAAGAAGGCGCGCGCCACGTCAACATATTCCGTGATCACCACCTTTGGCGGGGTCTCGGACTGGGTCAGCTCAGCGCCAGCTGCGCGGAACAGCGCCCGCAGGGTCGAGTCGATGCGGCCCAGCGGCCATTTGGCCACCAGCGCGCGGTCGGTCATCTGGTCCACTTTGGCCTGCCAGTTCACCGCCTCTTTCACCAGCTGTTTGAACAATGCGGTGTCGCCTTCCAGCCACTCCACATCTTCAACAACCGCACCGAAACGGTGGTCCAGAAACTCCAGGATGACCTGATCAACGATCTGATCGCTGACCTCCATCTGATACAGCGCCTGCACGGCATAAAGCCGCGACGCAGATTTCATCTTGCGCTTCTGGTTGTTCGAAAGCGGTTTACGCTCTTCTTCTTGGCCGGTGCTCATGCGGTTCGCAGTCCTAAAGATGCCGTGACACGGCAGGCGTTTTTACGGTTACGCCTTGCCTGCCAGCTGGATTTCATCGGCGGGAACGAATCCCACGCCTTTGCGCTGATCGCCCCATTTACGGGCCAAAGCGATCAGGTGCAAGGCCGCAGCCGCTGCGCCACCGCCTTTGTTCTGATCGGCCGGATCTGCGCGCACCTCAGCCTGGGGGCGGTTTTCCACGGTCAGGATCCCGTTGCCGATGCAGAGCCCCTGCAGGCCCAGCAGCTGAATGGCACGGCTGGAGTCATTGCAGACCGTTTCGTAATGGGTGGTCTCGCCACGGATCACACAGCCCAGCGCCACATAGCCGTCAAAGTTGCTCATCCGTTCGGCAATGCCAATGGCCGTGGGGATTTCCAGCGCGCCGGGCACTTCGACCACCTCATAGGTGCCGCCGACGGCTTCGATCTCGGCCACGGCGCCTTTCAGCATGTTGTCTGCGATGTCTTTGTAGTAAGGCGACATCACGATTGCCAGCTTCACCGGTTTGTCAAACTCGGGGCGCGGCAGAATATAGTGTTGCTCATGTCCAGCCATGTCTCAGACCTCCTTCAGGCGTCGCCAAGGATCGGGCGGGTGCCGACGATTTCAATGTCATAGGCATCAAGGCCCACATATTTGGTGCGCGGACTGTCGGTCAGCAGGATCAGCTCAGACAGGCCCATCTTGGACAGCATCTGCGCGCCAAGGCCAATCTGTTTGATCGTCTTCACGCCCTCTTCCTCCTGCGCGTAAAGCGCATGACGGGGCTGGCGGAACAGGCAGACCACACCGCGGCCCTCCTCGGCGATCAGTTTCATCGCGCGGGGCAGCTCATCAGCGGATTTCGGGCCAAGGCCCAGAATATCGGTCGCCTCATGCAGCGCATGGGTCCGGGTCAGAACCGGCGCGCCATCGGTGACATCGCCCTTGATCATCACCACATGTTCCACGCCGTGGATCTGATCGGTGAAGATCCGCATTTCCCAGTCACCACCAAATTCGGACTGAACGGTTTCGCGGCTGGTTTCCACCACGAGGTTGTCATTCTTCGAGCGGTATTTGATCAGGTCACTGATGGTGCCGATCTTCATGTCGTGTTCTTTGGCGAACTCCACCAGATCGGGCAGACGGGCCATGGTGCCGTCTTCTTTCATGATCTCACAGATCACCGCCGAAGGGTGGCAGCCGGCCAGGCGCGAAATATCAACCGAGGCTTCGGTATGACCGGCACGCACCAGTACGCCGCCACGTTTGGCGCGCAGCGGGAAGACGTGCCCGGGCGTTGCGATATGGGCCATGGTGTTCTGCTCATTGATCGCGGTCGCAATGGTCAGCGCCCGGTCCGCGGCAGAAATCCCGGTGGAGACCCCTTCACGCGCTTCGATCGAGACGGTGAAGGCCGTTTCATGACGAGAGGAGTTGTTGACCGCCATCATCGGCAGGCCAAGGAAATCGATGCGATCTGCCGTCATCGGCAGACAGATCAGCCCGCGACCATGGGTGGCCATGAAGTTGATCGCCGCAGCATCGGCAAATTCCGCCGGGATGATCAGGTCACCCTCATTTTCACGATCTTCATGATCGACGAGGATGTACATTTTGCCCTGACGGGCGGCCTCGATGATCTCTTCAATCGGGCTTATGGCATCACGCAGCTGGGCCTCTACAGGACCAGGTGTTTCAAAGGCAGAGCTTTCGGGCATAGGCTTCCCCTCGGGTCACGGTTTCCTGCCAGATAGCGCAGCGCCCCCTTAAATGCCAGAGGGGACGCGGCGTTTCACACCTCCTGTGCGACGCCGCAGAGCCCGCTGAGACAGCTTAAAACTGCCAGAGTGCCGGCACGAAGCTGAATTGATCCCCCTCGCGCAGCACATGGCCCACGCCCGGGAAGGGGAAATGATACCCCAGAACCGCAATGCGATCCGCGCTGCACATATCCAAAAGCCGCTTGCGGGTGGCCACGGTCTGATCGCCATCAGCGTCAAAGCCATTGTACCACTCCGGCCGGCGGAAGCTCAGCCAGGAATGGCTCATCGAATCGCCCAGCGCGATCAACTGCTTGCCGCCACTGTCCAGCATCACGGACATATGGCCGGCCGTGTGCCCAGGCGTTGCGATCAGCCGCACGCCCGGCACCACCTCATGGCCATCCTCGGCCAGTGTCCACTCCACGCCGTCACATTTGATCGAGTTCACCGCACCCAGCACAAACTGCTGATCGGTCGGATCCACCAGATTGACCAGATCATCCTGCATCCAATATGCGTGCTCTGCGGCGCCAATGATATATTCAGCGTCAGGGAACAACGCCTCATCAAAGTCATCGCGGATGCCCCAGATGTGATCAGGGTGGGCGTGGGTGATCACCACATGGGTGATGGCGGCGGGATCGATGCCTGCGGCCTCCATATTCGCCAGAAGCCGCCCTGCGGTGTCAAAGAACCGGTGGCCTGAGCCGACATCGACCAGCACCACGGCCTCACCGCTTTCGATCAGCAGGTGGTTGGTATGGGAATAGCCTGCCTGAGGATCCAGGAAATGCCGCGTCAGGAACGCCTGCACATCGGCCGGGTCCGCATTAACGCCGACGCCGCTGGTAGGGGCGGAGAAATAGCCATCCGACAGGATTGTCAGCCGTGCCTCCCCAAGGGTGAAGCGGAAGTAGCCCGGGTTTTCGTCGCTTGGGGCCCCCAGCTGTGCCTTGGCCGCGGCTGGCAATGCCATGGCTGGGGCGACGGCGGCAAGTTTCAGGATGTCACGTCGACTGGGGGTGATTAGGGCCATGTGGGTTCCTCCTTCGCAGGTCCTTCGCGAGGTCCCGAAGGATACCCCAGCGTAGAAGAAACGCAACATCACTTTTGAATATTTAAATTCGAAGGCCCGGGTTTGGTATTCTGAGATTACTGCGGAGGGGGCGCTCCCCCTCCTCCCGCTGACCGGCAAGGGACCGGATCAGCGTCCAGATCAGGCGAAATCGCGCAGACGGGCGACGTAACGCGCCAGCGTGTCAATCTCCAGGTTGATGCGGTCGCCCACTTTGGCCTGGCCCCAGATCGTCACCTCTTTGGTGTGGGGGATCACATTGATGCCGAAGGTGCAGCCAGAAACCTCGTTCACGGTCAGCGAGGTGCCGTTCAACGTGACCGAGCCTTTGGGCGCGATGAATTTGGCCAGCTCTTCCGGGGCCTCAAACACCATACGGGTGCTGTCACCCTCTTCATGCATCTCAATCAACTGCGCCACGCCATCCACATGGCCGCTGACGATATGGCCGCCCAGTTCGTCCCCAACCTTAAGCGCACGCTCCAGATTGACCTTCCGGCCCACCGCCCAATCGCCGAGATTGGTCTTTGACACCGTCTCGCCCGAGATTTCCACATCATACCAGTCGTCACCCTTGGCCACCACGGTCAGGCAGACACCATCACTGGCGATCGACGCCCCCATATCTACGGTCGAAAGGTCATAAGAGGTCTTGATCCGGGCGCGCAGATCGCCGCGCTGCTCCAGCTCGATGATTTCACCTAGATCGGTCACAATGCCGGTAAACATGAGGGGCTCCTTCTAAAACCGCCCCCAGACCTAGCCGTTGAAGAACAGAAGAACAAGGTGCGCCCCCCCCTTGTGCCCCCTTCCGTCCATTGGGCAAAGGGCCGGTGCAATCTCGTGCCTTATTTTTGCCGAAACCCTGCGCTAGGATAGGACACAACCGTTAACCTATTGAGCCAATGAGGATTAAATCCGCGCCATGAGTCGCCCCGTGAACCATAGCGATCACCAGAACCGGGTGTTTCTCTGCCTGCAGGGGCCGCATGGGCCCTTTTTCCACCAGCTGGGCAAGATGCTGCGGCGGGCGGGCGCGCAGGTCTGGCGGGTTGGCTTCAACGCAGGCGACCGGGCCTTTTGGTTCGATCAGGCCAGCTACATCCCCTATCGCGGCGCCGCTGAGGACTGGCCTGACCAGTTTGAAACGCTGGTCGCCGAAAAAGGCGTCACTGACATTGTGCTTTACGGCGACACCCGCCCGATCCACGCCGAAGCGGTGAAACGCGCCAAGACTGCGGGGCTGACGGTGCATGTGTTTGAAGAGGGATATCTACGCCCCTTCTGGGTCACCTATGAACGGGGTGGATCGAACGGGCATTCCCGTCTGATGGACCTCAGCGTTGAGGAAATGCGCGACGCCTTGGCCCAAAGTGACATGGACAGCCATCTGCCGCCGGCCCATTGGGGGGATATGCGCCAGCACGTGTTCTACGGCGCGCTCTATCATTGGTTTGTGATGTTCCGGAACGGCGATTACCGCAACTTCCGCCGCCACCGCGACCTGCCTGTCAGCCGGGAGTTCTACCTCTATTTCAACCGCCTGATGCTGACGCCTGTGCAGATCCTTGAGCGGAGCCTGGCCACCTTCCGTATCCGTAACGGCGGCTTCCCTTATCATATTGCGCTGTTGCAGCTGGAACATGACAGTTCCTTCCAGATGCATTCCCCCTTCACCACCATGACCGAGTTTCTGGAGCGCACTATTACCGGCTTTGCCAAAGGGGCGCCGGGGCATCATCATCTGGTGATCAAAGCGCATCCTTTGGAAAACGGCCGGGTGCCGCTGAAACGGGAAATCACCCGACTGGCCCGCGAAACCGGTGTGGAAGGACGGGTGCATTTTGTCCGTGGCGGCAAACTGGCCCGCCTACTGAATGAGGCACGCTCCGCCGTCACCGTCAATTCGACCGCCGGTCAACAGGTGCTGTGGCGTGGCATCCCGCTGAAGGTTTACGGCGATGCGGTTTACGCCAAACCGGAATTTGTATCGGATCAGCCGGTGGCGCAGTTCTTTGCCAGCGCCCGGCGCCCGGACCTGCCCGCCTATCGCGATTACCGCCGCTTTCTGTTGGAAACCAGCCAATTGCCGGGCGGATTTTACTCGGCACGCGGCCGCCGTCAGCTGCTGCGCCACGTGGTGGATATGATGCTATCTGCCGAAGATCCCTATGACGCCTTGGCCAGCGGCACCGCGGCCCCGAGGCAACAGTTGCGTCTGGTGACCTGACCGACACAAGGTCTAGCACTGGATTTTTATGTCCGATTCCGATAGGTTGGACAAAAGACTTGAGGCAGATAATACAGGTCGAGGAGACCGAGCAGTGAAATTCTTTAGCTCCCGCCGGGCGAAGTCCGTCGCCCTTTTGGCTGCTGTGGCGCTGGTTGCGTCCTGTGGCCTGCCGCGCGTCGGCCCTACCAAGAAAGAGATCTTTGCAGGCTCCGTCCTGCGAGAGGGCGACGCCTATATCGTGAACGTCAACGACCGGGTGACCCGCGCAACCGCCGTGACCCCTGCCCTTGGCTTCCCCGAAAAATTCCTGAAGGCTGGCCAGCTGGGCTCTGACATTGTGCGGCCGGGCGACACGCTGAGCCTGACAATCTGGGAAAACGTCGATGTTGGGCTTTACACCCGCACCGGGGCCAACTCGATCCTGACCGAAATTCAGGTTGATGGCGCAGGCTTCATCTTTGTGCCTTACGCAGGCCGCATCCGCGCCGCGGGCAACACGCCTGAGCAGATCCGCAACATCATCACCCGCAAGATCGAAGATCAGACCCCGGAACCTCAGGTCGAGGTGCGCCGCTTGGCCGGTGACGGCTCAACCGTGTCGCTGGTCGGTGCCGTTGGCGGTCAGGGCGTCTTTGCCATTGAACGGCCAACCCGGACCCTGTCGACCATGCTGGCCCGTGCGGGCGGCGTAACCATCGATCCCGAGATTGCCCAGATCACCGTGATCCGCGGCAAGGAACGTGGCCACATCTGGTTCCAGGACCTCTATGAAAACCCGGAACTGGACATCGCCCTGCGTGGCGGCGACCGCATTTTGGTTGAGGGCGACACCCGCAGCTTCACCGCGCTTGGCGCCACCGGCACCCAGTCGCGCATCGGGTTTGAAAGCCAGACCGTTTCTGCCATCGAAGCCATCGCACAGGTCGGTGGTCTGCTGGCCACGGCGGCGGATCCCACCGGCGTCTTCATCCTGCGCAACGAACCGGCTGAAATTGCCAACACCGTTCTGGGCCGCAATGACCTGGAAGGGGCGCAGCGTCTGGTCTATGTGCTGGACCTGACCCAGCCCAACGGTCTGTTCCTGGCGCGTGACTTTGCCGTGCGCGACGAAGACACGCTTTATGTGACCGAAGCCCCGTTCACCCAGTGGGATAAAACGATTTCCTCGCTGACCGGCTCGCTCACCACCGCAAACTCGCTTTCCACGCTCGGCGGCGGTTAATGCGGCCGTCAGATTGGATGCGTCATAGCCCCGCCGAGGCCCAGCCTCGGCGGGTTTCCTATTTCAACGCGGGCTTCTGGCGGCAAAAACAGACCCGGCGCATTTTGCAGCTTGCCGGGTATGATCTGCGGCTGGGCAAACCGGGCCAGGACGACCTGATCGCAGTTTGGGGGCATTCGCCTTATGCCAAACGCGGTGAAGCCATGGCCGAGAAGACCGGGGCCAGCCTGATCCGCATCGAAGATGCCTTCCTGCGGTCCCTGCACCCGGGCCGCAGTGGTGAGCCGCCCTTGGGGTTGGTGGTCTGCAAACGCGGGATGCATTTTGACATTACCCAGCCCAGCGACCTTGAGGCGATCCTGAACCTGCAGCCGCTGGATGACGGCGGCCTGCTGGCCCGGGCGCGGGACTGTATGGCCCGTATCCAAGAGGCGCAGCTGTCAAAATACGCCGCCTTTGATCCCGACGCCCCCCTGCCCGATCCCGGCTATGTGCTGCTGATCGATCAGACACGCGGTGATGCCGCGATCAAGCTGGGGCGTGCCTCGGCCCATAGTTTTGCCGAAATGCTGATGCAGGCGCAGGAGGACCACCCCGGCGCCCGCATCGTGATCAAGGCCCATCCCGAAACCCGCGGTGGTCACCGCGATGGCCACTATGATCCCGCCAAATTGCCCGACGGTGTCACGCTATATGATGGCGCCGCCAGTCCCCATGCCCTGCTGGAAGGCGCGATTGCCGTTTACACCGTGACCTCAGGCCTGGGGTTTGAGGCGATCATGGCCGGACACCGCCCCAAGGTGTTTGGCCAGCCTTTCTATGCGGGTTGGGGGCTGACCGATGATGTCTCCCCCCTGCCGCGCCGCCGCCGTCAGCTCACCCGCGCGCAGCTCTTTGCCGGGGTGATGATGCTCTACCCGATCTGGTATGACCCCTACCGCGATCGGCTCTGCGCTTTGGAAGATGTGATTGATATTCTGGCCGCCCGCGCCCGCGCCTATGCCGAGGATCAACATGGCTGGCAGGCCGCAGGCATGCGGCTGTGGAAACGCCGGCCGCTCAATCGCTTCTTCGGGTCCGTCCGACCGGTCCGGTTTTCAGCCAAGCCCACAGATGCCCCTGCCCCCCGCAGTCAGATGATCTGGGCCCGCGCGGCGGAGGCGCTGCAGACGCCCCCTGCGGGCCTTGTGCGGATTGAGGATGGTTTCCTGCGCTCCCGCGGTCTGGGGGCGGAGTTGGTGCCGCCCCTGTCGCTGGTCAGCGACCGACAGGGGATCTACTACGATCCGAACCAGCCCAGCGATCTGGAGGATATGATCCGCAGCCGCAGCCAACTGCGTGAAGATCAGCGCGCCCGCGCGGACCAGCTGCGCCGCAGCCTGATCAAGGCGGGGCTCAGCAAATACAACGTGGGACACCCGGTGCAGCAGCTGCCCGAAGGCCATCGCATTCTGGTGCCGGGTCAGGTGGAGGATGATGCCTCGATCCGGCTGGGTACAGGAATGATCAAGACCAACCTCACCCTGCTGCAAGCTACCCGCGCCGCAAATCCAGAGGCCGTGATCCTCTATAAACCCCACCCAGATGTGGAGGCCGGCCTGCGCCCCGGCGCCCTGACACAGGAACAGGCGCTGAAATTTGCCGATGCGGTGATCGAACAGGGTGACCCGGCCCCCCTGCTGCAAGAGGTGCAGGAGGTCTGGACGATGACCTCCCTCCTGGGGTTTTAGGCACTGTTGCGCGGCGTCAAGGTCACCTGTCTGGGCGCGCCTTTCTACGCCGGTTGGGGGCTTACGGTGGATCGTGGCGACGTGCCGGCCCGCCGTGGCACGCTGGTGCCGCTTGAGGGGCTGATCCATGCCACGCTGATCGACTATCCACGCTATCTGGATCCGGTCAGCGGTCAGCCCTGCCCGGTGGAGTTGATTGTGGAACGTCTGGCCGCAGGCATTTCACCGGCGCCGCCCAGCCTGCGAATGCTGGCGAAACTGCAGGGGCTGCTGTCATCTTACGCGCACATCTGGCGTCGCGGCTGAACAGCCGCGGCGCAGCCTCGTCTCAATATTAGGTTAACCGCGCCGCCAGCGGTGCAGCACATCGGCCCCGATCGGCCGGGTCTCAACCAAATGGTAGCGCGGCGCCTCTGACAGGCGTTCCAGCCCCATGGCGCCAATCCCCGGCAGGCCTTCGGCGCCGATCGCCAACCCAGCGGTAAATCCGATCAGGTCATCCACCAGATCCTGCGCCAACAGGGCCGCCGCCAGCGCGCCACCACCTTCGCAGAACACCCGCGTCAGCCCGCGCTGCCCCAAGGCCTGCAGAGCCGCGACAGGATCAATCTGCCCCTGCGCCAATGGGCAGGCAATCAGCTCCGCCCCCAGATCGCGCCAGCTGCGCTCCAGCAGCGGATCCAGATCCGGGCCGTGGCAGATCCACACGGGCACGTCACGCGCCGTGCGCGCCAGATTGCCCATCAGCGGCAGATCAAGGCGGCGCGACAGCACCACCCGCACCGGCTGACGCTCCACCCCCATGTCCCGCACCGTCAGGCTGGGATCATCGGCCCGCGCTGTGCCGCCGCCGACCATCACCGCATCATGAGTGGCCCGTAAGCCATGGACATACCGGCGCGCCTCGGGCCCGGTGATCCACTGGCTTTCGCCGGTGGCGGTGGCAATGCGCCCGTCAAAGGAATTGGCCAGTTTCACCGTCAGCGCAGGGCGCCCGGTTTCCACCCGCTGGAAAAAGCCTGAAAGATCCCGCGCGGCCTCTTCGGCCAGCACACCGGTGGTGACCTCAATGCCGGCATCACGCAGCATCTGGAACCCCTGCCCCGAAACCCGCGGATCACTGTCAGTGACGGCGGCCACCACACGGGCGACGCCCGCAGCGATCAGCGCCTCAGCGCAGGGCGGTGTTTTGCCGTGATGCGAACAGGGTTCCAGCGTGACATAGGCGGTGGCGCCGCGCGCGGCAGCGCCGGCCTGCGCCAGCGCCACAACTTCGGCATGGGGCCGGCCCGAGGGTTGCGTCCAGCCACGGCCTACGATGCGGCCTTCTTTGACGATGACGCAGCCCACAGCGGGGTTTGGCCAGGTGTTGCCCTGGCCGCGCCGCCCCAATGACAGGGCCAGCGCCATGTAACGATGATCCATCGCCTAAAATCCCGGTTTGGGGTTAAGGGTCAGTCTTCGCTCGGGTAATCCGGGCGCAGCTCGGAGACGAATTTATCAAAGTCGTCCGCCGCCTGGAAGTTCTTGTAAACCGAAGCGAAGCGCACATAGGCCACGGTGTCGATGCGGGCCAGCGCCTCCATCACGATCTCACCGATGGTCTTGGAGGGGATATCCGTCTCACCCATGCTTTCCAGACGCCGCACGATGCCCGAGATCATCTGATCAATGCGCTCAGGGTCAACCGGGCGTTTCTGCATCGAAATGCGGATCGAGCGTTCCAGTTTATCGCGGTCGAAGTCTTCGCGGCGGCCATTGGATTTGATCACCACAAGGTCGCGCAGCTGCACCCGTTCATAGGTGGTGAACCGGCCACCACAGGCCGGGCAAAAGCGCCGCCGACGGATCGAAACGTGATCTTCGGCGGGGCGTGAATCCTTCACTTGAGTGTCGATATTTCCGCAAAACGGACAACGCATGAAAGGTCCCCTCTTTCGCTACACTGCGCAAGTCTGGGGATAAGTCCCCAGTTATCCACATCTACTATAGGTCGCCCTCTAGGATTTGGGTAGAGGTAAATCATCACCGCAACTGATTGTTGCAAAAGCCTCAATCCAGCAGGGTTGTTTCTATTTCTGCGCTGGCATGCAGGGTTTTATGCACCGGGCACTTGTCCGCAATGCGGAGGATATCGGCGCGCTGGCTGTCACTCAGATCACCGCGCACATGGATGTCCCGCCGGAACACATCACGCTTGCTGGGCGCTTGACCCTCCATTGCTTCCAGATGGCGTTTGTCATGGTAGACATCCACCGCCACATGCTCCAGCGGGTAGCCCTTGTGGCGGGCATACATGCGGATGGTCATGGTGGTACAGGCCCCCAGCCCCGCTGACAGATACTGATAGGGGGTTGGCCCCAGATCGCTGCCCCCGACCGAAGCCGGTTCATCCGCCAGATAGGTGTGACGGCCCGCAATGTTGACGTCCTGCAGGAAACCCTTGGCGTCGGCCTCAGACACATGCACCGCGCCATCGGGGGCGGCCTTGGTCACAGGTTCTGCCGCCAGATCCACATAACGCGCGGCCCAGGCCAGGATCGTATCCGCCGCATATTCCGCATCTTTGATCCGGGTCACCAGATGATCGGCGTCATCCAGAGTGACAAAGCTCTTGGGATGTTTCGCCGCTGTAAAGATCTCCGCCGCGTTCTCAATCCCCACCACATCATCCATAGGGGCGTGCAACACCAGCAGCGCCTTGTGCAGGCTGGCGATTGCCGGTGCCATTTCCTGCGCGGCGATATCTTCTAGGAAGTGTTTGCAGATGGTGAAGGGACGGCCGGCCAGTTCAACCTGGGCACCGCCATCTTCTTCAATCTCTTTGACCTTGGCGCCAAAGTTATGCGCGACATGCGCCGGATCAAAGGGCGCGCCAATGGTGGCCACCGCGCGGGCCGAGGGGATCTGACCCGCCGCTTTCAAAACCGCAGCACCGCCCAGCGAATGCCCGACCAGCAGCTGCGGCGCGGCGAACCGTTCCTCCAGCGCTTGGGCGGCCAGCACCAGATCCGCCACATTGGTGGTGAAGTTCGTGTTGGCAAATTCGCCCTCAGAATGACCAAGCCCGGTGAAATCAAACCGCAGCACCGCCATGCCCCGCTGCGCCAGATGCTGGGCAATGCGTTTGGCGGCCGGAATATCCTTGGAACAGGTAAAGCAATGCGCAAACAGCGCGGTCGAGGTGATCTCGCCCTCGGGCAGATCCAAACGGGCAGCAAGGGTGCTGCCGTCATGGCCGGTGAAGGTCAGGCGTTGGGTTTTCATGGCGGATCCTCTAGGTATGTTGGCTGCGGGTGCTGGCTGCTGGCGATGCCTTCGGCCTGCCCCATCATCAAAGCCCCGAGGCCCTTCAAACAAGAGGGTTCACAGAAACGTGCCTGCACGGGCCGCTGGCGTGATCTGCGTTACAGTCCCGCCCCGTCGCCAAAACGGCGCTTACTGCCCCGCCAGATGCGCCACCACCTGGCGCTGATGCGGGGCGTCACGATGTTCAAACAGGTAGATCCCCTGCCAGGTCCCCAGCGCCAATTGCCCGGCCACCAACGGCACCGACAGACTGACCGGCATCATCGCGGATTTGATGTGGGCTGGCATGTCATCCGGCCCCTCATAGGTGTGGGTCAGATAGGCCATGCTGGGATCGGTGGTGGGCGGCACCAACCGGGCGAAGAAGTTGCGCAGGTCCACCTGCACCTCAGGATCGGCGTTTTCCTGAATCAGCAGTGAACAGGAGGTGTGGCGCACAAACAGCGTCAGCAGCCCCGCCTGCATGCCCTGATCCTGCGCCCAGGCCGCCACATCACGGGTAAACTCATACAGCCCCTGCCCGCGGGTCGAGAGGTTGAACTGCGTCTGTGCCAGCTGGCTCATCGGGCTCAGCCTCCGATCAGGGTTTTCACGAAAGGCAACAGGCTGGCCGCCAAGATACCCACCACCGCGCCGATCAGCATGCGGGGCACCATGCCACCAAGCGACGGCGCAAAGAGGCTGAGCAATCCGCAGATCGCGGCGTAGAAGGCAAGAGCAATCGGATCCATGCCCTAGCCTAACAGTTGTCGGGCATTAGCCAAACACCCCATCGCCCATCTGGTCGATAAAACTCTTGGCCTTTTGCAGGCTGATCTGGGCGGCCTCCTCCTGCGAGGCAACGGTATCGGCGCGGATCATCATGTGGGACTTCAATTCCCCATCTATGAACTTTTCGATGCGGGCACCGATCCGGTAGCTGCCACCTTCGCGGATCGGCTCCACATAGATCAGGAAGCCGGCGTGGTCTTCGGGCTCAGCGCCTTTCGGCTCTGATTTGCTGGCACCGCCACCGAAGAGTTTGGAAAATAGGGACATGGGTCGATCCATCATATTTGGGTTTGATACAGTGTGGCGCTTGACCCCATCAGGTGCAAGAGGGCGCGCCCGCGCTCAGGTAAAACGCGCCGCCTGCGCCTTAAAGAATGGCACCAGCATCTGGCGGAACGCCATCACCTTGGCCGAGGGCCACAGATCCGCATGGGCCACCACCCAGATATCGGCGTAGGGCTGCGCTGGCATCAGGTCCAGCGGCTGCAGCCCCAGCGCACGGCCCAGAAACAACGGCATCCGCACCACCCCCAGGCCCGCCTGCGCCGCGCCCGCCATCGCCACCATGTCATCAAAAACCATGGCGATCCGCGATTGTGGTGACTGCGCCTTCACCGCTGCGGGCAGCTCTGCCATCGCCTCATAGACCAGCCAGTCAATCGGGGCCTCGGGTGCCTTGGCCATTGCCTGCACATAGCTGTCCGCGGCAAAGGCAGCCGATTTCTGCGCCGTCAGCCGCCGCCCCATCAGCCTGTCCCCCGGGGCGCGGCTGATGCGGATCGCCAGATCAGCCTCACGCCGGTTGAGGTCCAACAGATCGTTTGAGGCCCGCAAATGCAGGTCAATATCGGGATAGGCCTTGGCAAAATCCTGCAGAACCGGCGCCAGAACATGGGCGATCAACAGCTGCGGTGCCGTGATCACCAGTGGCCCGCGCAACCTGCTGTCCTGGCCGGAAAGCTGGCGCATCATCGCGTCGGCCTCCGCCTCCATCCTGGCGGCATGTTCGCCGATCAGCTGCGCCGCCTCGGTTGGATGGTAGCCATCAGCCAGACGTTCAAACAGGGTCTGATCCAGCGCCTGCTCCACCCGTGCAATGCGCCGTGCCACGGTGGTGTAATTCACCCCCAGCGCCTGCCCCGCCGCCGCCAGGCTGCCATGACGCACCAGCGCCAGCACGGTTTTCAAATCGCCCCAATCGGGGTCATCCACTCTCTGCATGGCATGCATTATCGCATGGAGTGAATGCAAAGTCGCGCGTTTTCGCGTGCCATGACAGATGCCACATAGGGTTCACACATTTGATGGAGAGAGAAATGATCTACGCCTACGCACAACTGACCGTGACCAACCCTGATGCCCTGAACGCCTACCGTGAAAAGGCGGGGGAGGCACTGGCCCGCCACGGTGGCAAGGTCGAAGCGGCCAGTAAAGACTTCACCACATTGGATGGCAGCCCTGCGGCGCCTGACACAGCGGCGCTGCTGTCGTTCCCGGATCGTGACGCGGCGCTGGCCTGGGCCAATGACCCGGATCTGGCCGATCTGCACGCCCTGCGCCGCAGCGCCGGGGGATCGGACATCCTGCTGCTGGGTTAACCCAACCGCACCATAGTGTGAGACAAAGAAAAGCGCCCTGACCGTCTGGTCAGGGCGCATTCATCTCCCGTTGCACTGGCGTCTGGGCGCTTAACGCTCCACACAGGTGGCGGCCAGTTGCACCATCGCCTCCTGAGCCTCGGCGGAGGTCATGCAGGGGGCGGCCAGCTGGACGGTGCCACTGTCAGAGCCAACCCAAATGTCAGGGCTGGGCTGAGACAGCACCATTTGCGGCAGAGGGAGGGTGGTCACGTGATCCAACGTCAACTCATAACCAGTATGCGCAAACAGGGAGGTTGGGATCAGCAGTAACAAGACGAGCGTTTTCATGGCTCACCTCCTTTCCTGCCGCTATAGATTGGGTGTCTTGGAAAAACGACAAGAGAGGCGCGCGCTTTGGTGAAGATCAGTCGCGCAAATGTGTTTGCGCCGGCTCCTGAGGTACGTCCTGAGGTGCGGCCTGACGCCCTGTCTCAGCCTCAGTCACAGGCACGCTGACCCAGCCATGGTAGCGGATCAATCGCCCCAGCCCCCAGAGCCGCGCTGAGATATCAAAACAGAACCGCCCCGCCGCATCGCCATATTCCACACTGTCGCTGATCGGCAGCAGGGTCCGCGGCAGTGGCAGCCCCGCGACCCAGAGGTACCGCACCGCCACATGCAGCCGCCCGGCCTCAGCCGTTAAAGCCATTCCGATGGTAAAGGGCCCCAGCCGTTCCAGCACCAGCTTGCGGGCCGGATCATACCGCAGGGAGGACCGGGTTTCATGCCCGCCAAACAGCCGGATCCATTCCGCGCCACTGGCATCATTGCGGATCTGCAAAGAAAGCGGCACGGCCTGACTTGATGGCGGGAACCGCCCAAGGCCCAACAGCAAGCGGACCAGCCGCCCCTGCCCGCGTTCCACCGTAGCCTCACCCTGATAGCGGGCCTCGGATTGCACAGCGTGAAACCGGCGCACCGGCTCTGCCACCGGCAGGCCCAAAGCGTCAATCGCCTGACCAAAGGGATCCATCAGCCAAACCCGCCCTCAAGAAATCGCGCCTTCACGGCGTCATCCGGGACCACACATTGATCGAAGCGGCCAAACAGCCGGTAGCGGTTGCGCGCGATCAGATTATAGAGGGGATCCTTCAGAACATGCGGCACCAGACGGATCAGTCGCGCCACACGCCACAGCCCGCCAAAGCCGGAAACCAGCTCGGCCAGCGCGTCAACCTTGGTGAACGCGGTCCCGTCACGAAACACCAAAATGGTGGTGAAGTTTTCATGCGGCAGCCCGACGTTTTTGAACAGGGTCTGCCCCAAAGGCGACTGGCCAATAACAAACCGCACCTGCTGCTTGCGGTCCCGCTTTAGCACGAAATGAAAGAACCCATCGCAAAGGACACATTCACCGTCATAGACCATCACATAAGGCGCGTGATCCAGATCCGACTGCCACGTCTGGGTTTGATCGATAGCCCTGTCTTGATGCATCGCTGCGGCCTCCTGCCAATTCAGCCTCGCCCCACAACTTTAGCGTCCTCACGCGAAACAGGAAGCACCATCAGGATGTCACGGTGTCGCAGCGCCCCTCGGGCAAAGGCAGGGCTGACAACGGCACGGGGCTGGACCAAGACACAGTGCGCCAACTGTGGTAAGGTTTTGGCATTTACCCCAAGTCCATTTTCAAACCCGAAGGAGGTATTCATGCCCTTCCTACGTCTAAAATCCGTGCTTCTGTCCTGTGTCCTCTGCCTGCCCGGCCAAGCCTTTGCTATCGATGACATCACGATGCGCGGCATCGTTTCCGATCTGTTTGACACATTGGAGGAGATCAATCGCAACATTTCCACCGAGGCCTCATCAACGCGAGAGGCGATCAAACAAATCGACACGCATCTGATGCGGAAATACACAGATGAGGTGCCCGCCAAAGGCATTCTGGAGGAAATTCTGGACCAGCTGGAGAAGGCCAACCGGCAACGGCCCGACGCCCCGGGGCGCGCTACCATGCCAATGGTCGTCGTGCTAAAGAGCGCAGATGACGGATTTAACGTCATCTTCGAAGGCCACACGATTGGCACGGACCGCGGCACAGCATCCGAATTCAAGCCCCACAAAAGCTACAACCTTTATGAGATTGCCGAGGACAACTACCGCGACGCCCGCATCAGCGGCGATGCCGCGTCGGCCGAGGTCTGGCGCAAGATCACCCGCCGGATCCAACGGGGTAAACCGCTTGATCTGGTGATCCAATGCTGGAATGCCGGTGGCCCGTCGGCAATCGACTATGAAGTCACTCTCAACGGCAGCAAGCAACAGGGGCGCCGTGTCACAGGGACAAACTCCGGTGGTGTCTCCTGCACGGAAACCTATCAGATCTGTTATGATCAGCTGTTGGATCGGGATATCGTTCCGAACCGCGGGGTGACCTGTTCGCAAACTGAGTAACGCCTTAAGGGCGCCCTTACCCCACGATCAAACCAACAAAAAACGCCCCCGAAATCGGGGGCGTTTTGTTATTCACATCGTCGGCAATGCTTACTGATCGAGGAAGCTGCGCAGTTTGCGCGAGCGGCTTGGGTGCTTCAGCTTGCGCAGGGCTTTTGCTTCGATCTGACGGATCCGTTCGCGGGTCACGCTGAACTGCTGGCCCACCTCTTCCAGCGTATGGTCGGTGTTCATGCCGATGCCAAAGCGCATCCGCAGCACACGTTCCTCACGCGGGGTGAGCGAGGCCAGAACGCGCGTCGTGGTCTCTTTCAGGTTTTCCTGAATGGCCGAATCCAGCGGCAGCACGGCGTTTTTGTCTTCGATGAAGTCGCCCAGCTGGCTGTCTTCTTCGTCGCCAATCGGGGTTTCCAGCGAAATCGGCTCCTTGGCGATCTTCATCACCTTGCGGACCTTTTCCAGCGGCATCTGCAGCTTTTCTGCCAGTTCTTCCGGCGTCGGCTCACGGCCGATCTCATGCAGCATCTGACGGCCGGTCCGCACCAGTTTGTTGATCGTTTCGATCATGTGGACCGGGATACGGATGGTGCGCGCCTGATCCGCGATCGAGCGGGTGATCGCCTGACGGATCCACCAGGTTGCATAGGTCGAGAATTTGTAGCCGCGGCG